>Ga0068862_100000047_pt1 | contig 151607 bp, 155 predicted proteins | sample KBSSwiS52_FD_66598 | JGI IMG/M metagenome (GOLD analysis project Ga0068862, IMG submission 66598) | Switchgrass rhizosphere microbial communities from Kellogg Biological Station, Michigan, USA - KBS Switchgrass S5-2 | ecosystem: Host-associated > Plants > Roots > Rhizosphere > Soil ...
GGACAGCCGACGCTCGTAGTCAACGGGGTTCACGACGCGATGATCCCCGTGCGCAATTCCTATTGGCTGAGCGAGAACCTGTCGAACGCGATGTTGCTGACGTTCCCGGATTCGGGGCACGGCTCGATCTTCCAGTTCTCGCAGGCTTTCACGCGTCAAGCAACCGCGTTCCTCGCCGCGGATGGAGCCTTCGCGCCGTATTGAGGCGAAACCTAGCGACGCTTCTGCATGCACGACGATGAGCGTGATGCCGGCGATGCCGCACGGCACCAATCAGCTGTTCATCGCGTCGGACCCTCCGTTCTTCGCCTCACCCATACCGCATCGGCAGATGTTCGCCTATGTATAAATGACCCCGCGAAAAGCGGGGTTTTTGTGTCCGCGCGAACGCCGGCGGAAAGGATGCTCGAACTCACTTCATCTAGGGACAAATCTGCGGATCGCGCGTGCGACGACTTTCAATGCAGTCGAATCCGTCGACGAAGATGACTTCGGGCCCGCTGCCGATTTCGTACGCGCCGATGTCCGCGGCCACGCCGATGACACGCACGTAGCCGGGGCCGCGCTGGTCGTATCCGAGCGTCCCCGTGCCGGCACCTATAGCGTTGCCGCGGTCGATCGCGGGGCTCGCCGATGCGAGCGCATGCGTCTCGGTCGGACCGCCGTTGTCTGCGAGCGGCAGGAGAAGAGGATCATCCATCATCGTGTCGGCAGGCACGGGCATGTCGGTCGTCACGATCAAATTGTTGGCGCCGTCGATCGCAAGTCCACAAGGCGGCGTCACGCAGCTCTGGCCCGCGTCGAGGCCGACGTTGTTCGCGAGAAGCGTGCTCTCGAGCGTCGACGAATTGCCGAGGGCGAGTCCGCCGATGCCGCTGTCCGTCGTGGCGGTGTTGAACGCGATTGTCGAGGAGGCGATCGTGACCGGCGACTGCAGCGCGAGGAGCCCGCCGGTGCCTGCGCCTTCATTGCCCGAGATCGTGCTGTCCGCGATGCGCAGCGTTGCGGTCCCGTCGGCGCCGAGCAGCTCGATGCCGCCGATGTCCGTTGCCTGATTGCCGGAGATCGTCGAATTCACGATGTCCGCATTGCCGTTTACGTAGAGGCCGCCGCCGAAGCCGAACGCGCTGGTCGCGATCGCGCTGTTGTTCGATACGGTGCTGTAATTCAAATCGAGGCGCCCCGCCCACGCACCGCCGCCTTCCACGAACGCGTCTGCCGTCGCGCTGTTGCCGCTGATGAGACTTTCGACGATGGTGAGGCCGCCCGCGACATACACGCCGCCGCCGACGCCGTTGCCGAAATCCGTCGCAACGACGGAGCAACCATCGACGATGCTCACGTTGAGCGCGAGATCGCCTTCCGATTGCAGGCAGCCGCCCGGTCCGGCCGAATGTCCGTTGCGCAGCTCGATCGCGGTGAGCGTAAGCAGCCCCGCACCGTGTTGCGTGAAGATGCGGCTCGCGCCGCCGCCGTCGATGATCGTGCGGATGATCGTGACGCCGCTGGGTCCGGGCGCCTGAATGCCCGTGATCGTCAGCTCGCCGTCGTTGTCGAATGCGATTTCGCCGCTCGTCAGTGCAATTGTGCGGTCCGGGCACGGAAGCTGGCTCACGTCGATCACCGCCGGCGGAGCGGTGGCGAGTGCTTCGCGCAGCGTGCCAGGGCCATCGTCGGCGCAACTCGTGATGGCAAGTACAGTGCCGCGCGTTCCGTTGCTGCCGCCCGACGCGGCGCTCACGGCTTCGAGCGACAGCATAAGCATCGCAAGCAACGCGAAAACGCGACCGCTCGCGCGGCCGCCAATGAGCATGCGCCTCGCATAGACGCGGGGAACTTTGAACAAACCCGCCATTGCGACCAGGGCGAGTGGATAGCGCGACACGAACATGGAAGTCCCCAAAAGTTTGCCTCGATAGGCAAAACGTCGTTTGGGAAAGAATCCAGACAATCGGCCGGCGCTTCGAAGTTCGGCACGTCCTCACGTCGAGCGTGTGGGGCTCAGCGCGCGCGTTGCGTGCGAACGCAGTGCGCCTTCGGCGCGAAATCCGCGCGATTTACATCCGCCGCTTCAAGTCGCGTGCTGTCCGAAACTCGACCACGCGGCACACACAAGACACACGAATCCGACGACTGCGACCGCGGCATGGACCAGCACGAGCCACTTCGGCAGCGGCAGCGCTTTCCAGTGGTAGTTCAGGTTCATCACGATTCCGCCGGTCGCGGCGAGTACGAACAGGACTGTCGCCGCGAGCGCGAGCGTTGGCAGTCCGACGGTGAAGGCGGCATAGATCAGCAAGGTCAATGCGGCTGCCGACAAAAAGCCGTGCAACATCGCGAGCCAAGTTGGCGGATGCGGCTTGCCGCTGAAGCGAATCGTTGCCATCGTGATGCCGCCTACCGCTGAAATCGCGAGCAGGACGACTGCCGTTTGCATGATCAGATTCGGTTCCATGAATGTCTCCATCGGGAGATAGGACGACAGAGCTGCGCCGAGTCAGTATAGGAGTCTTGAAGTCGCACCGCCGCCCAGCGCGTTCTCGCCAGGCTCAGCAATATTCCACGCGGAATTTCATCGCAGTCGATTTGGTACGTGATCAAACCCGAAGAAACGCGATCGAGCTCAGCCGTCCGCGAAAGCCACGGTTCAGTGACGAAATGTCAGTGTGCGCAGGTGCTTTTTGGCACTTTCAAGAAGTAGCGAGATGGACAGCGAGAGCGAACGGGGAGTCGCTTGCGGCCCTGCCCCCGAAGTCGGTGAATTGTGGGTAGAGATTCTCGCACCGGTGGAATCTTCGCGTGCGGTCATCGCAAGAGCGTTGCAGGATATGCCGGATCTGCCCCCAGGCATCCTGATCGCGGCGAGCGAGCGTGGAACGATCCTGATCAATCAGATCGGATGGACGGCCCTCCACGTCCCGCTGAAATCGGTAGACGGACTCCAGACCCGGCATTCGACCGATCCCGTGCAATCGCGAGCGATCAAGTTCTACGTGCTGACGTAGGCTGCGACTCGGCGAATCCGAGAAGAGAAATCCAAAGGTTCTACGGTTTCTCTCGCACGGGCGGCACTTAAGCTTGTCCTAAGCCTTTGGGATTAATCTCGCCGATCCTCCTTGGCGCTCGGCCGATGCACGTTCTCATCATCGAAGACGATGCCCATCTCGGGCGCGGTCTGGAAGTCGCGGTCAAGCGCTGGGGCGACACCAGCGAATGGGCGCGCGACGGCGTTGCGGCGCTGGCACTCGCCAAGTCAGTGCCGTTCGACATGATCCTGCTCGATCTCGGCCTGCCGCGCCTCGACGGCGCCGAGGTTCTCAAAGCCTTGAAGCGCGATCGCATCGGCGTGCCCGTCATCATCATCACGGCGCGCGATACGGTGGACGAGCGCATCCACGGGCTCGATCTCGGCGCGGACGATTATTTGACCAAACCGTTCGCGCTCGAAGAGCTCGCGGCGCGCATGCGTTCGGTGCGTCGGCGCGTTACGAAGACCGAGACGCTCGATCTCGAAGTCGGCCGTCTCTCGATCGACACGCGCTCGCGCGAAGCGCGCTTCGACGGACGCACGCTCGCGCTTTCGCGACAGGAATTCCTGCTGCTGCAGACGCTCGCCGAGCGCGCCGGACGCGTCGTCGCGCGCGATTTCCTCGAACGCGTCCTCTACGGCGAGGAAGGCGTCGACAGCAACGCGCTCGAGGTGCATGTGCACAGTCTGCGCCGAAAAACCGATCCCGATCTCATCCGGACCGCGCGCGGCCTGGGCTATCTTCTTTACGAAGGCACGCTCAAATGATCCGTTCCCTGCGCCGACGACTGACCCTTTTGACGTTGTCGTGCATCGGACTCGTCATGGTGCCTCTACTGGTGCTGAGCTACGCCAAGGTCGTCGAAGAAGTGAACGAGTTGAGCGACGCGCGACTCGCGCAAAGCGCGAAGACGCTCGAAGCCTTGTCTGGCCATCTCGGAATGGCCGAAGCGAACACGCCGGTCGAAGTCGCGAACTGGTTCCGACCCAAGGGCGCGCTCGAAGCGATGCCGCAAGGTCACGGCTACGAAACGCAGGTCGGATTCCAATACTGGAGCACGCCTTCGCACCTCGACGTGACGACGCAGGACCTTCGCGACCTCGCCTTCAACGCAGCGCCGGTCGGATTCGCGGACGTGATCAATGCCAAGCGCCAATGGCGCGTCTACACGAAGATCGGCGACAACGGCGGCTTCATCCGCGCAGCCGAGCGCTACGATAGCCGGCGCGAGATCGTGCGCGATCTCGCGCTGCAGAACACCTTGCCGCTCGTGCTCGGGCTTCCGGTGCTGGCGATACTGATGGGCCTCGCGATCCGCAAAGGCTTGATGCCGCTCGCCAACATGACCGAGCGCATCGAGAACCGCACGCCCGACGACACCGGACCGCTCGACGCGCACGACGCACCGGACGAGATCGCGCCGCTGATCGGCGCGCTCAACGGACTTTTGCAGCGCGTGCGCCGCGTGCTCGACAACGAACGCCAGTTCACCTCGAACGCCGCGCACGAGCTGCGCACGCCGCTCGCCGGCGCATTGATCCACGTCGAGAATGCGATCGCGACCTCGAGCGCCGACGAGCGCACGGCGGCGCTGCTCGACACGCGCGGCGCGCTGCATCGCATGACGCGCCTGGTCAACCAGATGCTCGAGCTCGCGCGCTGGGACGCAGCGTCGGCCGCCAAGGCGATGAGCGACCTCGATCTCGCGCGCTGCGCCGACGAGGAGCTCGGCGCACTCGCCGCCTACGCGCTCGAACGCAATATCCAGATCGTACGATCGTTCGCGACATCGGCCGGCACGGTCCGCGGATGGGATCTCGGCCTGCGCGTCTTGATCCGCAACCTCATCGACAACGCGATCCGCTACGGCGCGCCGGATGGCACGGTGACGTTGGAAATCCGCCCCGACGAATTCGGAATGCTGTTCGCCGTCACCGACGAAGGGCCCGGCATCGACGCGAGCGCGCGCGGCGCGATGTTCCAGCGTTTCCAGCGCGGCGCGGATCTGCAAGGCGAAGGTGTCGGGCTCGGCTTGTCGATCGCCAAGCGCATCGCGGATCTGCATCGCGCGTCGCTGCGCCTGCAGGACGGCCCCGGCGGTCACGGCCTTCGCGTCGAAGTGCGATTCCCGGGCACCCGCGGCGTCTGACGCAAGCGACCACACCATCGTCATGCCACCGGAAGGAGTGGATATGCAGCAAGGCAGCAGCACACGATCGAACCTCAGCAAAGTTCCCGAAGTCACCCTCGTCTTCTGGATCATCAAGATCGCCGCGACGACGCTCGGCGAAACCGGCGGCGATGCCGTTTCGATGTCGCTCGATCTGGGCTATCTCGTCGGCACGCTGATCTTCGCGGTGATCTTCGCGATCGCCGTTGCGGCGCAGATTTCGGCAAAGCGCTTTCATCCGCTTCTCTACTGGCTGACGATCGTCGCCACGACGACCGTCGGCACGACGCTCGCCGATTTCGCCGATCGATCGCTCGGCATCGGATACGCCGGTGGCAGCGCGCTACTGCTCGTCTTGCTGCTCGGTGCGCTCTTCCTCTGGCATCGCACACTCGGCTCCGTCGCCATCGAGACCGTCGCCACTCCCAAGGCCGAAGCGTTCTATTGGACGACCATCATGTTCTCGCAGACGCTCGGCACCGCGCTCGGCGACTGGACGGCCGATTCGGCCGGCCTTGGCTACACCGGAGCAATGATCATCTTCGGCGCCCTGCTGCTGATCCTCGCAGGTTTGTACTTCTGGACCCGCATCTCGCGCACCGTTCTCTTCTGGGCGGCGTTCGTGTCGACGCGCCCGCTCGGCGCCGTCGTCGGCGATTTTCTCGACAAGCCGCTCGATCACGGCGGCCTCGATCTCAGCCGCTTCACCGCATCGGCGGCGCTGCTCGCGCTGATGATCGTGTGCATCGTCGTATTTCCGCAAAGAGCCGCGCAGCGCGCACATTGACGCACTACGCATCGCACAGGAATCCAAGGAGAACATCATGTCGGGAACTTCGAGCGTCCGAATCGGCGTGGCCATCGCCCTCTTCTCGCCTGCACTTGCAGCCATCGGCGCGACGAGTGAAAACTGGTCGGAGCTCTCGCGTTATGCGCTCGGCGGCAGCGGGGGCTGGGATCTGATGACGGTCGATGCGGCCGCGCGACGACTCTATGTCACGCGCGGCGATCATCTGATGGTCGTCAACGTCGACACCGGCAAGAGCGTCGGCGAACTGCCGGGCTTGAAGCGCGCGCACGGCGTTGCGCTCGTGCCGCGCCAGCATCGCGGCTATGTGAGCAGCGGCGAAGACGATCGCGTCGTAGCGTTCGATCTCGCGACGCTTAAGCCGATCGGCGAAATCGCGACGGGAAAGAACCCGGACGCGATGCTGTTCGACGCCGCGAGCGGACACGTCTTCGCGTTCAACGGACACAGCAACGACGCGACCGTGATCGATCCCGCGACCAACAAGGTCGTCGCGACGATACCGCTGCCTGGCAAACCCGAGCTCGCGGTGAGCGACGATCACGGCAAAATCTATGTCAACCTCGAAGATCGCGGCGAAGTCGCGAGACTGGATTCGAAGACGGCCAAGGTCGAGACGACCTGGTCGCTCGGCCAGTGCGAGGAACCTTCCGGACTCGCGATGGACGTCACGCATCACCGGTTGTTCTCCGTGTGCGGAAATCACCGGATGGTCGTCAGCGATGCCCGCGACGGCCACATCGTCGCATCGGTTCCGATCGGCGACGGACCCGACGGCGCGGCGTTCGATGCGTCGACGGCGACGGCCTTCAGCTCCAACAGCGACGGCACGCTCACGATCGTTCACGAGGACGACGCGGATCATTTCCACGTCGTCGCCAACGTGCCGACGCCGCCGCGCTCACGCACGATCACGCTCGATCCGAAAACGCATCACGCGATCCTCGCGACGGCCGAGTTCGAGCCGGCGCCCGCACCGGATGCGACGGGAACGCATCCGCGTCCAGCGATGAAACCGGGCACGTTCGGCATTCTCCTCGTCGGTCGAAAATGAGCTTGGGTCGCGTCCGGCGATCGGAATTTCGCGCTGGATTCGCAACGACGAAGTCTTTGTTCAGCCGCAGTCCGAATAGCTGAATGGGCTCGGCTGCCCCGGCCCGCCGTTGCCGGACGGTCAGCGAGCTCTGCCGATCCTTGGGCGCATGATCAAACGCGACCCGATTGCAGAGCCCAAGGCCGGCGACGTCCTCGAAACGGACGGCCGCCGTTATCTCGTCGTGAAGCGGACGTTGCTGAGAGTTTCTTTCACCAGCGGCTACAAGACGACCGCCGTGTCGCTTGCGGATTGGATCGCGATGTTCCCGCGCGGATCGTCGAAGGTCGTGAAGAGAGGATGACGGCCGTCCTTGGCTCGTATATCCGTCCTGGTGCGGGTGCTCACGCACACTCACACGGTCGTACTCGGGGAGGGAGGAGAGCCGTGCGAGGACATCGATAAGGGCCGCCGCGCAAAATTCAATGTCGCGGAAGGTGAACTGTTTTTCATGTTCGCTGCGGACTGCCGCGGCGACCTCAGATCAGCATGAACGTGATCGCGAACTGCACTGCGCGATAGAGGTAAAGATTGGCCGCCAGCACCGTCGCCAGCATCACCGCAGTCGCGCCCAGCGAGCCAGCCCAGCCGGCGCCGTACGCGCGGTGCACGGACAAGACGGCGTACGTCGGTAGGACGATGCGGACGGTCCAGTCCCAGACGGACTCGGACGGGGTCCATGGCGGCGGGATCGCAAAGAGCGCGAACGCGCGCAGCTGCGAGATGACCTGCAGCAAGATCATCGCAAACGCGAAGAAGTGCAGCGCGAACACGAAGTGCTCGGCGAAATAGCGCTTGCGGCGCGCGAACACCGCCATCAGCGCGAACGCGGCGAACGGCACGTGCAGGATGACCAGAGTCTTGCTGACATCGTCGGCCTTGGCGTCGTAGGCCGTGCGAAGATCCTGATACGTATAGCCGTTGGCGCCGTTCGATGCCTGCCGCGCCGCCTCGTCGCGCTCGGCGACGCGACGTTCGATCCAGCGCGCGGTATACGGCGAATGGGCTTGGCCGGTCGCGGTCAATTGCTCCTGGGTCAGGTTCTCGTCCGGCCGCTTTGCGAGCGCACGGATATTGCCCGACACTTGCTGGATGAACTGCAGCGTCAGATCGCCGCCGTGCAGCGGCGCGACGAAATAGAAGACGCTGACGGCGAGGAACAGCGACACTGGAGAAATCCAGCTTGCGCGGCGGCCGTCGAAATATTCGCGCGAGAGAAGTCCTGGACGAAACAGCAACGCACGCACCGTTCGCCACGCGCGGCCGTCGAGATCGGTCGCACTCGTAACGAAGTCATGCAGAAGATGGCCCAGGCGCCGATCGCTTTCGACGAAGCGTTTCTGTCCGCACGCGTGGCAGAACCGACCCACCAGCTCCGTGCCGCAATTGGTGCAGGATGCCACTGGGGTGCGGTTCCGGCGGGTGCGAAGCGGCGAAGTTTACGACGAAGTCTACGATTTGCGCGCGCCGGACGACGAGGTTTCCCGATGCTGCGTCAGTCGCGCAGCCGTCGGCTGCGCCGCCGCAGCGAATGCAGAAGAAGCATCGCGGCGACGCCGAGCCCGACGCCCCAATGCGCGATCGAAACGAAATTCCGCGCTGCTTCGTCGCCCACGTAGTAAAGGAGATAGCCGGTCGCGACGAGCTCGGCCATCAGCACGCCGAGCACGATGCCGCTGATCCTGCGGCTGGTGCGCCACGACGGCACGATGTGCACGATCCAGATCTGCCCGAACAGCCACAGGATCGCGAACGCGCCCAGCGCGTGCAGACGCATCATCCAGGGTTCGAGCGGATGCGGTGCGACGCCGAAGGCATCGGCGGGACGCAGGAAATAACGCAGCACGAGCCAAGCGACGCCGCTCAGCCAGAGCAGACCCGCGACGACATAGATCGCGACTTCGCGACGCGCCGAAAGACGGCCGCGCAAACCATGCCCCTTCCTGGCGATCGCGTTCTTCATTGCGTTCCGTACGCTTGCCATCCGCGAGTCGGACCGAACACGAACGCGTGCGCCCGATATCGATTCAGCAAACGCGTTCCGATTCGGCGATCCGCGAGCATCACCTTGGTCAGCGCATCGGCGATGCAGCACGTATCCGCGACGACGCTGACGCTACTCCGCGCACCGATCGCGCGGCGTCGGCGTCCATGGACATGAACACCTCGCGATTGCCCTGCTCCACTGCTGGTTGCGACGGCCCGGCCGTCGAGATCGATCGCGACTTCGGCGCCCGCAACGCCCGGATCGATGAGGACCGATTCCGTTCCGACGCCGAAGCGCGCGAGATCTCCGCCCGCGTTGACGCTGCCCGTGTGCGCGCCGCTGTCGCGAAGAATGCGCAGCGCGCGATCGACCGCGTAGCCTTTCGCGATGCCGCCGAGATCAATCCAGAGCGCGCGTTTGAAGCGCACGCGACAGGCATCGAGCAGCTCGATGTCGCGCCAGTCCGCGAGCGGATCCGCTGCAAGCGCGCACTCCGGTTCCGGCAGATGATTCCAGGCGACGAGCTCCGAGGCGACGCAGGGATCGAACAATCCGTCCGATTCCGCGCTGATCGTCAGCGTCTGCTTCAACACGGCGTACGTGCGCTCGTCGACTTCGACCGGCTCGCCAGCCGCGCGATGCAGGCGCGAGAGATCGCTATCGCGCTCGTGAAAGCTCATGCAGCGATGGATCGTCGCGACTTCGGCGAACGCGCGCTCGATCGCGTCGAGTGCCTCGCGCTCGTCGAGCCCAGCAACGCGCACGGCTACGATCGTGCCCAGCAGCGGTCGTGCTCGCGCGATCTGGCGCATCGGCATCATCCCGTTGTGCGCAATGCGCGATCGTAGACTTGCAGCAGCCGGTGCACGCCTTCAGTGACGTGCCGCGACGACAAGGTCGCGCCGGAGATGTTCTTGATGTCGCGATCGAGCTGGACGGTGTCCTTGGACGTCTTGCCGACGAACTGCTTGCGCCAGGCCGCGAGGCGCACTTCGGCGCCGTGCGATTCGCGATAGTCGAGAATCTCGATCGACTTGACCGCGCCGGTGGCGTCGAGCGCAACCGAGTACGTGATGAGCTCGCTCTTGCCGATCACGCGATCGACGAAGAACCAGCCGAGCACGCTGTCCGCGCTGCGCACCTGCCAAACATTCGGCGACCAGCCGGGAGCACCGAGCGCGGATGCGACGGTGGCATCCAGCGCCGGCATTGCGCGGAACTCGGCCGCTTCGGCGAACGCGGCGCGCTGCGCTTCCTCGACGCTCATGTATTGCGTCGCTTGCGCCGCATGAAACGCCGGTACGGCCATGAGGCCGGCCGGCAGTATCCAACGTGCTCTTGAACGTCGCATCGATGTTCTAGAACTGGTAGCCGACCCCGAGGTCGAATCGCGTAGCGTAGCCCAGCAGTTCGTCGGTGATGTTGAAATGCTGGTAGTCGACCTTGAAGACGACCTGCGGCGTCAGGTAATAGTTGACGCCGACGGTCCAGACTTTCTCGGTCGGCCAGTCCGGCACGCCGAGGCCGAGCGGCACCGATTCGAACGAGGCGGCCGTGTTGAATTCCTCATAGCGTACGAACGGCGACAAGGTCGAATCGCCACGTTCCCACGCGCGCATCGCGGCCTGCACGTAGCCGCCCCAGAACGATTTCGGCACCGGATACGGATTGCCGATGAAGGTCAGGTTGAGCTTCTCGGTATCGGAGATGCGCCCGCGCGAATACAACGCGGAGAGATCGAACGGACCCGGCTGCCAGCGTGCATGTACTTCGCCGATCGTGACGCGCGAATCGTCGGCGAGGAAATCCTTCTGGCCCTGGCCGATGTCGCTGGTGAACACGCCGCCGCCGAGCGTTAGTCCCGGAACGCCTTGCCAGTTGCCCGCGGCATAGAGTCCAAGATCGTGCGCCTTGGCGAGCTGCAATTCCTGATGGATCGCGCCGAGCGGCGATTCGCGCGTTTCGATGTCGGTCGGATCCCATTTGCCGAGATCCTGGCTGGTGACGATGCCGACGTTCCAGCTGAGGCCGAAATCGGTCGAGCCCAACGCCGACAGCCCGCCTTCGCGCCAGGTCGACGGAATGATCGCGGTCTCGACGAAGTTGCGCTCGACGCCGTAGTAATTGGTCGGCTCATGGCGCTCGTTGAGGAAACCGAACGGAATCAGCGTGAGACCTGCGCGAACCGCAACCGCGGGATTGAGCTGATGCTCGATGTAGAGCTGCTCGACTTCGCTCTCGCCCGCGTCGTCGGCGGAGACGACGGCGTGTTCCCATTCGAGCTCGCCGTAAACGTGCGTGTCTTCGCTGAAGGCATGGCTGAAGCCGATGACCGCGCGCCGCACGTCGGCCTGCGCATCCGCGGAGCGACCGGTCGGATGGTTGTAATTGAGCTCGCCGTAGCCCCAGAGCCGCGTCGAATCCGACACCGCAAGGCCCGGCGATCCGGCCGGTGTCGGCGGCGGAGCGGATGCAACGAGGGGCGCGCGGTCCGCCAGCGCGGGCGCGGCGGCGCTCGATGTCGCCGGCGGCGATGCCGTTGCGGGCGCTGCTGGTGTCTGCGCCGCGACGGCCTGCTGCGCGCGCATCTGGCTCACCTCGGCGCGCAGCGTGCCGACCTCCGCGCGCAACGCTTCGAGCTCCTTGCGCAGGCTTTCTTCATCTGCGTGCGCCGGCATCGCGGCGATCAGGCCGGCGGCAAGCGCCGCCAGCGGAAGCGAGTGTCGCACCATGAGATTTTCTCCAGCGAGCAAATGCGATCAGGGCGCCGGCGGCACATCGCGCGCCGGATCGGCCGTATCGGTAGCGGGGTCGTAGCCGTCGGTGAGCGTGCCGAGGAAAGCGATCAGATCATCGATCTCCGCTTCGTCCAGGCGCGGCGCCTGTCCCGGATGACGGTCATACGGCACTTCCTGCGTGTTGACGTTCTTGTGCATCTCCGCCGGCAGATCGTCGAACTTCCTGACGATGTCGTTCGCGTCCAGCGGATAGAACTCGTCGGGGTTGGTGTCGCGCCGCACGTAGAAATGCAGCGCGTCGCGCAGCGTCTTGAAGAGTCCGTTGTGGAAGAACGCCTGACGCGTGGCGACGTTGCGCAGCGTCGGCACCTTGAACGCGCCACACAGATCGGTGCGCGCAGCGAGATCCGTGCGGTCCGGACCGCACAGACCGAGATCGAAATACGCGGGATCGGCATTCGCGGCGATCTCCGCGTTGCGCGGCACGCCGAGGTTGTCGTACGTGTAGTCGGTGAAGAGCGGCGGCGATCCGTCGCTGCCGCGCATGCTCGGATGACAGCCTGCGCAGTTGCCCTTGTCGGGACGATTGAACACCGCGAATCCGCGCAGCTCCGCCGGCGCCAGCATGACCTTGCCGGCGAGGAATAAATCGTATTTCGAATCGAACGGATGCAGATCCGGTGCGGCGCGCTCGTACGCTTCGAGCGCGAAGCGCGCGCGCAGGAACGCGCCGTCGGCATTGTCGAACACGTCGCTGCCGAACAATGTGCGGAAATCGTTCGCGTACGATGCGATCTGGAGCTTCGACACGACGGTCGCGACATCGCCGTTCGCCATCTCGTGCGCGGCGATGAACGGACGTTCGGCTTGTTCGAGCAGACTTTGCGCGCGGCCGTCGCGATTGAAGCCCGCGGTCGGCGTGCCTTCGCTGTCGAAGAAGAACGCATCCGGCGTCATGTAGCGAAGCGAAGGCACCGCGCGAAAACCCGGAACGTCGAGCAGCGCGCCGCCGGACTGCACCGCGAGCGCATTCGACTGCGCATGCGCGTGAACGGGATCGTGGCAGGTCGCGCACGACATCTGGCCCGATGCGGATAGCGAAGGATCGAAGAAAATCTTGCGGCCGAGGTCTTCCACGCTGAGCGGTTCGCCGGCACTCGCGGCGAAAGCGATAGCCATGCACAAACCTGCTCCCGTCGACAGCACGAGACGCGGCGTGCCTTTCCTTCCCTCACCCCGAATGAAGGACATGCGCCCTTTCTCGACAATAGCTATGAGAATGATTCTCAGTCGTTCTAAATTCCTTGTCAATAAGTTAACCGCGCCAGCAACGGCGCTGCATCAGCGAACTCTCGGGGAAACCCTCACACCCGGAAGCGGGCGACACGTCGCCATGGCTACTACGGTTGCGCGGTATTAGTCGGACGCCACCACCGCGCCCGCGCAGGGAGCGTCGCCTTGTCCTTGCGCCGAACCACGATGGCCTTCGACAAACGCACGCGCTTCCCGAAGCGCCGGGCGCGAGCTATTAGGCGCGTTGCGCATCAATGCACAGTACTCATCGAGCGCGCCGCCGACGTCCCCGGTCGCAGCCGATGCCCGCGCGGCACCCAATTGGCCGTTGAAGCGTTTCGGAAATCGCTGCAGGGCCTGTCGATACGCGCTCGCCGCCTCTTGCGGACGACCGAGCTCGATCATGAGGTCGCCCAAAATCTCAGACGCCGGCAACGTCGGCGCCGGCGTGACCGGCGGCTTGGGCGTGCTGCCTTCGAGATCGACCGCCTGCTGCATCAGCGCGATGGCACCATCGTCGGCGCGTGCGGCGTGTGCGGTCCACGCGTCGAGCTCGAGCTTGAGGATGCGTATCTGTCGCGCGAACACGTCCTCGCCGGCTCCGCTCGCGCGTGCATCCAGCTCGCCGAGGCGTGCGCTCGCGCGGCGCGATTCGTCGAGCGCACCGATGCGCGCGGAGCCATAACCGCGCGCGAACCAGGTGACCGCCTCCGGCCACGGATAGCGATCCCAGTCGAGCGCAGTCGGCTCGCGCGCGACGAGTTTCGCCGCGCGTTTCCAGTCCTGCCGTTCCAGCGCGTAGCGCGCACGCGTGGATGCGAGGTGGAACGCCGTCTTCGCCGTCGGCTCGATTTTCGGCGTGGCGAGAAGACGTTTGATTTCTGCGTCCGCCTTGTCGTCCTCGCCTTGCTGCAAATACGCATAAACGAGATATTCGATCGCGTGCGGGAATTCGTCCCAGACGAATTCGCCGTGCTCGCCGGCGGGATATTTCAACGCCGCCGTCGCCGCGCGAAGATTGCCGCGGATCACGCCGTCCCAATCGCCGAGGCGCACATAGATGTGCGTCGGCATGTGCAGCGCATGCGGATTGTCGGGCGCGATTTCCTCGTAGCGGCGAACGAGATCGAGGTTCTCGTGCTCGCGACCGGGAATATCGTTGGCGTGGATCACGTAGTGCATCGCGCCGGGATGCCTCGGGTTCTGCTCGAGCAACGGCAACAGCAGCGCGACGGCCTTTTGCGAATGCTCCGCCATCGAAGGGCCCGGACGCGACGAAGCGAGCAACGCCAGCGCGTAGAACGCGGTCGCTTCGGAGTCTTGCGGAAACGCCTCATGCACCGACGCGCTTGCGGTCTCCCAGCGCTGGATTCTCTGCCAGTAGTCGCCCGAATCCGGATCGCGGAAGAATTCCGCGGTAGCCGCAAGAAATGCCTGCTCGCGCGCGGATGGATGTCCTAGCGTCTTCGCCTTGCTCACGATGTCCCAGCCGAGATGAAGATCGGCGGCGCTCGGACGCGTCGGCCACAACGGCGTGAACAGCGTCATCGCGATGCCCCACTGCGCTATCGCGCAATCCGGATCGCGATCGGCAACCGTGCGAAACGCAGCGCGCGCCTGCGGGTACGTCATGTGATGCAAGAGCACCAGCGCGCGATCGAAATCGGGCTGGACCGCAGCGTTGCACGACGTCTCGAAATGCACGATGTCGCCGGCGTGATCGTGCGGTCCGGTCGCGGACGCCGCCGGGCCGGCGCACAGAATCGCGCCGATCATCAGTGCGCGAATGCGCCACGACGAGCTTTGCATCGCGAGCTTCTCCCCGGAATAGCGCCGATTGCCACAGCAATCCTAGGACGATCGCGCGGTGGGCGCATCCTCGCGCCTGTGTGGCGATCTCTTCGCTACTTCTTGCCCGACTTCGGCTTGGGCGCCGGCGCTTGCGGCGCCGGTTCCTCGCGCACGCACGGATACACCGGCTGCAGCGCCTGCACGATCAGCGTCGTCGCGCCGTTGTGCAGCTCTTCGGGATGTTCCTGCACGTATTTATCGATCAATGCTTCGCGCTGGCCGAACGTGGCCTGCGGCGGAATGCAGAATCGGTAGCCCTGCATCGAATCCTCGACGCCGCGGATGTAGCCCGCGAGCATGCCCATGTTCATGATGTCCTCGTGCGCCGCGGCGTCGTTGCCGTTGGCGCGCTGGAACGCTCCGATCAGTTTGGAGAATTCTTCGCCCTTCATCGCGCTTGCGGTCGAGGCGACCAGCAGGCCGATCGCGAGCGCCAGGATCCTGCGCATGGACATTCCCTCTTAGGTTCGGTCGGTGCGCAAGTATCGCGCGGACGGCGTCGAATTGAACAGCTCGGTGCAACGTGACGATTCGTATCCGCGAAATGAATCGATCCTGACGATCGATTTCCAGCCCCGTTTCATTAATGAAGCATTCGAGCGCGCGAACTTAGCTTACGAACGAAGGTCCGCGGCGGAACCTGGGTGCCACTCTCGGGGCGAGTTCCGCACTGACTCTTAGGGGTTTTACTCGAGTCCAACCATCCTTTCGCGGGAGGCGTCCATGCGTTCATTCGAAACGAAGTTCTCGTCTCGGCAGCGGCCGCGCAAAGCCATGTTCGCCGGGTCGTTGCGTGGCGATCTGTCAGAGATCGCCAAGACCGTCCACCTCGCATCGCTCCACTTCGACATCACGGTCTGGGCGAATGCCAACGCCGAAGTCCTTTTCGACCGCGCCGATCGCAGCCCGGATCTCGCCGCCGAATACGTCGCCGGCACGTATGGCATCGGCGCGCAGCCCAGCGATATCGAAAGCGATCTTTGTGCGCTCAAACGCGAATGCGTTTCGAGCGCGATGCTGTCCTGATCCACCACTGGAGACAACCATGAGCACAGGCGCCCTTATTCTTCTGATTCTCGTCATCCTTCTCGTCGTCGGCCTGCCGACCTGGCCGTACAGCCGCGGCTGGGGCTATTACCCGAGCGGCGGCATCGGTCTCGTCGTCTTGATCCTAATCATCTTGCTGCTGCTCGGAAAGATCTGACTCGACTGGAATGAAAAAAGCCGCGGAGCATCTCGCTCCGCGGCTTTTTTTTTGCTGCGCCTATCGCGCAACGAGTTGCCGATTGGACCGCTCAGAAGAGATGCGTGAAAACGTAGATCAGCAACAATAGACCTGCCGGCACGCCCAGCAGCCACGCGATGAAGTACTTGCCCATGCCACACCTCTCTTTGGCTCAGAGGAAAACGAGGGGCGGCCAGCGGCCGCCCCGTCGGCGTCATTGAGACTTCAATCCCGAATGGTCGACCTTCTTCACGCCCTTGATGCTTTCGGCGGCCGCAACGGCCTTCTTCACCGCAAGCGGCGTGGCCTGCGTGCCGGTCAGCGTGACGACGCCATCCACCGTCTTGACGCTGATGTCGGCGCTCTTGACGCCCTCGGTCGTCGCGAGCTCGCTCTTGACCTTCGTCGTGATCCACGTATCGGTCACGGGCTGGTCCGAACCGGCGTTGTCGTTAGCGAACGCGGTGCTGACCGCGATCGGGGCGACGCCTGCGAACGTGAGCGCGAGCGCCGCGGCGAGCGTACGAGTTGCGATCTGATGCTTCATGGCTTCCTCCTGTTGCGTGGGTGTGTGGGCACGCTAAGCGGCGCCGAATGGCCGCACGCTGAACTCGACCGTTCGTCTTCAGCCCGCGGTTAGCCACGTGACGACGAGGGTCGCGTGCGCGCATTCATTTGCGATAAACGCGCCAATGCCATGCTCCGCGCGCCGCATGGGGCGGCTGATCGGAGGCACACATGAAGACTCATGCGATTCTCGCAGCCGGACTTTTCGCGCTGACACTCGCAGCGTGCAATGAACAGAAGAGCGCGACCGAAGCGGATCAAGACGTCGCCAAGGCGCAGCAGACGGCGAGCAAGGACGTCGCCGACGCCGGCAAGAAAGCGGCGGAGGAAGTCGTGGCGGCGCAGCAGAAGCTCGACGCGGCACGCGCGCAGGCATCGGCGGATGTCGCCAAGGCGAACGCCGAGGCGAGCGACAAGATCAACGACGCGACGGCGGATGCGACCAAGGCCGAGCGCGACGCGGGCAAGGATCTCGCCGACGTGCAGGCCGATTCGTTCACCAAGGAAGCGAACGCGCGCTACGACGTCGCCATCGCCAAGGCCGACGCCGACCACAAGGTCGCCGTCGAGAAGTGCGAATCGCTGGCGTCCGATGCGCAAGGCAGCTGCAAGGATACGGCGGATGCAAATCGCGATGCAGCGAAAGCACGCGCCATGAAGGAACGCGACGACGCGAAGGCTGCAGCGCAGAACCTGAAACACTGATGGGGTTGCAAGCGGCGCGGAGGATATTCCCGCGCCGCTTGTTCATACGCTGCGTCCCACTTCAAGCCACGTGAAGTGGCCACGGATGCGCTCGCGGAAGAAATCATCGGGCGTCGCCGAACCCGCGAACGCGCGGAACAGCGTATCGGGCATTTCCGCGAAATCCACGATGCGTCCGTTGGCGAACGTGATCCGCATGCGGCTCCGTCGCACTTCGTACGCGACGCATTCGATCAGATCCGTTTCGAAGTACAACACTTCCATGCGCTTGCGCTCCGGTTTCGACGCTAACGACTCTGCGCGAGCCGATATGAACGTCGCGGAGCGATAAAGCCCAATCCGGCCTCACGCTGTGCTGCGGCTCAGGGATATGTCCCGTTCGTGAATCGGCCGCCATGTGAATCGCCGCCAACGAGAATCGGCGGTCGCGATTCAGGGCCGCGCTCGCAAGCTGCCTCTGCGCAATCACAGGAGGCGACCATGACCGAGGACAAGAGCCAACGCTGCGCACATCAAGGATGCACCTGTCATTCTCCCGAAGGAGAAACGTATTGCAGCGACAAATGCCGCGAGGCGGCACAGCTAGGTTCGAGACAGCTTCATCATGAATGCCTGTGCGGCCATGCGAGCTGCATCGGTTCGGCATATATCGTGCCCAAGCGCGCCAGCGCGGCGTGATGCATGACGCACGAGCGTGACGGCGCGCGAGTGCGCCGTCAGCTGGTCTTGCGCGTCTCTTCGGCGACCGCGTTGAGAAGGCCTGCGGTATCGATCGGCTTTTCGAGAATGCGGATGCGCTCGACCGGGGGTAGATCGTCGGAAATCGTTTTGGCGCCGGCGCGCGTCATCATGATCACGGGACCTTGGTAATTCTGATCGAGCAGCGCGGCGAGCGTGCGCACGCCGGTCATCAAGCTCATCTCGGCTTCCATCAGCACGAGATCCGGCAATCCGTACGCGTCGATCTCCTGCAACGCGGCGCTGCCGCTTTGCGCTGCGGACACCGTGTATCCATTGCGATTGAGCGTATCGCTCAAGAGCGACAACGTGCCCGCCTCTTCCATCACGACGAGAATCCGTTGCCCGCTGCCTTGCGGCAAAGCGATTCCCGCTTCGTGCTCGCCTTCGGCACCGGTCGCCACCTGCCTCAACGGCAGATACAGCGAGAACGTCGTGCCTTTGCCGGGCGCGCTGTCGACGCGGATGTAGCTCTTATGGTTGTCGAGAATGCGCCGGCACGAAAGAAGCCCGAGGCCCGTGCCATCCTTCTTGGTCGTGAAGAACGCGCGGAAGAGATTTGCCTTCACCTCCTCGGACATGCCGATGCCAGTGTCGGAGACCAAGAGTCGAAGATACGGGCCTGGCCTAGGCTCTTCTTCGTGCTGGAAGAAATCGCCGACGACTTCCTCGGAAACGGCTCCAACCTGCAGGCGCCCGCCTTCGGGCATCGCCTGGATCGCATTGAGGCACAGATTGAGCAGGCACTGCTGCAGCTCGGTGTAGTTGCCGTCGAGCTCGATGTCGTCCTCGGGCAGCGAAATCGCGAGCTCGACGTTGCGCGGCGCGCTTCCGCGCAGCAGCAAGCGCAAGCCTTCGAGCAGCGTGCGCACCTTGACCCGCTCGACGGTCGTGCGCGCGCCGCGCGCGAACGTCAGCATCGAGGTCACGATGTCGAGTCCGCGCTGCGCGCAATCCTGTACGAGAAGGCCCACCTTGCGCGTGCGCTCGTCGGGATCCTCCGTCAGCATCTGCGCGCCCATCGCGATCGGCTGCAGGACGTTGCGCAGGTCATGGCTCAAACCGGAGGCGAGCAGCGCGAGACTTTCGTAGCGCTGGGCGCCGAGGAGATTCTTCTCCGCCTGCGCGCGGGCGGCGTGCTCTTGCGCCTCGCGCAACGCGCGGCGCACCGACGAGGGCAGCCGCGCGAGATTGTTCTTCAATACGTAATCGGTGGCGCCGCTGCGCAGCGCTTCGACCGCGGCCTCCTCGCCCATCGTGCCGGAGACAAAAATGAAAGGCTTGCTCGGCACGAGCCGGCGCGCGATCTCGAGCGCACGATAGCCGGAGAACTCCGGCATGCTGAGATCGGAAATGATGATGTCCGGATCGAACTCGTGCAGCGCCGCCGAAAATTCGGGCTCGGCTTCGACGCGCATCGATTCGACCGCAAAGCCGTCGGCGGCGATCTCGTCGGCGACGAGCTCGGCATCGAGCTCGCTGTCCTCGACGAGAAGAATGCGCACCTTGTCTTCGACCGAGGCCATTCTCAGATTCCCGGCTTCGCTTCGTTCATGACGGCCCAGAATTGTCCGAGTGTCTGCACGGCTTCGAAGAACTGCGTCGCGTTGACCGGTTTGACGACGTACGCATTGACGCCGAGGTCCCAGCTTCGCGCGAGATCGGTTTCCTCGCGCGAGGAGGAAAGGATCACGACCGGCGTGTGCTTCAAGTTCTCGTCGTTCCGGATCTCGCGCAGCACTTCGAGCCCGTCGAGCCTAGGCATCTTGATGTCGAGCAGCACGACGGCGGGCTTGCTCGCGCCACGACCCGCGTAGGCGCCGCGCGCGAACAGATAATCGAGCGCCTCGACGCCGTCCTCGACGTGCACGATCGGATTGGCGAGATGCGTGTCGCGCAGCGCGTCCATCGTCATCTCGGCATCCGCCGCGCTGTCTTCGACCAAAAGAATGGTGCGTAACTCTCGAATCATGAAAGCTCCTCGTCAACCCTGGTTTTGGCTGCGTGGCAGCGAAAAGAAAAATGTCGCGCCTTGGCCCGGCACCGATTGCGCCCAGGTCCGGCCGCCGTGGCGGCTCACGATGCGTCGCACCGACGCAAGCCCGATGCCCGTTCCGGCGAAATCGGATGCCTTGTGCAGCCGCTGGAAAACGCCGAACAGTTTCTCCACGTAGGCCATGTCGAAGCCGACGCCGTTGTCCTTGATCCAGAACGTCCATTCGAGGGCGGTCGACTCGTTGCCGATCTCGATGACCGCCTCCTCGCGCGACGCGCTGTACTTGATCGCGTTGTCGAGGAGATTCTGCCAGACCAGCCGCATCATGTTCTCGTCGGCGATGGCGACCGGCAGCGGCGCGATGCGCCAAAGGATTCGGCGTTCCTCGAGCGTCGACGTCAGCGCGATTCGGACTTCCTCGACCAACGCCTGCATGTCGACGCTCTGCAACCGCATCGCATGCCTTCCGAGGCGCGAATAGGTCAGGAGATCTTCGACCAGCGAAGACATGCGCCGTGCCGAATTGACCACGACATCGCTGTAGTGCGTCGTGCGCTCGTCGGCGGCGTCGCCGAGGTGCGCGCGCAGTTTCTCGGCGAACCCCGCGATGTGGCGAAGCGGCGCGCGCAGATCGTGCGATACCGAATACGAGAACGCCTCGAGCTCGCGATTGGTTTCGGAAATCTGCTCGACCTTGCCGTGCAGCTGGCGGTTCAGCTCCAGGATTTCGGCCTCGAAGCGCTTGCGCGCGGTGATGTCGCTGATCGTGAGCAGTACCACCGATTCTTCGACATCCGGCAGCACCATCGGACGCGCATTGACCACGACATTCCTGCTGAGCTCGCCATCCATCGATTGCGCGAGCTCGTAATCCCAGATCTCGCGCTGGGTCAGCGCCACGTCGCGCAAGCGCTGCAGGAGACTCTTGTCGCTCCACGCGGGGCTTTCGCTCAAGGTGTCGCCGGGCCCCAGCGCGTAGTAGTCGGCGAAAGCCTGATTGCTGGTGACGAGCTTGAGATCGGCCCCGATGACTGCGATCGGCTCGCGCACGGTCGCGACGATCAGCCGCGCGCGCTCGATCGCATGATTGGCGGCAGCTTCAGCGGAAAGCCGGCGACGCAGCTGGCTTTCCGAAGCCCAGATGATTCCGGCGAGCAGCAGCAGCTGGATCACCGAAACCGCCGAAACGATCCAGTCGCCGAGGCGCTGCTGTCTGGCCGCACGCCGATCGCGCTCGGCGACGAGCCGCTCTTCGGTGACGATCATGGCGCTCAAGACGTCGTCGACCGGAAACCGCGTGACCGCGACCAGGAGCCCTTTGCCTGCTTCCGAATCGCGTCCCTGCGCGCGATTCAGGAGCGCTTCGTCGAAGAGAGCGACGCGCCCTTCGATCTGCGCGCGCAGAGCACCGGTGCGTTCGACTTGCTCTGGGTTGTCGCGCGTCAGGTTGCGCAAGCGATCGAGCAAAGGCGCATAACGCGCACGCGCGTCGCCGTAGCGATGCGCCGCGCTTTCCGAAAGCGGATCGAATTGAGCGGCGAACGCGGACGCTTCCATCTCGTTCAAGGCCGAACGGAGCTCGAACGCCGTCGCCTTCACCTCGTGCGTGTGCGCGACCCATTGCATGGCGTCGATCGTCGAGGCCGTCACGCGCATGCGGATCAGAAAAGCGAGGCCGACGATCACCACCAGAGCGGCCATCAGCACGATCATGCGCAACGAGGATTCCTGCCAGACTCCGGAAGTCCTTTTCTGCGGCGATGTCTTGCGGATGGGTTCGGGCAACGTTGCTTCCTCGCGGATAGCGCCATCGGCGCGCTCGGATTTCGAAGCGCTCATTCAGCGGTGCGCCGCGCACCATAGAGTCATGTTCTGAAACGCTTGATTAACACACAACCGCGAAACCCGCGAAAGCGGTGCCGTTCATCGGCATATTCATCGGAGAGTTCGCCACTAGCTACCAGTCTGTATCAGCAGCCAGATGCTGTGCGGCTCGTGATTTCCTCGGCCGCGTTTTCAAGATCAGGAGAAGTTCTCATGGGCAACACCAACCCGCATCAGAACCCCGGTCAGAAAGCTCCGGGCCAGGACGACCGGACACGCCGCGATACCAACCCGAACAATCCGAACGATCCGAACCGGCAGAAGATGCCGGGCTCGGGCGACGACAAGCCGGGTAAGCGGACTCAGCAGGACGACAACTAAGTCCTACGTCCGAGGCGATACGGAACCGCGGCTTCGGCCGCGGTTCTTTTTCAGCGCGACAAGCGCCCGATCCACGCGGAAATATCGCCGGCGATCTCGGCCAGCACATCCGCATCCTTGCGCCCGCTGCGCGCAGGAACATGAAACGAATGGTCCGCATCGTCGAACCATTTCAGCGTGGCGCGCGCACCGAGACGATCAACGACCGGCTGCAGAAAGTCCGCGGATGCGAGCTCGTCGCGAGTGCCTTCGAGGAACAGCATCGGCACGTCGACATCGTCGAGATGCTTGGCACGCTCATCCGAAGGTTTCCCCGCCGGATGCAACGGAAAACCGACGAACACGAGCCCGCGCACTCCGTGCATCGGCGACAGCGCCTGCGTTTGCGAGGTCATGCGACCGCCGAAGGATTTGCCGCCCGCAACCAGCGCAACGCCAGGCAGCCGTCGCTCGGCTTCGGCCACCGCCGCGCGGACCGCGGCGTGCGCGACGGCAGGAACATCCGGTCGGCGCGATCCTTGTTCCATGTACGGAAACTGGTAGCGCAGCGTCGCGATGCCCTGCCCGGCAAGAAGATCGGACAACGCGGTCATGAAAGGATGCTTCATGCCGGCGCCGGCGCCGTGCGCGAACACGTAGCCAGCGCGCGCGCCTTCGGGCGCCTGCAACAGCGCAGACACGCGCCGCTTGTCGTCGACCTCTATCGTGAGCGGTTCCGCTGCAACGGACGTCATGACGCAAGCGGCTCTGCGAAGCCCTGCAGCGTCTTCGCATAACCCGGCGCCGTCGGCTCGTGCATGAAGTAGACATAGATCTCGCGCCACGCGGTCGCCGCGAGCCGCTCGGCCCAGGCACGCAGATCGTCGTCCGAATATTCCTCGAGTCGAAGACGCACGTAGCCGATCGGCGCGGTCTCGATCAGCGGCGGCGGCGCATTGTCCTCGCGCTCCGAGAGGCACAGCGATGCGCCGGAGCGGCGCAGCGTTTCGTACACCTCGTCGTCGAACCAGCTCTCGTTGCGGAACTCGAACGCGGCGCGGTGATCGTGAGGCAAGACCGCTAGGAATTCGGAGAGCCGCGCGACGTCCTTCTTCAGGAACGGCGGCAGCTGGAACAACACGGGCCCGCGCTTGTCGCCCAAGGTCGCCAGCGTGCGATACAGGAACGCGACCGAATCGGCGGCCTGATCGGCCTTGAGGCGTGCGTCGTGCGTGATGCGCCGCGAGGCCTTGATGGCGAAGCGGAACGCCTCGGGCGTCGCCGCGGACCACGTTTCCAGCACGGCGGCCTTCGGCATCTGGTAGAACGTATTGTTGATCTCGACGGTCGGCAGGCGCTCGGAGTACCACGCGAGCATCGCGTCGGCCTTGATTTTTTCCGGATAGAACGAGCCCTGCCACTCCTTGAACGAGTAGCCGCTGGCACCGGCGACGAGTCTTGCAGGGTTCACGTGTTTAGAATCTCCGAATGGCAAAAGGCAAGCTCAGCGAATATTCCGCCAAGCGGGCTTTCGACGCCACGCCCGAACCCGCGCCTTCGGTCGACGAGGATCGCAGCGGGCCGCTGATGTTCGTCATCCAGCAGCACTCCGCGCGGCATATGCACTACGACTTCCGCCTCGAATGCGACGGCGTCTTGAAGTCGTGGGCGGTGCCGAAAGGTCCTTCGCTGGATCGTAACGAAAAGCGTCTCGCGGTGCTGACCGAGGATCATCCGTACGACTACGGATCGTTCGAAGGCGTGATACCGGCCAAGCAATACGGCGCGGGCGAAGTCATCGTCTGGGATTGCGGCGTCTTCAGCCCCGACGAAGGCGGCACCTGGTTCCACGATCGCGCCGAAGCCGAGAAGCGCATCCGCGAAGGGCTCGACAAGGGCAAGCTCAGCATTCTCCTGCGCGGCGAGAAGATCAAAGGCTCGTTCGCGCTGGTGCGCACGAAAGATGCGAAGACCTGGCTCCTGATCAAGCACAAGGATCGCTTCGTCAGCGACATCGACATCACCGCGCAAAACCGCTCGGTGCTGTCGGGCGCGGCGGTCGAGGATCTCAAGATCGTGCCGGCGCATCGCATTCCGGCTTCCGAGCTGGTGCCGTCCGGCGACAGAGCGCCGATGCCGAAAAAGCTCGAGCCGATGCAGGCCGAGATCGGCGATGCGTCGTTCAACGACCCCGGCTGGATGTGGGAACCCAAGCTCGATGGCTACCGCGTGCTCGCGTTCATCGACGCGAACGGCGTGCGCCTTCAGTCGCGGCGAGGCATCGAGCTCGCCGGCGCGTTTCCGCGCCTCGTCGCCGAGCTTGCCAAGCAAGATGTCGAGAGCATGATCCTCGACGGCGAGATCGTCGCGTTCGACGCAAACGGCAAGCCTTCGTTCAACGCGCTGCAGAATCGCATGCAGCTCAAGACCGAGCGCGAGATCGCCAAAGCCGACGAATCGGTCGCGGTGATCTTCTACTGCTTCGATCTTCTGTATTTCGCCGGCATTGATCTGCGCGCTGCGGTCTATCGGGATCGCCGGCGCTATCTTGCGCAGTGCCTCCTGCCCTCGCCGCTCGTGCAGCTCGTGCACGCGCAGGACGATGGCATCGCGCTCAACGACGCGGCGCTCGCAAGCGGACTCGAAGGCGTCATCGGCAAGCGCAAGGACAGCCGCTACGAAGCGGGCCGGCGCTCCGCCGCGTGGCTCAAGATCAAGCCGACGCAAAGTGGCGAATTCGTCGTCGGCGGATACACGCAAGGCAAGGGCTCGCGCGCATCGCTCGGCGCCTTGCTGGTCGGCTACTGGGATCGCGGCAAGTTGCAGTACGCCTCGCACGTCGGCTCCGGCTTCGACGATCGCTCGCTGAAATCGGTCAAGGCGAAGCTCGAAGCGTTGCGCACGAAGACGTGTCCCTTTGTCGAAAAACCCGAAGTCAACGCGCCGGTGACCTGGGTCAAGCCAGAGATCGCCGTCGAGCTCAAATACCAGCAGTGGACCGAGGACGGATCGCTGCGCGCGCCGGTATTCCTGCGCGTGCGCGACGACATCGACGCGAAAACGGTCAAGCGCGTCGAATCCGCAGCGCCTTCGAAGAAAGCCGCGCGCAAGAGCGATCCGGTCGACGAAGTCATCGCCCAGCTCGACGCCGGCAAGGACGCCTTCACGCTCGCCGTCGGCAGCGATGCGATCCGCCTCACGCATCTCGATCGCGTCTACTGGCCGGCCGACCCGTCGTTGCAGCAGCCGGCGCTGACCAAGCGCGATTTGCTGCGCTATCTCGCGCAGGTCTCGACGCTGATGCTGCCGCATCTCGCCGATCGTCCGCTGACGATGATCCGCATGCCGGACGGCATCAAGAAGCAGCGCTTCTTCCAGAAGCATTGGGAACAGGAGAAACCCGACTTCGTCGACACCATCACCGTGTGGTCGGATCATCGCGACGAAAGCCACGATTATCTTTTGTGCAACAACCTGCCGACGCTGCTTTGGCTGGCGCAGTCGGGCACGCTCGAATTCCACGTCTGGCATTCGCGCGCGCGCGTTGGTGCGGATTCGACCTCGAAGGAAACCGACTACGCGACCTCCTCCGAATCGCTCGAAGCCTCGGTACTGAACTACCCCGATTACGTCGTGTTCGACATCGATCCCTACATCTACTCCGGCAAGGAAAAAGCCGGCGCGGAACCCGAGCTCAACACGATCGCCTTCGAGAAAGGCAAGGAAGTCGCGTTCTGGCTGCGCGAGCTTCTGAACAGCATGAAGCTCGATCCGATCGTGAAGACCTCCGGCAAGACGGGCCTCCACGTTTTCGTGCCGATCAAGCGCACGATCGACTTCGACGCCGCCCGCCACGTCTCCGAGCTGGTCGGCCGGCACCTGATGCGCCAGCACCCCAAGGACATCACGATGGAGTGGAGCGTGCCCAAGCGGACCGGCAAGATCTTCATGGATTACAACATGAACGTGCGGGGAAAAACCCTGAACGTCGCTTATTCTCCACGAGGCGAGCCCGGCGCCCCGGTCTCGATGCCGCTGACCTGGGAGGAGCTCGCCAACGCCCATCCGCTCGATTTCCGCATCACCAATGCCAGCCAGCGCCTGGCCCGGACCGGAGATCGCTGGAAGGACGCCCTGACCCGCAAGCAAAACCTGGAACGTGCACTGGATGGCGGAAAAGGCTGAAGGGGGCTTGAGAAAGATCAAGCATTTGCGTGATGATCTTAAGTGCGGTTCTTCCAACCGAGCCGCGACGGGGTATTCCTATTCCGCGCATTGACGGAGCCGGAGGCAGTTCATGGCTGCACGCTCGATCGGTAGTTTGACGATTTCGTTCGGACTCGTTGCGATCCCGGTGAAGCTCTATTCGGCCACCGAGGCCAGTCGTTCGATCTCGTTCAATCTCTTGCACAAGGCGTGCGGCTCGCGCCTCAAGCAGCAATATATGTGCGCGAAGGAAGACATCCCGGTGTCGCGCGACGAAATGGTCAAGGGCTACGAGTTCGCCAAAGACCAGTACGTCATGTTCACGCCTGAAGAGCTGAAGGCGCTCGAGGAAGCCGGCACGCAGACCGCCGACATCAACGAGTTCGTGCCGATCGCGGCGATCGACCCGGTGTACTTCGACAAGGCGTACTACATCGCGCCCGATAAAGGCGGCGCGAAGCCCTATGCGCTTTTCACCAAGGCGCTGCGCGAATCCAAGCGCTGCGCGGTCGGCCGCTGGGCCGCGCGCGGCAAGCAATACATCGTGATGATCCGCCCGGTCGACGACGGGTTGGTCATGCAGCAGCTTCTCTACGCCGGCGAAGTGCGCTCGATCAGCGACATCGACATTCCGAAGATGGACGTCCGCGATGCCGAGCTCAAACTCGCCAAACAGCTGATCGATCAGCAGACCAGCGCGAAATTCGATCCGAGCCAGTACACCGACGAAGTCAGCGCGCGCATTGAAGCTGCCGTGCAACGAAAAGTCGAAGGTCACGAGATCACGATGACCGAAGAGCCCGAACGCGGCGGCGCGCAGGTCATCGACCTGATGGAAGCGCTGCGCGCGAGCCTCGAGAAGAAAGGCGTGAAACCCGCCGCGGCCGCGAAGACATCGGACGCCGCGAGCAAGTCGCGCAAGCCGCCCAAGCGCGCGCAAGAAGCGGCCGAACCCGCGCCGCCCAAGCGCGCCAGGAAATAGCGCGAGGCCCATGCATCAGTACGGCGTGCGCGAGGTCGGCAAGCTGCTCGGCCTTCCGCGCAGCACGATCCGCGCGCTCGTCGCCGCGGGGTTCGTGACGCCCGAGCGCGGGCCGCGCAACGCGTGGCTGTTCTCGTTCCAGGACTTGATCGTGCTGCGCACCGCCGAAGCGCTGGCCGCCGCCAACGTGCCGCGCAGGCGCATCACCAAATCGCTCCGCGAGCTGCGCCGGCACCTCCCCGACGAGATGCCGCTGTCCGGCCTTCGCATCTCCGCCGTCGCCGATCACGTCGTCGTCAAGGAAGGCGACGCGCGCTGGCACGCCGACACCGGGCAATACCTGCTCGCCTTCGAAGGCGATCCGAACGAAGGCTCATTGAGCGTGATCGCGCCCGCCGAGCTCGCCGCGAAAACGCCGGACGATTCCGAAAGCGACGATCCCGAAGTTGCGATCCGCGCCTACAGCGAGGAGATCGCAGCCAATCCCGCGCGCCTCGAAACGCGCATTAACCTCGGCCTGCTGTTGCACGAGCTCAAGCGCCCGGCCGATGCCGAGAAAGTCTATCGCGATGCGATGAAAGTCTTCGGCAACGATCCACTGCTGCTGTACAACTTCGGCGTGCTGCTCGACGACATCGGCCGCAAGGCCGAAGCGATGGCGGCGTACGAGCTCGCGCTCCGCGGCGATCCGGAAATGGCGGATTGCCACTACAACCTCGCGCTTCTGTGTCAGGAAATGCAGCGGCCCAAGGATGCGATCCGTCATCTCGCGCAGTATCGGCGGCTGATCGGTTCCTGATTTTCCTAAGCACGGGATATCAGGGTTTCCAGACCGAACATCAGCCCGCGCAGCAAGCCTGAAAATCTCTGATCGGTTACTTCAGCGCACGCAACGCCGGCTCCAGCACGGGCCATACGTTTTCGAGCACCTTCGGCTCGCCTTCGGCCTTCGGATGCAGGCCATCGTCCTGCATCAGATCCGGATCGAGCGCGACGCCTTCGAGCAGGAACGGGACCAACGGCAGATTGAAATCGCGCGCCAAGTCCCGATACAAGGCCTTGAGACCCTCGCGATATTGCGGTCCGTAGTTGATCGGAAGCTCGATGCCGACCAGCACGACCTTCGCGTCGGCGGCGCGGCAGGCTTCGATGATGCGCACCAGGTTCTCGCGGATTTCCGCCGTCGAGAGGCCACGCAAACCGTCGTTCGAGCCGAGCTCGACGACGACGAGCGCCGGCTTCTTCTCGGCGAGGAGCGCGGGCAGGCGCGATAGCCCATCGGAGGTCGTCGCGCCGCTGACGCTGGCGTTGACGATCGGACGCGAGTCGCCGGAGGCCGCAAGGCGCGTTTCGAGCAGATGCACCCAGCCCGATTCCGGAGCGATCCGGTGGGCCGAGGACAACGAATCGCCGAGCACGAGCAACGGCCGCGGAGCGGCCAGCGCCGAGCCGGCACACGACAACAAGAACACTGCGAGGATGCGCCCGAACATGCGTGAGGATTCCAAGATCGTTTTGAGTGCCCGAGAGGTTAGCAAAAGCGTCGACGGGCCCGACGGCAGGCTGACGATACTCGATGCCGTCAGCTTCGACGTCGCGCGCGGCGAAAGCTTCGCCATCGTCGGCGCCTCCGGTTCAGGCAAAACGACCCTGCTCGGCCTTCTCGCCGGCCTCGACCGGCCGACGACCGGAACCGTGAGCCTCGCCGGCCAGGCACTCGGCGATCTCGACGAGGAAGCGCGCGCGCGACTTCGACGTCATCTCGTCGGCTTCGTGTTCCAGAGCTTCCATCTCCTGCCGGCGCTAACCGCCGAGGAGAACGTGATGTTGCCGCTCGAGCTCGAAGGTCGCGACGATGCCCCCGAGCGCGCTCGCGAAGCGCTGGCGAGAGTCGGGCTCGACGCGCGCAAGCATCACTATCCGCATCAGCTCTCCGGCGGCGAGCAGCAGCGCGTCGCGCTCGCACGCGCGTTCGTGCACGGGCCCGAGGTCCTATTCGCCGACGAGCCGACCGGCAATCTCGATCAGCGCACCGGCGCTCAAGTCGGCGATCTTCTGTTCGCGCTGAATCGCGAGCACGGCACCACGCTGATTCTGGTTACGCACGATCCGAATCTCGCAGCACGTTGCACGCGCACGCTGCGTCTTGCCGAAGGCCGCATCGCCGGAGCCGCGGCGTGAAACCATTCGTCTTCGCCGCGCGCAGCCTGCGCCGCGAGTTTCGTCACGGCGAGCTCGCAACGCTCGCCGCCGCGCTCGTTCTCGCCGTCGCCGCGCTGACCGCCGTCGCGACGCTCGCGAGCCGCGTCGAGCGCGCGCTCGTTGCCTCCGCCGCCGAATTGATCGGAGGCGATCTCAGCGTCGGCTCGCGCCGCGAGCTTCCCGAAGCATTCGCCCCCGAAGCGCGACGACGCGGACTTGCGACGGCGCAACTCGCCGATTTTCCCAGCGTCGTCTTTTCCGGCGAGAAAAGCCGCCTTGCCGACGTGCGCGCCGCCGATGCGGGATTTCCGCTGCGCGGCATGTTCACGGTGCGCGACGAAAGCGGTGTCGAACGCAACGCGCACACGCCACCGCAAGGTTCCGTGTACGTCGATCACGAAGTGCTGGTCGCGCTCGGCGTCGGTCTCGGCGCGAACGTCCAGGTCGGCGGACGCGATCTCGCACTCGCCGGCGAGATCGTGCGCTCGCCCGACGGCGGCGAAATCTTTCGCCTTGCACCGCGACTCCTGATGAACATCGCCGATGCGCAATCGATCGGCCTCCTCGGCGTCGGCAGCCGCGCGCGCCACCGACTGCTCGTTGCCGGCGACACTGGCGTCGTCGACGAGTATGCCGCGTGGCTGAAGCCGCGGCTGACCGGCGGCGCGGAAATCACGACGGTCGAGGATGCACAGCAGAACCTTCGCTCCGCGTTCGAGCGCGGCGAAAGTTTCCTGCGCCTGGCCGCCCTTCTCGCGGCGCTTCTGTCCGGCATCGCGGTAGCGCTCGCCGCGCAACGATTCGCGTACCGCAAGATCGAGGAAGTGGCCCTACTGCGTTGCCTCGGCGCGAGCCGCAACGAAATCCTGAGCGCGCTCGTGATCGAGATCGCCTTGCTCGCCGTGCCTGCGTGCGTGATCGGTGTCGCGGTCGGCGTCGGGCTGCAGCAAGCCGTGTTCCTGCTGGCGAGCGATCTCCTTCCTGGCGGCGCGCCGGGCATTCCGCTACGGCCTTCGCTGGCGGCGTTCGCGGTTGGCATCGCCGTGCTGTTCGGCTTCTCGTTGCCGCCGCTGCTGCGCTTGCGCGACGTCGAGCCGATGCGCGTGTTCCGCCGCGACGTCGGCGTGCGCCCGCGCGGATTCGATGCGCTCTATCTGCTGCCGTTCGTGGTCGGCGCCGCGCTGATCGTGTTCGAAGCCGGCGATCTCAAGCTCGCCGCGACGCTCGCCGTCGGTTTTCTCGCCGTCGCTGCTGCGACGTGGCTGCTCGGGCTCATCCTGCTGCGGCTCCTGCGGAGCGGCGGCCGGCGATTGCCCGGCGCGCTCCGCTTCGGTCTCGCCAATCTCGCACGCCGCCGCGCCTTGAGCCTGCTGCAAGCCGGCGCGCTCGCGCTGAGCTTGACTGCGCTCGCGCTGCTCGGCGTCATCGCGCCTTCGCTGCTCGAACACTGGCGCGCCGAGCTTCCGGCCGACACGCCGAACTATTTCATGATCAACCTGCAGACCGACCAGCGTGCCGCGATGGAAGAGCGCCTGCGCGCGCTCGGCGCTTCCAACGAAAACGTGCTGCCGCTCGCGGTCGGAAAGCTCATCGCGATCAACGGCCGCGAGCCCAAGGCCGACGACTACGAAGATCGCCGCGCCGCCGGCTGGATCAACGGCGAAACGCGCCTCTCGTGGAGCGATACGTTGCCGCCGTCGAACACGCTCCTTTCCGGACATTGGCCGGACGCGAACGCGACCGAACCGGAGCTTTCGGTCGACAAGATGTGGGTCGACATGTTCCATCTGAAGCTCGGCGACACGCTGACGCTGCGCGTCGGCGAGCGCGACATGACAGCGAAAATCACCAGCGTCCGTCGTGTCGACTGGGAATCGTTCCGCGCGAATTTCTTCTTGATGCTCGATCCGAAATCCGGAGCCGATCTCGCGCACAGTTTCCTCGCGAGCTTCCATCTGCCGCCGAGCTCGGCGACGCAACTCGCCTCGCTGTCGCGCGACTATCCGAACATTTCGCTGATCGACATCAACGCGATCCTCGATCGCGTGCGCGACATCGTCGATCGCGTCGGCCGCGCGGCGGGCTGGGTACTGAGCTTCAGCGTCGCGGCCGGCGTGCTCGTGTTGCTCGCCGCACTCGCCGCGACCGCCGACGAGCGCCGCTTCGAAGTCGCGCTGTTGCGCACGCTCGGCGCGCATGGCCGCCAGTTGAGCGCCGCGGTGCTCGGCGAATTCGTCGCGCTCGGCCTCCTTGCCGGCGCAATCGCCGCGGGCGGCGCCGCCGCAATCGGCGTCGCGCTGGCGCGCCGCGTGTTCAAGCTCGCGAACTATTGGCCGCCGCCGTTCGAGCTCGGCGCGCTGATCGTCGCGGCCGCAGCGCTGGTCGTCGTCGCCGGCTGGGTTGGCACGTTGCGCATCGCGCGCACGCCGCCGGTCGCGATCCTGCGGCGCGGCTGAGTCGCAAGGCTAGCCGAGCGACAAGCCCGGAAAAGCTGCCGCGTCGCGATGCCAGCGTTGCAACGCGACGGCCGTCGCCGGCGAGCGCCTTCTGCGCCACGCGTCGACGATCGCGCGGGCGCGCGTGCGGATCTCGGGCAGGCCCGAGCACTCCCACAACGCGCCGCGCTCGAGCGTGCCGACGAGGCGGATGTCCGCGATCACTTCGTCGTCCGCGCCGACGAGGCGGCCTTCGCCGTCGGTCTTGAGACCAAGGCCGAGCTCGTCGGGCACGGCCAGGCCTTCGTCGATGAGCTGACGCAACAAACGGTGACGGTTCGTGCTCACGTTCGTGTTGAAACCGGTGGCCTGCACGACGAGGTCGGCGTCGACGACGCGCTCGGACTCATCGCCGCGCGGCGCAATCTTGACCGACAAAGGCCCGTCGCCATCGATCGCGCGGATGCGTCCGGCGACGATCGAGAGCCGGTTTTCCTCGGACAACACGGCGAGCGCCTGCGCCGTCTTCGGCGGCATGCGATGCCGCGCGATTTCCCACAGCCAGCGCAGGTGACGCAGAAAGCGACGACGCTCTGCCCCGCCGAGAGACCGCCACAACGAGCTCGTGATCGGACGGATGCCGTCGACGAGCGCACGCCAATCGATGTCGCCGGCGTTGTCTTCTAACGTCTCGCGAAAAATCCGGCACCACGCGCGCAGGTTCGGCGCGGCGAGCAACGCGTCGTTGAACGCGGCTTGCTGCGCGAACGGCGCCGCCGGCTCGCGCGGATGCGGCAGCGGCAGTCGTCCATGCCGTGATACGCAGGTGATGTGCGCCGACGGCCATCGGCTGGCCGCGTCGAGCGCCGCATCGACGCCGCTGAGCCCCGTGCCGATGACGACGACCTCGCTCGGTGGCGGACGCCGGCGCGACATCGCCCACGGATCGAGCAGATACGCGCCGCTTGCCATCGCATCGGCACTGACGTTGTCGAGCGGAGCGGACGGAAGTCCGCCGAGCGCGAGCACGATCTCGTCCGCGAACTGCGTGCGTCCGTCGCGGAGCGCAACCGCGTAATGACCCGCCGGCGTCGGCTGGATGCGGATCGCTTCGGACGACAGCAACTCGACGTGCGCACCGTTGCGCGCGCCGTCGGAAATGAGCTTCGCCAATGTCGCCTCGGCGAAATCGCCGAACCATTCGCGCGGCACGAAATCGCCGCCGAGCACCTGACGGCCGTTCGCGTTGAGATGCTCCAAGAATCCGCAGACATCGTCCGCGAACAGACCCATGCCGGCGGCGCGCACGTTGAGGAGATGAAAATCCGCTGTCGTCGAATACGCGACGCCGCGACCCGGCGCTCCGTTGCCGACGACCCACGCCAGCGAAAGATCCGAGCGCGGCGGACCGCGCAGGTATTCGCCGACCACGGCAGCGCCCGCGGCGCCGCCGCCGATGACCACGATGCGGGACATGAGGCCTCCCAGTTTCGAACAGGTTGCGGCGGCGCGGCTCGCGCGGCCGGTGATGAGATCAGCCGAGCGGCGCGTCGCTACGCGCTGTTTCTGCGCGCGCGCGATAGCGGCCGGCGGTGTCGACGAGGAACGCTTGGTACGCGTCCAGCGCTCCGCCATAGACGTGCAGGCTCAATGCCGCGCGCGTCGTCGAGAGATTGCGGCAGCGGTGGATGTACGCATCGCCGGCGAATACGGCGGCATCGCCGATGCCGAGATAGAGCGAGCGTGCGAGCGCGAGCTGCGCGCCGTCGCCGACGCGAACGAACTCGTCGACCTGCAGTGCGCCATCGATGACGAGCTCGATGCCGGCCAGGCCGGCGTGATCGTGGGGCAAGGTGGCGTAGCCGGCCGGCCAGTACATGACCAGCGCGGAACATCCGGATGCGATCGGCAGCGGATGGCGGCGGAAGCGACCGGAATCGCCCTCGCCTGCGAAATTCTCGATGCGCGGACGGTCGTCGCGAAACGCCAGCGGCACGAGCCGGTCGCGCAGGCTTTCCAGCGCGGCGGCGGAATCGGGAATCGCCCGCTCGCCCAATGCGGCGACGGCCGCGCGGATCCAGTCGGAATTGCTCAAATGCGGGACATGCGCCATGACTCGCTTCGCTCCACAGGTTCGACCGTGGCGAATCCCATCATGTCGCGTGTTAATCCGTTGCTAAAAAAACCTCGCCACGCGGAGCGCGCTCATGGCACCTGGTGAATTTCTTATGCGAAGTTTGCATATCGGCACAAATGCGAACGCCGCCTTGCGGCGGCGTTCGCTCGCGACACGCGCGGAATGGTCCTACTTCTTGCTCGCGACGAACTCGGCCATCGCGGCCTGCATGCGCTGCACAGTGGCTTCGTCCTGCGCGGCGTCCGGCGCCGCCGGCACATCCATCGTCCCCGTACCGCCTCCGACGGCCGAGCCGATGACGCGGCTGGCGAGCTCGCTCTTGTACAGAAGGCGCGAGCCGACCGCCGTCGTCGGATCGGTGGCAGGCTGCCCGGTGGTGACGACATTGCCGAGCCCGATCGCGCGGCGCTCGTCGAAAATCCCGAAGCGATAGAGATGCTGCGTGTCGGTTCCGCGCTGCACGGTGATCTGCACTTCGAACGTGCTCGGATCGTAGTGGCCGAGCGCAGTCATCGTCGGCGCGCCGACGACGTGTCCAGACGCGTAGACGACGTTGTTCGAGTCGGTGTACGGCGTATCGAACACGATCCAGTCGCCGTCGACGACGCCGGCGCGCTCGAGCGAGAACGCCCATTCGCCGTACAGCATGTCGGTTTTGGTGCCGAACGCGTAGTTGTACTTGATGATGTCGATCGTGCCGCCGGGATACGTCACGGTCGCGGTCTGGTTCGTGTAGAACGTGATCGATATCGGACCCGCGTCGTTGCTGTGCAGCACCGGCGCGACCCACGGGCAGCCGAAGCACTGGCCGTTGGAATAACTGTCGAACGAGCTCGTGAACGTGCCGTTCGCGTGGTTGTACGTGCCGCTCGAGAGATACCAGATCGGGTCGCCGCCGGTCGTCTCGTAGATGTACGTCGTGACCAGCATCGTGTCGCCCTGGAGCTCGACGTCGAAGCCGCGGCCAGGCTCGGCCGGATTCCACCACACGCCGGTGAACGGGCCACCGACGGTGACCGCCCCTGCCGACGAGGAGAGCGCGACGAGCGCGAGCAAGAACAGCGAGCGAATTCCGTACTTCATGCACATTCCTCTTTGAGTTGGACGCGGAGCGCTGGGACCATTCCCCGGCGCGATCGCAATGCGACCGCGCTCCACGCGAGGGCCGTTCAGGACGGAACCTCGCGCAGATCGGTGCTCCACCGGAAAATCCGTGATGCCAAGTGTAGCTGCGCAGAGCCTAAAGCGCTGGAAAAACCGCCTTCGACGCCGATCGTACCTTTCGATCGGCGCCGTCCGGATCGACGCGCGGACTACTCGGACGGCGCAGAGCCCTATTTCGTCGCCGACGACCGCGCAATTGGGGACCAGCCGTTCTCAGAGCGCGGCAAGATGCTTGCCGAGCTTGTCCAGCGATTCGGTCCAGCCGTCGCGATGCCCGTCGCGCGTTTCGACCGAGTCGAAGACTTCCTGACGCAGCCGGAGCTTGGTGTCGCCGCCGTAATCTTCGAGCGTGAGAGTGACGACGGTCTCGTGACCCGGCTTGCCCTTGTCGCCGTCCCACGCGTGCGTGAACACGAGGCGCTCGTTCTCGACAACGTCGCGATAGACGCCGCCGACGCAATGATCGACGCCTTCGGGCGAGCGCATGCACGAGCGCCACGCGCCACCGGGCCGGACATCGGCGTCGCTCTGCGTGATCGTGAAGCCGCGCGGCGCCAGCCACCGCGAAACATGCTCGCGCACGGTCCACATCTTGAAGACGAGATCGCGCGGCGCGGCGAAGGCGCGCTCGATGATCAGGACGCGATCGTTGGCATGAGCTGCATTCTTGATTTGTGCGGACATGGATGTCTCCTTCGGTTGCACCTCCTGGAGGTATCGAGGAGACGATCGAAGCTCTCGTCCCAATAGCGCATGAACGCGAAAGTGATCAGCTCGGTCGAACGCGAAACGCGAGACTGATGCGTGGACCGACCATCGCGCGCGTCTTCGCGATGCCGTGGGTGTAATGGATCTGGCTCGAATGATTCATCACCAGCAGGCTGCCCGCCGCGAGATCGATCGGCACCGCGGGAACCGAGGCATCCTTGCGCCGGATCAGCATGCGGCGCGTATCGCCCAGCGAAAGCAACGCGATCGGCTGGCCTTCGACGAGCTCGGCCAGGCGATCGTTGTGGGGCGCGACGCTGTCGTTGCCGTCGCGATAGAAATTGAGGCCGACGCTGTTGAACGGCGCGCCGAGCGTCTGCGTGACACGCTTCGCGGCTTCGCCGATCACTTCGATGACGCGCTCGTCGAGCGCTTGCGATCCTTCGACGCCGCGGGGTCCGCCGATCGCGAAATGCGCGCGCAAGCGCGGCACGTCGACTTCGCGGTCGTACATGACGCGGCGATCGGCGCGCCAATCGATGCCGTCGCGCAACGTTTCGAACCACGACGGCGCTTCGGCGACTGCCACGAACGACGGGCGATAGATCGCGCTGCCGAGTTTCCCATCGAGAAGCTCGATGCGCTGATCGAAGAGCGCAAGCTGCGTCACGATGTTTCGACGGGCGTCTCTTGGATGACGTAAGGCGCGGATTCGCTGTCCGGTCCGCGCAGGAGTTTATTGCGCGCGACCTGCTCGCTCGCCTCGTCCATCGCTTCGAGCAACGTCACCTCGCCCGCGACGAGCTTGGCGACCGGCACGCCGTCGCGATACGCGACGCGCGATCCGGTCACGGCGGGAACCGTCGTTCCGGCGAGCAAGCTGCCGACCAAGTTCAACGGATCGGCGCCGCATACCGAAATCCAGGTGTTTGCCGGCTTGGACTGGCGCATCGCGCGCAGCGACGCGACCGCTTCGGGCAGCGCGAACTGCTCGCCGGACAAACCTGCGATAAAACGTCCGCCGCGAATTTCACCGCGCGCTTCGAGACGATGATAGACGCGCAACAGATCACGCCACGGCGGCAGCCACGCCGCTTCGTTGGCGAGGAGGCGCCAGCAGACGACGCCGTAGCGCTTGAGCAGTGTGCGCGCCACGAGCTCGACGACATCCGTCTCGATCTTGCGGTTCGAGTTTTCCGCATCGGCGGTCGCGCGGCGGCGCACGATCGCCCAACGGCCCGCGTCTGCGATGCCGAACATGGCCGCGCGCCGCCCGCGCCGGCGATGCGGCGACGGACGCTTGCTCGACGGAACCAGCAGCGCGCGCAAGCCGGAGAAACTGTCCGAGCTGACGAGACCGGCCGCGACGAGCTCGCCGAGCGCGTCTTCGAGCTCGGTGTGGAGGAGCCGCGTTCCGTCCAGCATCTCGTCGAAGAACGAAGCGCCGTGCTCGACGAGATAGTCGGCGACCGCTCGCGCACGCGAGGACAGCGCCGGCTCGACGCCCGCCGGCAAGCCGCCTAGCGCGCTCCAGTCGCTCAAATGCCGGCGTTGCAGAAGCACGACCGGCGTCGCGCGCACGGGGCCCGCGCTCGCCGGCGCCGGCACGCCCGCCTGCGCCGCTTTCGCACCGCGCAAGCGCGCCCACACGATGCGCCCCGCGAGGCAGAGATCGTCGAGCCACGAAATCTCGTAGCCGGAAACACGCGCCGGCAGGATCTCGCTTTCCCAAGAGGCAGCCGGCGCTTCATAGCCTTCGAGCTGCGCAAGCAGCGCGGCCAAAGCATCAGGTCCGCTGACTTGCGCATCCTGGGCGACGTGCTGCCACGAGAAAAGAAAACGCATGAAGTCGCGCGGCGCCACCGGCTCGATCTCGCGGCGCAGGCGCTTGACCGTGTAGCGATGGATGCGCGCGAGCAAACGCCGTTCGCACCATTCGGTGTCGGCAGCGCCCGGCGTGAAGCGGCCGCGCATGACGTAGCCCTCGCCTTCGAGCGCGGCGAGCGCGATATCGATGTCGGATGTCGCGAGGCGAAGCGACGCGGCGATATCGGCGGCGCGCGTCGGCCCAAGGCCGGTCAGGCGCGAGCGGACGATTTCTACGAGGGCGGAATCCGGTGTCCATTCCGTCGTTGCGAATTCCGCAGGCACATCGATCGGCGGCTCGCGTTCGGCGTTCGGATGGAGCACGTCGAATTGCGGGAGGCGTTCCGCGGCGATCCATAACTGCAGGTCATTTCGGCGAAGCAACTCCACCTCGTCATTCCGGCGAAGGCCGGAATCCAGCTCCTGGCCTTGCAACGAAGACGCTGGATCCCGGCCTTCGCCGGGATGACGAGGTGATGTCGCGATCCGGAGCCTGGTCGCACGCCGGTGCGCAACCAACACATCGAGCGCATTCGACCATCCGATGTTCTTCTTCGCCTCGTCGTCGGTGACGAATCCGAGGCTCATCAACGCATCGTGCATCTCATCGGGCGAGCGCGCATCCGGCCACGCTTCCTCGCGCACGGATTCGATCGCATCGTGATCGAGCTGCCCGAAATCGGCCGCGGTCGCAGGATCGACCCAGCGGCGGCTGGTGACGGCCTGCGTGCGGCGTTCTTCGAGCGGTGCGTCGTCGAGATACGCATACGGTCGCGCGGTCAACACTTCCGCGGCGAGTGGAGACGGTTCGGTCAAGTCGCGCGCGACGATGTGCGCGTCGCCCGCTTCGAGCGCGCGCAGCAGGTGTTCGAGACCTTCGATATCCATCGCGCCGTGCAGGCAGTCGTAGAGCGTCTGCGCGACCAGCGGATGATCGGGAATCTGGCGCTCGCCGACGAGGTTCTCGGCGCAGGCGACCTGATCGGGGAAGACGCTCGCGAGAAGATCCTCGGCCTTCATGCGCTGTAACTGCGGCGGCACCTTGCTGCCGCCGAGGAAACGCGGCAGCGCCAGCGATCCGGTCGCGTTCCAGCGCCAGCGCACGCCGAACATCGGCGCGTCGAGCAGCGCCTGGATCAGCACTTCGCGCGCGGTGTTCGAATGCAGAAAGCGTCCGACGTCCTCGAGCGGGAAGCTGTGGCTGGTCGAGAGCGACAGGATGATCGCGTCTTCGGTCGCCGCGGCCTGCAACTCGAAATTGAACGTGCGGCAGAAACGCTTGCGCAGCGCCAGGCCCCAGGCGCGGTTGACGCGGCTGCCGAGCGGCGAATGGATGATGAGCTGCATGCCGCCGGATTCATCGAAGAAGCGCTCCATCGCGAGCTCGTTCTTCGTCGGCAGCACGCCGAGCGCTGCTTTCGCGGCGGCGAGATAATCGACGAGCTGGCGCGCGACGGCTTCGCTGAGGTCGTGTTCGCGCATCAGCCATTCGGTCGCGGCGGTGAGCCCGTCGTCGATCTGCTCGGAAACCTCGCGTCGGAATCGCGACACCGAATCGGACAGCTCGTCGCTGCGGCCGGGCGCTTCGCCGAGCCAGAACGGAATCGTCGGCGGCGCACCTTGCGCGTCTTCGACGCGCACGCGTCCACGCTCGACGCGCAGGATGCGATAGGACATGTTGCCGAGTTGGAAGATATCGCCGGCGATGCTCTCGACGGCGAAATCCTCGTTGACCGTGCCGACCATGATCGCCTGCGGCTCGAGCACGACGTCGTAATCGGCCGTATCCGGAATCGCACCGCCGGAGGTGATCGCGGTGAGTCGCGCGCTGCGCCGCGCACGCAGCATGCCGTTGACCGCGTCGCGATGCAGGTACGCCGAGCGCTGGCCGTTGCGCGTCGAATAGCCGTCCGAAAGCATGCGCACGACGGCCGAGAAATCCTCGCGCGTCAGCGTCGTGTACGGATACGCGCCGCGCATCAGCGCGTAGAGCTCGCCTTCGTCCCATTCGCGGCAGGCGACTTCGGCGACGATCTGCTGAGCCAGTACGTCGAGCGCGTTAGGGATGATCGTCAGCGTGTCGAGCTCGCCGCGGCGCACGGAGTCCAGCAACGCGACCGATTCGACCAGCTCGTCGCGCGATTGCGGAAAGAGACGCCCTTTCGGCATGCCGCCGACCGCATGGCCGGATCGGCCGACACGCTGCAGGAATGCGGCGATCGAGCGCGGCGAGCCCAGCTGGCAGACGAGATCGACGTCGCCGATGTCGATGCCGAGCTCGAGCGACGCAGTCGCGACGAGCGCGCGCAGGTCGCCACGCTTCAAGCGCTGTTCGGCGTCGAAGCGCAGCTCCTTGGCCATGCTGCCGTGATGCGCGGCGACGAGTTCCTTGCCGAGGCGTTCGCTCAAGTGCTTCGACGCGCGCTCGGCCATGCGCCGCGTGTTGACGAAGACGAGCGTCGTGTGGTGCTCGCGGATCAGGGTTTCGAGGCGCGCGTAGACTTGTTCCCACTGATCGCCGGACATGACGGCTTCGAGTGGTGTTTCGGGGAGCTCGATGGCGATGTCGCGGGCGCGGACGTGGCCGGTGTCGACGATTTTGCACGGGGTCGCGTCGGAACCTTGGGGCGAACCCAGGGCTTCCCTCATCCGCCTGCCGGCACCTTCTTCCGCGTCGCGGGAGAAGGGTTCGATTTCGGCGTTGTACTTCAGCGCGAGCTGTGCGCCTTCGTCCGCCGACAGAGCAACCTGCGCCGGAGGCGGCAGCGGACAACTCGGATCGCCGACCAGAAACTTCGCGACCTCCTCGATCGGCTTCTGCGTCGCCGACAATCCGATGCGCGTCAGTCGGCGGCCGCACAGCGCATCGAGCCGCTGCAGCGACAGCGCAAGATGACTGCCGCGCTTGTTCGGCGCGAGCGCATGCACTTCGTCGACGATGACGCTCCTGGTCGTCGACAGCATGCGCCGGCCCGATTCCGAGCCGAGCAGGATGTAGAGCGATTCCGGCGTCGTCACGACGACGTGCGGCGGACGCTTGCGCATGCGGTCGCGGTCGGCCTGCGGCGTGTCGCCGGTGCGCACCATCGTGCGGATCTCGACGTCGGGCAGGTACAGCTTGACCAGCTCCTCGCGGATGCCGGCGATCGGCACTTCTAGGTTGATGCGCACGTCGTTCGAGAGCGCCTTCAGCGGCGAGACGTAGACGATCGCAGTCTCGTCGGGCAGCGCCGCCTCGACGCCGCGGCGGATGAGATCGTCGATCGCGGCGAGAAACGCGGCCAGCGTCTTGCCTGAACCGGTCGGCGCGGCGATCAGCGTGTTCTGGCCGGAGCGGATCGCCGGCCACGCCTCGGCCTGGGCCGGCGTCGGGCCGTCCGGAAACGTGTGCGAGAACCACGCGGCGACGGCAGGATGGAAGGCGTTCAGCGGCATGCGGGCGATATTCTTGCGCGTCTTCGTCTCAGGCGCTGAGACGATGCGACGGGACCTTATTCGATAAGGCCGTTGCGGACCGCTATCAAGGTCAATTCGGCTTGATTTCCGGCCCCGAGCTTCTGCTTGATGTTGTAGAGATGGGTGCCGACCGTGTTCGGCGACAGGCTCAGGATTTCCGCGATGCGATTGACCGACTGGCCGCGCGCGAGCTGGATGAACACGGCGAACTCGCGCTCGGACAAGGCCTCGACCGCGCCGCCGGCACCGGAAAGATCCTGCACGGCGAGCTTGCGCGCGACTTCGGCGTCGAGATAGATGCGTCCCGCGGCGATCGCGCGCACGGCCTCGATCAGCTCCTCGGGCGCCGTGCGCTTGGAGAGATAACCGAGCGCGCCCGCTTTCAGCACGCGCTTGGGATGCACCGTGTCCTCGTGCGCGGACAGCACCAGTACGCGCGCGGCCTTGTCGCGCGTCAGGAGGCGCCGCACGGCCTCGATGCCGCCCATGCCCGGCATCGAAAGATCCATCACGACGACGTCGGGCTTCACTTCGGCGTAGCGCTGATACGCAAGCTCGCCGCTGTCGGCTTCGGCGGCGACGACGATGTCGGAGCTCGCCGACAGCAGCATGCGGAAGCCGACGCGCACGACCGCGTGGTCGTCGACGAGCATGACGCGGATTTTGGCGGAGGTCATCATTGCGTGCCCTCACCCACCGCCCGCGGTGCGAGCGGTTCCCCCTCTCCCGCGGAGCGGGCGAGGGAATATCGTCGGCGGCCTGGGCCGCCGCTCATGTCAATGGCAGCCGCGCGCGCACGCGCACGCCGCCGCTCTCACGGTTGGCGACTACGACGTCGCCGCGCAATGCGCGCGCACGCTCGTGCATGCCGCGCAATCCGAAATGTCCCGGACGCTGCCAATCCGGCGCGAGACCGCGGCCGTCGTCGGCGACATCGATGTGCAGCGCGCCCTCCTCGACGCCGAGCGCGATCTCGATGCACCGCGCCTGTGCGTGACGCAGTGCGTTGGTCACGGCTTCCTGCACGATCCGGTACGCGGCCAGCGCATAGCTTTCGCCGAGCAGCTCGGGCATCGTGCCGACGCCGAGCTTGAATTCGATCGACGGATGCTCGCGACGCCAGGTCGTGACCTGATCCTCGATCGCATCGGCAAGCTCGAGGTTGTCCAGCACCGGCGGACGCAGGCGCGGGATCAACGCGTGGGTCGCGTCGTAGAGTTTTCCAGCCGTGTCGGCGATCAGGCGCGCGGCCTCGCGCGTATCTTGGTCGGGACCGCGCTGCACGAGCGTCATCGCGATGCTGCGGATCGCAGTGATGCTCTGCCCGGTTTCGTCGTGCAGCTCCTGAGCGATCTGCCGACGCTCGCTCTCGACGCGGTTGGTGATCGCCTCGGCGAGCTCGTGACTCTGCTCCAAGCGAAGCTTGGCTTCCATCGCTTCGTGGCGCGCGTCGAGATTGTCTTCGATCGCGCCGGCCATGCGGTTGAACGCACGCGCGATGTTGCCGGCTTCGGCGCCCGCGAGCGCCGGCAGACGCGTGTGGAACGCACCCTGCTCGACGTCCTCGAGACCGCGCTCGATCACGCGAAACGGCTGCGTCGCGCGACGCACCAGCCAGAACACGAAAAGATTGCCGAGCACGAGCGCGAGCACGCCGAATTCGACCAGCGTCACCGTGTCGTCCCAGCCGTCCAGCACCGCGCGCGAGGCGTTGGAATCGATCGCGAGCACGCTGTCGTAGAAACGGACCTCGTTGCGCGTCGGCTCGGGCGCGACCAGCGCGGAATACCACGCCGGCGCGAAGCGTCCGGCTTTATATGGCGACGGCGGCGAGTGATAGATCTGGCGCCCCTGATCGTCGCGCAGCGTGATCTCGGTCGAGCGCACGCGGCCGAGCCGCTCGAGCGATTCGAGCACGATCGGCTGGCTGGTCTGTGCATAGGTGTTGACGAAATAACCGAGAAGCTGTGTCGCGACCTTGTTCGCAGCTTCCGTTTCCTCGCGCACGCTGCGCCGCGTGTCGATCAGCTGGAACGCGAGAAACACGAACGTGAATATCACGATCACGCTCGCGAGGAGGAGATTGATTTGAAGTCGCAGGCTCATGCGGACACCGGCCAGGCGGAAAAATCGCCGCGTTCGGCGAAGCACTCAACGGCCGAACGGTACAAGGCGAACGTCGCCGGATGCCACGGATCGTGGCCGGCGCCTTGGGCCCAGGCGAGACGGCTTCCCGCGCAGGAGCGATGCACGCGCCACGCGTTCGAAGGGCGGCAGATGCGATCGTTCGTGCCGTGCACGATCGCGACCGGAATGCCGCGCAGCGTCGACGCGGCGCGCAGCAATGCGGCCTCGCCGAGAAAGCAGCGGCGCGCGAGGTAGTGCGCCTGGATGCGGTATTTGTCGATCAGGCGGTGGGCGTTATCGGAATCCGTCGAGACATCGGGAACCGCGACACCATCGAGGCGACCCTCGTAAGCCTGCCACGCGATCGCGATGCGCGCGCGGCGATCGTCCTTCGCATCGGACAGACGTCGGTCGAGCCAGTCGACGACACTGCGTTGCCAGCTGCGCGGAACTTCGCGCATGAACGCTTCGTGCGCTTCGGGAGCGAACGCCGCGACGCCCTGGAAGAACCAGTCGATATCCTCGCGGCTGGTCAGGAACGTGCCGCGCAGCAGAAGCCCGGCGACGCGCTCCGGGTGACGCGCGGCGTACGCGAGCGCGAGCGACGCCCCCCACGACCCGCCGGCGACGAGCCAGCGCTCGATGCCCAAATGGCTTCGCAGTGTCTCGATGTCGCCGATCAAGGCATCGGTATGGTTATGCAGCGTCTCGCCGCGCGGCGTGCTCTGACCGCATCCGCGCTGGTCGAACTGCACGATGCGGTAGCGCTGTGCATCGAACGCGTCGCGCTGGCGCGGGCTGCTGACCGATCCAGGGCCGCCGTGCAAGAGCACGACTGGAATGCCGTCAGCCGCACCCGATTGCGAATACCAGACGCGATGCCCGTGGCCGACGTCGAGCCAGCCGGCGTCGAGCGCCCCGGTCGCAGTCGAAACAGGCGGCATGGCGGTATAGGACATCGCGCTCGATCCTACCGCAATCCCCCGGAGTCCCGACGAGCCCGCTGCGGGCTCCGCCTTCCGACTAAAGAAAATCGTGAGGCCTGATTCACCGACGCGGCGATGCGGAAGGCGCACCGGTGCGCTCACACTCGAACCCGCATGGAGGCCGGCTCGCACCGGCTCAAGTCCGACCAGGCGGTATTCCATGCCCGCCGGCCGCAAGACCCCAAGGAGCTCGTCATGAAATGGGAAACACCGCAAGCGGTCGACCAGCGTTTCGGCTTCGAAATCACGATGTACATCGCGAATCGCTGAATCGTCCTGCTGCGATGCGCCGGCCGCACCGGCCGGCGCACTCGCGACACGAGCGATTCGCGACATTACGCCGCGCATGCGCGTCCACGTACTCGGCTCCGCGGCCGGCGGCGGATTTCCGCAGTGGAACTGCAATTGCCGCAACTGCGACGGCGTGCGCAAGGGCACGCTGAACGCGAAGGCGCGCACGCAGTCTTCGATCGCGCTCAGCGCCGACGGCGCGAACTGGCTCCTGTGCAACGCATCGCCGGACATCCTCTCGCAACTGCGCGCGTTTCCTGATCTGCAGCCGGCGCGCGAGCTTCGCGACACCGCGATCAAGGCGATCGTGCTGATCGACGCGCAGATCGACCACACGACCGGCCTCTACATGTTGCGCGAACACCGACAGCCGCTGGAGATCTGGTGCACTGAACCTGTGCGCGAAGATCTCGAGCGCGGCAATCCCCTCTTCCCGCTGCTGCGCAAGTACTGCGGCATCGAATGGAATCCCGTGCCGATCAACGGCGAGGCGTTCGTGATCCCCGAAGTGCCCGATCTGAAACTGCGCGCGCTGCCACTGCGCAGCAATGCGCCGCCGTATTCGCCGCATCGCGACCAGCCGGTACCGGGCGACAACATCGGGCTTTTCGTCGAAGACGTGTCGGACGGCCAGTGCCTTTTCTACGCGCCGGGACTCGGCGAGCTCGAACCCCACGTGCGCGACGCGATGCTCGAAGCCGATTGCGTGATGGTCGACGGCACCTGCTGGAGCGACGAGGAATTGATCGCGCTCGGCGTCTCGAAGAAACGCGCGCAGGACATGGGCCATCTCGCGCAGAGCGGAGCGGACGGCATGCTCGCGTGGCTCCGGCAGCTGCCCGCGTCGACGCGAAAGATCCTGATCCACATCAACAACACCAATCCGATTCTCGACGAAGACGGCGCCGAATACGCCGCGCTTCGCGAGGCCGGCATCGAGCTCGCCTACGACGGCATGGACTTCCGCGCATGAACCCGACGCCCTGGACGCACGAGGAATTCGAAGGGAAACTGCGCGAGAACGGCGCGGCGTACCACATCCATCATCCGTTCAACCGGATGCTCAACGACGGCAAGGCGAGCAAGGATCAGATCTGTGGCTGGGTCGCGAACCGCTACTACTACCAGATCTCGATTCCGATCAAAGACGCAGCAGTGATGTCGAACTGCCCGGATCGCGAAGTGCGCCGCGAATGGATTCACCGCATGCTCGATCACGACGGCTACGGCGACGACGCCGGCGGCATCGAGGCGTGGACGCAGCTCGGCATCGCGGTCGGCCTCGCGCGCGAGGAGATCGAGGATCTTCGCCACGTCGTGCCCGGCGTACGCTTCGCGGTCGACGCTTACGTCAATTTCGCGCGCCGCGCGCCGTGGCAGGAAGCCGTGTGCTCTTCGCTGACGGAGCTCTTCGCGCCGAAGATCCACAAGGAACGCCTCGCCAACTGGCCCGAGCACTATCCGTGGATCGACAGCACCGGCCTTCAGTATTTCCGCAACCGCGTGACGCAAGCGCGGCGCGACGTCGAGCAGGCGCTGGCCGTGACGCTCGATTATTTCAAGACGCGCCACGATCAGGAGCGCGCGCTCGGCATCCTGCGCTTCAAGCTCGACGTGCTGTGGTCGATGAACGATGCCATGGCGCTGAAATACGGAGTCGTGCCATGAGCATCGATCGCGACAGCGTGCCGCGCATCGGCAAAGGTTTCCGCCTGCAGTGGGAAGAGGCGCAGAACGCGCACGTGCTGCTGTATCCCGAAGGCATGGTCACGCTGAATGGAAGCGCGGGCGAAATCCTGACGCGCTGCGACGGCGCGACGCCGGTCGCCGCGATCGTCGCCGATCTCGAAAAACGCTTCAACGCGGGCGCGCTCGATCGCGACGTGCTCGCGTTCCTCGACATCGCGCGCGAGCGGCGCTGGGTGGAGATCGCATGACGACGACGATGCCATCGAACACGCACAACGGCATCGGCCCGCCGCTCTGGCTGCTCGCAGAGCTGACCTACCGCTGTCCGCTGCATTGCGTCTTCTGCTACAACCCGGTCGACTTCGCCAAGCACGAGGACGAGCTTTCGACCGCGGACTGGCTGCGCGTGTTGCGCGAGGCGCGCGCGATCGGCGCCGTGCAATGCGGTTTTTCCGGCGGCGAGCCCTTGCAGCGCAACGATCTCGAGATCCTGGTCGGCGAAGCGCACAAGCTCGGCTACTACACCAACCTGATCACGTCCGGGATCGGGCTCAACGAAGACCGCATCGGCTGGCTCAACGAAGCCGGCCTCGATCACATCCAGCTGTCGTTCCAGGATTCGACGCGCGAGGTCAACGATTTCTTGTCCTCGACGCGCACATTCGATCTCAAGCGCCGCGCTGCCGATACGATCAAGGCGCACGGCTACGAGATGGTCATGAACTGCGTGATCCATCGGCTCAACATCGATCACGTCGATCGCATCATCGAGCTGGCCGTCGAGATCGGCGCGGATTATCTCGAGCTCGCCAACACGCAGTACTACTCGTGGGCACACATCAATCGCGATCAGCTTCTGCCGACGCGCGAGCAGGTCGTGCGCGCCGAAGCCGCGACCAACCGCTGGCGCGAAAAACTCGGCTCGAAGATGAAACTCTTCTTCGTCGTGCCGGATTACTACGAGAATCGCCCGAAGAAATGCATGAACGGCTGGGGCAGCGTGTTCATGACGATCGCACCCGACGGCGTCGCCCTGCCCTGCCACACCGCGCGCATGCTGCCGGGGCTCGCGTTTCCGAACGTGCGCGAGATGGGCGTGCGCGAGATCTGGTACGAATCCGAAGGCTTCAACCGCTTTCGCGGTACCAGCTGGATGAAGGAGCCGTGCAGGACCTGTCCCGAGCGCGAAATCGATTTCGGCGGATGCCGCTGCCAGGCGTACATGCTGGCGCAAGATCCGGCCGCGGCCGATCCGGTTTGCGACAAGTCGCCGCGTCACGCGGAGCTCGTCGCCACGGTCGATCGGCTGCAGACGCCGGCGGCGCCGGCGATTCCTCTGGTCTTCCGCGGCCGCAAGGAATCGCTTGCGACCGAGCGGATGTTTTGAGCGCGATGACGATCGCCGACGCGCGACGCGACGTTTACTCCGGCCTGCCGCCGATCGAGCCGGTGCGCTTCGACGCGCGCGATATCGATCCGTGCGCGAGCCCGCGCGTCGATCTCGACGCGTTCGTCAACGCGCGCTGGCGCTCGGCGAATCCCATTCCGGCGGACAGGACAGCGTGGGATTGCTTCGCGATCCTGGCCGAACGCGCTCTGCGCATTCAGGCCGGCATCGCCGCCGAAGCGGCTGCGACCGATCGGCCGGCGAGTTCCGCGGAACGCATCGTCGGTGATTTCTGGGCGACGGCGATGCTGGAAGACACATCGGACGCGAGCATCGAGCTCCTTCGAACCGAGCTCACCCGAATCGCGAATCTCGAAACGTCCGCCGACATCTGCGCATACCTCTGCGAGCGTCACGCGCGCGGCGACGGCCTCGTGTTCCGCTTCGACGTCGAACCCGATTTCGAGAATCCGCAACGTGCCATCGCGTATATCAGCCAAGGCGGCCTCGGCCTTCCCGATCGCGATCACTACTTCGACGCATCCAAGGACGGCGCGACGAAGCGCGACGCGTATGTCGCGCACATTGCGGCGATGCTCCAGCTCGGCGACGCCTCGCACGCGGATGCGGTGCAGGTTCTCGAGTTCGAGACGCGCCTCGCCCAAGCATCGCTCTCGCGCGAAACGATCGCACGCGACGTCGGCACGCGCTTCCGTCCGATCGATCCCGATATGGCCGATCGCTCCAGCAGAAATTTCTCGTGGCGCCGGTTCTGGTCCGCGCAAGGCGTGTCGCCTCCGCGCTTCTCCCTGGCGATGCCCGATTTCCATGCGACAGTCGATGCGTTGCTGGAAACGGCGCCATTGGCGATCTGGCGCGCCTATCTCGCGTTCCACACGATCGACGATGCGGCACCGTTTCTCGACGACACGTTCGCGGCACGCCATCACGCGTTCCACGGTCGCGCACTGCGCGGCCGGCAAGCGATGAAGCCACGCTGGAAGCGCGCACTCGACGCGATCGATGCGGAAATCGGCCAAGCGATGGGGCAGCTTTATGTCGCGCGCGCATTCACCGCGGAATCGAAGCGCCGCGTGCAGCGTCTCGTCGATCGCCTGCGCGCCGCATTCAAACGCAGGCTCGAACGACTCGAATGGATGAGCGCCGAAGGCAAGCGTGCCGCGCTCGTCAAACTTACGGCCTTGCGTACGAAGATCGGATTTCCCGATCGCTGGCGCGACTGGTCCGATCTGGCGACTTCGCGCGAAAGCCTCTACGCGAACGTGCTCGCGGCGCGCGCGCACGAGCATCGCTGGCGTCTCGCCAAGCTCGCTCGAGCGGTCGATCGCGACGAATGGCCGATGGCGCCGCAAACCGTCAACGCCGGCTACGATCCGCAGCGCAACGAGATCGTGTTTCCGGCCGTCATCCTGCAGCCGCCGTTTTTCGATCCCGCCGCGGACGCCGCGCTCAACTTCGGCGGCATCGGCGCGGTGATCGCACACGAGATCACGCATGCGTTCGACGATCAGGGCAGCCGCTTCGATGCGCAAGGCCGCTTCGAGAACTGGTGGACACCGTCGGATCGCGAGCGCTTCGATGCGTTGGCCGCGCGCCTTGCCGCGCAGTTCGACGCGATGCGTGTCGGCAGCGATGCGATCAACGGTCGCCTGACGCTCGGCGAAAACATCGCAGATTTCGGCGGTCTCGCGGTCGCGTGCGAAGCGCTGAAGGACGAGCTAGCCGCCACGGAGCGCGCCGATCCCGTGATCGACGGCTACACGCAATTGCAGCGTTTCTTTCTCAATTGGGCTGTCATTTGGCGACAGAAGTTGACCCCGGACGAAGCCAAGCTGCGCCTCAAGACCGATCCGCATGCGCCCGCGCGTGCGCGCGCGAACTCGGCGCCGGCGAATCTGGGGGCGTTTGCGGAAGCGTTCGCGTGCAAGCCGAACGATCCGATGCTGCAGTCGGCCAAGGTGCGACTCCAGATCTGGTAATCAGGGACACCCGCGCGCCCTCACAACAACGGCCACGACGGCCCGGGGAACACATTGAGTCCGACGGTAACGAACGGCTCGTGCAAGCCGTCGCGCAAGACCGCTCCTGCCGTGCAGTTGACCGACACGCGATCGGGCACGAGATCGTAGCGCAGGCCGGTCTGGAAGCTCGGCGCGCTGCCGCTGATGCCGAAAATCTCGACGAACTCGCCGAAGCGTTCCGACGGAGCATGCTCGTAGGCCGCGCCCCAGGTCGCCTGTGTCGAATCCTCCTCGGCGTCGTGGCGCGCACCCAGGTTGAGGTGCACGGCGTAGCCCTGGTCGCTCGCGAGATACGTCGTGACGAAGTTGACCGGCTGCGCGTTGACGCGGTTCTCGATCGCGGTCGATTCGCGATGATTCCAGCCGACCGAGAGCGCGGCGCCCCAGTCGCCCGGCGCCTCGGCGCGCAACGGAAACTTGAGCTGCGCGCTCCACAGCGTTTCGTGGTCGCGCGAGTCGCTCCAATGCTCGGCGCCGCCGACCGTGATCTCGACGTCGTTGGACACCGAGCAGGCCGGCAGCAACCAGAACTCGTTCTCTCCCGCCGCATGCTGCAGCCAGAGCTGAGCCTGGCACTGTCCGGCATACGTGATCGACGCGTCGTCCGTCGCCATCGGCCGCCCCGCGTGCGCGGCCGGCGCGAAAACGGCCAGACACGCGCACAGCGACAGCCATGCGAATCCCATGCGCTCGCTCATGGCGCTTCTCCCGATTCGTGAAGCGGCGGCGGTCCCCCGCCGCCGCCGCGTTATAGCAGACCGAAGTGACGGATGAGCCGTACCTTCACGAATTGGGTCAAGACCATGTACGCACCGAGAATCGCCGCGAGATAAAGCCAATACATGCCCGGCAGCGGCACGAAACCGAACTTCGCGGCGAGCGGCGAATAAGGCAGCAGCGCGCCGACGAGACAGATCGCAAGACCGGTCAATGTCAGCGGCAGGCTCGCGCGGCTTTCGATGAAGGGCAGCTTGCCGGTGCGGATCACGTGCACGATCAGCGTCTGCGACAAGAGCGATTCGACGAACCATCCTGTCTGGAACAAGGTCGCGTGCTCGGGCGTCGTCGCCTTGAACACGAACCACAGGATCGCGAACGTCGCGTAATCGAAGATCGAGCTGATCGGGCCGATGAAGAGCACGAAGCGCGTGATCGCGCGCATGTCCCATTGGCGCGGACGCGCGAGATATTCCTTGTCGACCTCGTCGGTCGCGACCGATGTCTGCGAGAAGTCGTAGAGCAGATTGTTGAGCAGGATCTGCACCGCCGCCATCGGCAGGAACGGCAGGAACGCGCTCGCGCCGAGCACGCTGAACATGTTGCCGAAGTTCGAGCTCGCGGTCATCTTGATGTACTTCAAAATGTTGCCGAACACCTTGCGGCCTTCGAGCACGCCTTCCTCGAGCACGAGCAGGCTTTTCTCGAGCAGGATGATGTCGGCGGCTTCCTTGGCGATGTCGACCGCGGTGTCGACCGAGATGCCGACGTCGGCAGCGCGCAATGCGGGACCGTCGTTGATGCCGTCGCCCATGAATCCGACGACGTGGCCGTCGCGGTGCAAGGCTTCGATGACACGCACTTTCTGCGCGGGATTGAGACGCGCGAACACTTGCGTGTCGCGCGTCGCGACGGTCAGCTCCTCGTCGCTCATCGCTTCGACCTGAGGTCCGATCAAATAGCGCTCGACCGCAAAGCCGACCTGCCGGCACACATTGCGCGTGACGATGTCGTTGTCGCCGGTCAGGATCTTGACCGCGACGCCGTTCTCGTTGAGCGCGCGGATCGCATCGGCCGCGCTGTCCTTGGGCGGATCGAGGAACGCAATGAAGCCCATCAGCGTGAGATCGGTTTCGTCGCGCAGCGAATACTCGGGTTTCGCCTCGATCTCGCGGAAACCGAGCGCGATGACGCGAAAGCCGTCGTCGTTCATGTCGCGCGCGATCGTGCGCACTTCGGCGAGCGCGTCGGGCGACATCTCGACCGTTTCCTCGCCGTCGCGAAGATGCGCGCAGATGCCGACCGTCTCGGCGACCGCGCCCTTGGCGATCAGGAAATGCCGCCCGCTGCTGTCGCGCACGATCACCGACATGCGCCGGCGCGTGAAATCGAACGGCACTTCGTCGACGAGCGTGTATTCGGTCTGCAGGCGCTGCTGCCCGTCGCGGCCGACGCTTTCGATGACGGCGATGTCGAGCAGGTTCTTGAGACCGGTCTGGTAGTGGCTGTTGAGGAACGCGAATTCGAGGACGCCTTCGTTTTCTTCGCCCTTGACGTCGACGTGGCGCTCGAGGATGACTTTGTCCTGCGTCAGCGTGCCGGTCTTGTCCGTGCACAGCACGTCGATCGCGCCGAAATTCTGGATCGCGTTGAGGCGCTTGACGATGACGTCCTTCTTCGCCATCGCCATCGCGCCTTTGGCGAGATTGATCGTGACGATCATCGGCAGCATCTCGGGCGTGAGCCCGACCGACACCGCGACGGCGAACATGAAGGCGTCGAGCCATGCGCCCTTGACGAGCCCGTTGATCAGGAACACGAGCGGCACCATGACCGCCATGAAGCGGATCATCAGCCAGGCGAAACGCTGCACGCCCTTGTCGAAGCTGGTCTCGATGCGCTGCCCGATCAGAGATTTGGCGAGCGCGCCGAAATACGTGCGCGAGCCGGTCGCGACGATGAGCCCCGTCGCGCTGCCGCTGACGACGTTGCTGCCCATGAAGCAGAGATTGCGCGCTTCGAGCGGCGCCTTCGCTTCGGCGTCGATGCCGGCGAATTTCTCGACCGGCATCGATTCGCCGGTCAGCGCGGACTGGTTGACGAAGAGATCCTTCGCCGAAAGAAGGCGGAGATCCGCCGGAATCATGTCGCCCGCCGACAGATGCACGATGTCGCCCGGGACGAGGCGATCGATCGGCACTTCGATCTTCTGCGCGGCCGGCGTTGGTGCGCCTTCCTCGGCTTCTGGAATGCGCCGTGCGGTGGCCGTGTTGCTGACCATGCGCCGCAGTTGTTCCACCGCACGTCCGCTGCGCGCTTCCTGGAAATACGACAGGAACACCGCCATGAACACCATCGCGAGCATGATCGCGGCGCCGACCGCGTCGTCGCCGAGATACGAGACGACCGCGAGCACGGTCAGCAGGATATTGATCGGATTGGTGAAGAAACGCTGCGCGATCTCGACGAGAAAGGGTTTCTTCTTTTCCTGCGCGACGACGTTGGCGCCGTGCTCGGCGAGCCGCGTCTCGACGTCGGCATCGGTGAGACCGGCGCCGGTGACATCGAGCCGCGCCAAGGCGTCGGCGCTTTTGAGACGAGAGAATTCGAGCAGCGGATGAGCGGCGTGGCCGTTGCGGCGCGCGTCGCCGTCGAGGCGCAGCGCGGCCGTTGCAGCTGCGGAGAACAGCGAGAATTTGAACATGGCGACTCCGAATGCGGGCTAGAGCGTATGGGTTACGCTGCCGCCGCTGGCGATCGCCTGACTTCCTTGCGTCTTGCGGACGCTGAGGATCTAGTCGGTCGTCGGCTCCGTGGCGGCAGCGCTCGTTCGTCTGGGGCTACTGCAACTGTCCACGGAGGGAACCTCGTCGGTGTATGCGCGCGGGCGTGCGTCGCTCGCGTCGCCGCGCGGATGATACGGGCGTCGACCTTTCCGCGTGCTTTCAGCGCGGACGCAATCTTGCAACCAGCGCGTCGACGAACACCGGCGCAAGCTCGGCGCTGATCGGCACGCACCAGTCGTTCGGTCCCGCGAACGCGGTGCACTTGATGGCGTCTTTCTCGGTCATCAATACCGGCAGGCCATCGTCGAACTTAAGATCACCGGCGGAGAACGCGTGATGATCCGGGAGCGGGTGCGCGATGACGTCGATGCCGCGGATCTGCAGGCTGGTGAAGAAGCGCGCGGGATTGCCGATGGCCGCGATCGCATGCACGCGCTGGCCGCTGAATGAGCTCAAAGGGCGCGAGCGCGGCGCGCCGTCGACGGCGACCGCCATGTCGCCGCGCAGCTGCATCGTGAGCTCGCCGGGGGCCGCGCGCGCGCCGTTGCAGATGCGAAAGTCGACACGCTCGAGCCGCGACAAGGGTTCGCGCAAGGGTCCGGCGGGCAGCAGCCGCTCGTTGCCGAAGCGGCGTTGTCCGTCGATCACGCAGATTTCGATGTCGCGCGCCAGCGAAGGATTCTGCAGGCCATCGTCGGCGATGACGATGTTGGCGCCTTGCCGCGCCAGCAGCTGCGCGACGGCCGCGCGATCGCGCCCGACGCCGACCGCGGCGCCGGTGCGCCGGCGCATCAGGCTCGCCTCGTCGCCGTAGCGGCGTGGATCGAGCGTGTCTTGAAGCACGGCCGGCAGGCGCTGCGTGCCGCCGTATCCGCGGCTGACGATCGCCGGCTTGAATCCGCGCGCGCGCAAGGCTTCGACGAGCGCAATCACCAGCGGCGTCTTGCCGCTGCCGCCGATCGTGAGATTGCCGACGACGATGACCGGCACATCGATCTTCGCCGGACGACGCAAGCCCATCCGATACGGCGCGAGATGCAGCGCGCGCAGCGCACGATAGACCGGCACCAGCGCGCTCAGCCAGAACGGCACGGATTCGCCGTCGTACCAGATGCGCTGCAGACGGAGATCGAGGCCGGCCACGCAGGGCGCGCTCAGGAGGCCGAAGGAATCGCGGGCGAAACCGTGTCGTCGCGGAACTGCATGCGATGCAGCGCCGAGTATTTGCCGCCGCGCGTGAGGAGGTCGGCATGTGTGCCCTGCTCGATGATGCGCCCGTCGTCGAGGACGACGATCTGATCGGCGTGCTCGATCGTCGACAGGCGATGCGCGATAACCAGCACCGTGCGATCGCGCATCAGGCGGCCGAGCGCGTTCTGGATCAGCCGCTCGGATTCGCTGTCGAGCGCGCTGGTGGCTTCGTCGAGAATCAGGATCGGCGCGTTCTTGAGCAGCGCGCGCGCGATTGCGATGCGCTGGCGCTGGCCGCCGGAGAGAAGCGCGCCGCCCTCGCCGACGTGGTTGTCGAGACCGTTCGGCAAGCGCTCGATGAATTCCATCGCGTTCGCGGCGCGCGCAGCCGCTTCGATCTGTTCGCGCGACGCGCCCGCGAGCGAGCCGTACGCGATATTGCGTGCGATGGTGTCGTTGAAGAGGACGACCTTCTGACCGACCCACGCGATCTGATCGCGCAGGCTTTCGATGCGGTAGTCGTTGAGCGGGAATCCGTCGAGATGGACTTCGCCCGCGGTCGGCTCGTAGAAGCGCGGCAGCAGGCTGACCAGGCTCGACTTGCCGCCGCCCGAAGGTCCGACCAGCGCGGTCACCGTGCCGGCCGCGCAGGTGAGGTCGACGCCGTCGAGCGCGGGCTTGAGCTGTCCCGGATAGCGAAGCTCGACGCCGTGCAGCGCGATCTCGCCGCGGCAGCGCTCGATCGACACGGTGCCGTCGTCGCGCTCACCGGGCGTATCGATGATGCCGAAGAGATCCTGCGCCGCGGCGATGCCGCGCTGCATGCCGGCCTGCACGGTCGTCAGCTGCTTGAGCGACGTCAGCATCACCATCATCGAAGTGATGACCGACATGAACGAGCCCGGATCCATGTGCGCGATGATGCCGGGCCGCGTCGCAACCAGAATCACGGCGGCGAGCGAGCATGCGGCGACGAGCTGCACCATCGAAGTGGACAAGGCATTCGTCGAGGCGACCTTGAGATTGAGGCGCCGATTCTCATCGGCGACTTCGTCGAAGCGCGCTCGCTCGTAGGTTTCGCCGCCGTAGATCTTGACCTCGCGCTGGCCCGAAACGACTTCGTCGACGATGCCGGTGACCGATCCCATGGAACGTTGGATGCGGTGACTGATGCGCCGGTAACGCCGTCCGACGAAATAAACGATCGCCGCGATCAGCGGCGCGAGCACGAACAGCGCAAGCGTGAGTCGCACGCTGACGTAAAGCATGCCTGCGGTGAGGCCGAGGATCGTCAGCGAGTGCAGGATCAGGGTCTTCAGCGCGTCGGTGCTCGCGTTGGCGACCTGCTCGACGGTGTAGACGAGGCGCGAGATCTGCTGTCCGGAGGGCTCGCGATCGAAATACGAAGCCGGCAAGCGCAAATAACGCGCGAACACCTCGCTGCGCAGCGCCTGCACGACGCCGCGGCCGACGCGCGCCATGCCGAAATCGGTCGCATAGGTCGCCGAGCCGCGCACGACGAACAAGACGACGATCGCGAGCGGCAGCCAGAAGATCGTTTCCGGATCGCGATGGATGAAAAGGCCGTTCAGCATCGGCCGGATCAGCTGCATGAAGATCGCGCTGCAGGCCGCATCGAAGACCATGCCGAGCACCGCGACGATCGCAACGCCGCGATGCGGGCGCAGATAGCCGAGCAGCCTCCGGTACGTCTGCAGGAACGTAGGCTTTGCGACGCCGGCGGCGCTCACTTTTGAGCAGGTGCCTGCGACGGCGTCGTCGCGATCGACAGGCGCGTGAAGCCGAGCTTGCCGAGCGCGTCCATCGCGGTGACGACGTTCTGGTGCGGGGTCATCGCATCGGCGCGCAAGTTCACCGGGCGGTCGTGATCGCCGCCGGAAACGCGCTCGATCGCTTCGCTCAGCGAATCGAGGCCGGGATTGAGCACTTCCTCGTTGTCGATGGTGTAGTGGCCTTCGCGGTCGATCACGATCGTCAGCGCCTCGCGCGGCTCTTCCTGCTCGGTCGAAGTCGACTGCGGCAGCGTGACTTTCATGCGCGCATGCTGGACGAACGTCGTGGTCAAGACGAAGAACATCAAGAGCGTCAGCATGACGTCGATCAGCGAGATCACGTTGATCTCGAAATCATCATCGCGACGGGCCGAAGCGATGCGCATGCGTCAGCCCGTGCGCGCTACGCGGACCGGCGCTGCCGCCGGCGCGACACCGGTTTCGGCGAGCGCGGTCAGCTCGTCGGTGAGAAGAAATGCCTGGCGCTCCATCTCGACGACGAGATTGGTCACGCGGCCGCGGAAGAAGCGGTGCAGCACGTACGCCGGAATCGCGACGCACAAACCTGCCGCCGTGCACACCAGCGCCTCGCCGATGCCGCCGGCCATCTTCATCGGATCGCCGACGCCCGAGATCATGACCGCGAAGAACATCTTGATGAGACCGAACACGGTGCCGAGAAGTCCGAGCAAGGGTCCGATCAGCGCGATCGTGCCGAGCGTGTTCAAGAACCGCTCGAGCTTGTGCACGACATGCCGCCCGGTGTCCTCGACGCGCTCCTTGATGATCTCGCGCGGCCGGTTGCGCACTTCGAGCGCGGCGGCCAGAAGCTCGCCCAGCGGCGAATTCGTGCGCAGCGCCTTCAGGTGTTCCGGATCGAGCTTGCGCGTGCGCGCCCACTCGCGGACTTCGTCGCCGAGCCCGGGCGGAATCACGGCCGCCGTGCGCAGCGACCAGAATCTTTCGAGAATGATCGCGAGCGCGACCGCGGAGCAGATCAGGATGGGCAGCATCGCCCATCCGCCGGCCATCAGGATTTCGAGCACGGTTCCACCTTTCCGTTCGCCAACATGTTGCGACAACCCGTCCGGCCCGAATCATAGCAGCGTGAAGGCCGCGACTCTGCGACTTGCTGCCCAATGGGCGCATTGTGGATGCGCCGGCGCGGGGTTATTCGCGCCAGTAGCGCCGCCGGCGATCTCGTTCCGATTCCGCCGCGGGCGCACCCTCCGCCGGAAACGAAACCCGCAATGCACCCTCTTGCGCAGTATTCGCCAGCTCGACACCGGCATCGGCATAGCGCGCGACGACCTCCGGATGCGGATGCCCGAAGCGGCTGCGCCAGCCGGCCGAGACGATCGCAAGAGTCGGTTTCAATGCCGCGATGAACTCGAAGCTCGACGAGCTCTTGCTGCCGTGATGCGGAACGCCGAGCACGAGCGGACGCTCGTCGTCGCCGATCGCGGCCGCGACCCAGGGCTCCACGCGACGGGAAATGTCGCCGGTCAGCAGCAGACGTCCGCCGCGTCCTTCGATCGAGATCACGCACGAACGGTCGTTGTCGCCGTCGCTGCGGACCGCGCCGACCGATTCCGCCGTCGGCGATACGACGCGTAGCAAAACGCCGTCCCATGTCCAGGATTCGCCGGCGAAACATTGGCGCAGATCGATGTCGCCGCGGCCCGGCTCGCCGCCGATCACTTCCGCGTGCGGATATTCGCGCGCCACGGCCGCAACGCCGCCGGCGTGATCGTTGTCGCCGTGGCTGACGACGATCCTGTCGAGATGCGCGACGCCGAGCGCGCGCAAGGTCGGCAGCACGGCCGCTTTGCCGAGATCGAAGTCGGACGGATAGCGCGCGCCAGCATCGTAGAGCAGCGCGTGATCGCGTGTGCGCACGAGGACGGCGAGTCCTTGTCCTACGTCGATGAATGTCGCCGCGAATGCGCCCTCCCCGATCGGCACACGCGAAGGAGCGAGCAGCGGCAGGAACAGTAGCGCACCGAGCGCACGCAGCGGCACGCCGCGCGGCAGGAACATCCAGAGAGCGCCGAGCATCGCCAGCGCGAGCGACCATGCGGGCGCTTCGGGCAGATACCAGCGCGCGCCGGGAATGCGCGCGAGGACTTCGAGCAGCTGCCATTGCAGATGCGCGGTCATTGCCGCGAGATGCAATAGCGGCGTTGCAGCGACCGGCGCGATCAGCAAAGCCAGCACCGCGAGAAGACAGAGCGGAACGATCACGAAGCTGACCCACGGCACTGCGGCGAGGTTCGACAGCGCGCCGATCAGCGACGCCTCGCCGAAGAACCACGCCGTCAGCGGCAGGAGCGCAGCCGACATCACGAGCTGGCCGAGCGTCAGTTCGCGCACGATGGCAAGCGCACCCGAGCCGCGCGCGAGGCACAGCATCAGGAACGCGACGCCGGCGAACGACAGCCAGAATCCCGGCGCGAGCGAAGCCAGCGGATCGATCAGCAGGATCGCCGTCAACGCCAGCGCCAGCGATTGCGCGCCGCCTCCGGCGCGACGGCTCGCACGCGTCAGCGCGATCACCGCGATCATCAGCAGCGTGCGCACCGTCGGCAGGCTGGCGCCGGCGAGCGTGCCGTAAAAGAGCGCGGCCGCGAGCGCGACTGGCGCCTGCGCGGCCGGCAAGGTTCCGCGCAACGCGATGCGCGGAAGCATCCACCACAGGAGGCGGACTAGCAGCGCGCCGAAACCGGCTGCGACGCCGACATGGAATCCGGAAATCGCGATCAGGTGCGGTACGCCGTTCGCGCGCGCCACATCCCAGTCGCCTTCGTCGAGACCGCGCGTGTCGCCGATCGCGAACGCGCGGATGAGCGCTGCATCATGCGGATCCTCGATGCGTTCCGAGATTTCGCGCGACAAGCGCTCTCGCAAGCCGTCGACGCACAATGCCGCGGTGCCGAGGCGAACATTCCTGCCTTCGCTGCGCACGTAGCCGAGCGCGGAAATGCCGCGCTCGAGCGCGTGCCGTTCGAAATCGAAACCGCCGGGATTGACCAGGCCGCGCGGGCGTTTGAGACGTACGTGCAGCTGCCAGCGTCCGCAGGCATCGAGCGCGTCGTCCGGCGCCGAATACCACGCGATGCGCATCTTTCCGTGCAGCGCGACGCCGGCGCCGTCGAGCGTCGCGCTCTCGATCCGCAGCACCGCGCGTTTCGCGTCGGCGCGCGACACCGGCAGATCGTCGACGACGCCGATGACATCGAAGTCGCGGCCTTCGAGCTCGCGCGGCAATCTCGCGTCGAGCGCAAGACCGGCGCGCCATGCGCACCAGGCGAAACCGAGCAGCGCGATCGCGACGAATCTAAAGCGCGGAAACCACGCGAGAGCACCAGCGACGACGGCCAACGCGACGTCGATCCACACCGGCGGCAGCGACGCGCACAGCGAAACCGCGAGCACGCCGGCCAGTGCCGCGATCGCGGACGACGGCGTGACCGCAGCGAGCGCATTCCGCGCCTCCGGCAATTCCATGCCCATCGATTGAACGGCGCGTCGGAGTCGCGGCTTGCCTCCTTCGCGGTTAGGTGTGCGGCGGGTTCGTGTTCCTGCCGATCTCTTGCAGCGTGCCGCCGGAAAGCTCCAGCGTGCGGCCGGCGCGCGCGGCGAGTTTCGGATCGTGCGTGACGAGGACGAGCGCCGTGCCGATCTCGCGGTTGAGCTCGAGCATCAGTTCGTACACCGCAGCGGCGTTCTTCTCGTCGAGATTGCCGGTCGGCTCGTCGCCGAGCACGCAGGCCGGACGCGTCACCAGTGCGCGCGCGACCGCGCAGCGCTGGCGCTCGCCGCCGGAAAGCTCGCCGGGCTTGTGCTCGAGGCGCGCTCCAAGGCCGACGCGTTCGAGCAAGGCCTTTGCCTGCGCGCGCGCTTCGCCGATAGAAGTGCCGCGGATCAAGAGCGGCATCGAGACATTCTCGAGCGCCGTGAATTCCGGCAGCAGATGATGGAATTGATAGACGAATCCGAGCGATCGGTTGCGCAGCTCGCCGCGCTCGCGGTCGGAAAGGCGCGACATCGTCTTGCCTTCGACGTCGACCTCGCCCGCCGTCGGCGCATCGAGCCCGCCGAGAATATGCAGCAGCGTGCTCTTGCCGGTGCCGGAGGCGCCGATGATCGCGAGCGTCTCGCCGCGCCGGACGGAAAGGCTCACCCCGCGCAACACTTCGGTGCGTAGCTTCCCTTCCTGATACGTCTTGGCGATCTTGTCGGCGCGCAAGACGATGTCGTTGCTGGCTCTATTCATAACGAAGCGCCGCCGCAGGTTCGGTGCGCGCGGCTCGCCACGCGGGATACAACGTCGCCAGCACGCAGAACGCAAACGCCGTGATCGTGATCCAGCCGACGTCGCTCCAGTGCAGATCGCTCGGCAGCTCGCTGATGTAGTAGACGTCCGGCGAGAGGAACGAGACATGGAACGTGTGCTCGATCCACTTGACGATCGCCTCGACGTTGAGCGCGAGCAAGACGCCGAACAAGACGCCCATTGCGATGCCGAGCGCGCCGACGAGGATGCCTTGCACCATGAAGGTGCCCATGACGCTGCGCGGGCTCTGGCCGAGCGTGCGCAGGATTGCGATATCGGATTGCTTGTCGGTGACGAGCATGACCAATGTCGAAACCAGGTTGAACGCGGCGACCGCGACGATCAGCGAAAGGATCAGGAACATGACCTTCTTCTCCATGGCGACCGCCTTGAAGAAGTTGTTGTGGCCCTGCATCCAGTCGGTGATGCGATACATCTGGCCGAGCTCGTCGGCAAGCGTTCGTCCGACGGCGTACGCCTGGAACATGTCGTCGAGGCGCAGGCGAATGCCGCTCGGTCCGTCCTGGCGGTACAAGGTTTCCGCGTCCTGCATATGCACGACGGCGAGGCCGGAATCGTATTCCTGCATGCCGGCTTCGAAGATGCCGACGACAGCGAAGCGCTTGATGCGCGGTATCGCGCCGATCGGCGTCGCCGAGAATTCGGGCGCGAACACGGTGACGTGATCGCCGACTCTGACGCCGAGGATTTGCGCAAGCTCCTTGCCGAGCACGATGCGGAAACCGCCCGGCGTCAGGTCCGAGAGCTTGCCTTCGGTCATGCGCTTGTCGATTTCGGAAACGTTCGGTTCGAGATCGGGCATGACGCCGCGGATCAATGCGCCGGAATTGCGCGTGCCTTGCAGCATTGCCTCGCGCTCGACGTACGGTGCCGCGCCAAGCACATGCGGATTCTGTTTCGCGCGCACCAGCGCGTCCTGCCAGTCGCGCACGGTTTCGTCGACGCCGGAAATCTGCGCGTGCGAGACCATGCCCAGGATGCGGTCCTTCAGTTCCTTGTCGAATCCGTTCATCACGGAGATCACCGTGATGAGCGCGGTCACACCCACCGCGATGCCGAGGATCGACACCAGCGAGATGAATGAGATGAAATGATTGCGGCGCTTCGCCCGCGTGTAGCGCAGGCCGATGAAGACTTCGAGGGGCCGAAACATGCGGACGGTTCGATCCTTGTGGGCGGCGCGCGATGCGTCTGCGACCGCGAACGGCGGCGAGAGTGCCGCAATCGGCCCTCTGCGGCAAGCAAGAACGGCTAGCCGGCGCGTGCGATTTCGGCGCGGGCGAGAAGGACGATCAGGCGCCGGCGCGTCTCGGCATCGAGGTTGTCGGGTCCGAGGATCGCGCGGAAACGGCGTCGGCCGGTGGCTTCGAAATCGAGCGCGAGCCACGCGCCGAGCCGGACGTGAGCGCGCAGCGCCAGCAGAGATTCCTCGCCGGCACGGTCGACACCGGTCCAGCCGGACGAGCGGTACGCGATGCGGCGGAATCGCGGACGCAGGAAGCGCGGCAGGAAAACGATGCCGGCGGCGATGGCCGCGGCGGCAATGCTTGTTCGAGCCAGCAGCGGCAGATCGTTGGCGAACGCCGCGAGCACGGCGAACACCGCGACGATCGCCGCCGACGCAGCGATGCGCGCCGAAGGCCGATAGTCAAACGCGATGCTTTGCGCGGATTTCATCGACGATGCGCGCGAATCGCGCGTCTTCGGGACGCGCGTTTCCGGTCAGCCAGTCCCAGAGATCGGGATCGGGACTGTCCAGCAACTCGGCGAACGCGGCGCGCTGGTCGGCGTCGGCTCCGGGGAAGCGTTCGGTCAGCCAACCGTCGAGCAGCTTGTCGAGCTCGCGCGTGCCGCGACGGCAGCGCCAGCGCAGGCGGCCTTGTTCGATCGTGGTGGCGGAGGTCGTCAAGAGAAAGTTCTCGCGGAGGCGCAAAGATCGCGAAGAGAGCCAAAACACTTTAACTCAACGGCTCTTTTTGCTTTCTCTGCGTCTTCGCGTCTCCGCGAGAGAATCCGCTTTTCCTTTCGCACGAAAACGGCTCGAAAAAGCGCAGGTAAAGCGCTAGCCCTGCCGCTCGACGATCAGCTTCTTGACCTCGGCGATCGCCTTGGCGGGATTGAGCCCCTTCGGGCACGTCCGCGCGCAGTTCATGATCGTGTGGCAGCGGTAGAGCTTGAATGGATCCTCGAGATCGTCGAGCCGCTCGCCGGTGTCCTCGTCGCGCGAGTCGACGATCCAGCGATACGCCTGCAGCAGCACCGCAGGTCCGAGATACTTGTCGCTGTTCCACCAATAGCTCGGGCACGACGTCGTGCAGCACGCGCACAAGATGCATTCGTAGAGACCGTCGAGCTTGGCGCGATCTTCCTTCGATTGCAGGCGCTCGCGATCCGGCGGCGGCGGCGTCTGCGTACGGATCCACGGCTTGATCGACGCGTACTGCGCGTAGAAATGCGTGAGGTCCGGCACGAGATCCTTGACCACCGGCATGTGCGGCAGCGGATAGATCTTGACGTCGCCGGAAGGGCAATCCTCGATCGCCTTCGTGCACGCGAGCGTGTTCGTGCCATCGATGTTCATCGCGCACGATCCGCAGATGCCTTCGCGGCACGAGCGGCGGAACGTCAAGGTTGAGTCGATCTCGTTCTTGATCTTGATCAGTGCGTCCAGAACCATCGGGCCGCACGAGTCGAGATCGACGTCGTAGGTATCGACGTGCGGATTCTCGCCGTCGTCCGGACTCCAGCGATAGACGCGGAACGTGCGCACGTTCTTGGCATCGCCTTTCGCCGGGTGATGCTTGCCCGGCTTGATCTTGGAGTTTTTCGGTAAGGTGAACTCCGCCATTCTCGTCGCCTCGATCCTTAGGTCAGTAAACCCGCTTCTTCGGCGGCACCGGCTCGACGTCTTTCGTCAACGTGTTCATGTGCACGGGCCGGTAGTCGAAGCGGCAGTTGCCTTTCTCGTCGACGTTGACCAGCGTGTGCTTCATCCAGTTCGCATCGTCGCGATCCGGGAAATCCTCGCGCGCATGCGCGCCGCGGCTTTCCTTGCGCTGCTCGGCGGACTGGATCGTCGCGACCGCGTTGTAGAGAAGATTCTGCAGCTCCAGCGTTTCGATCAGGTCCGAATTCCAGATCAGAGAGCGGTCGGCGATACGCACGTCGTCGAATGAATCGAACACTTTGCGCATCTTGCCGACGCCTTCGCCGAGCGTGTCGGCGGTGCGGAACACGGCGGCGTCGGACTGCATCGTTCTTTGCATCGCAAGACGAATCTCGGCGGTCGGCGTCGAGCCGTTCGCGTTGCGCACGCGATCGAAATTCGCCAGCGCCTTGTCGCAGATCGACGCCGGCAAGTCCTTGTGCGGCTGGTTCGGCTTGATCGTCTCGGCGCAGCGATGTGCGACGGCGCGTCCGAATACGACGAGATCGAGCAGCGAGTTCGAGCCGAGCCGATTCGCGCCGTGTACGGAAACGCAGGCCGCCTCGCCGATCGCGTAAAGACCTTGCACGACCGAATCCGGATCGCCGCCGATCTTGCGCACGACTTCGCCGTGATAGTTCGTCGGCACGCCGCCCATGTTGTAGTGGACGGTGGGAATGACAGGAATCGGTTCCTTGGTCACGTCGACGCCGGCGAAGATGCGCGCGCTTTCGGAAATGCCCGGCAGCTTCTCGTGCAGCACGTCCTTGCCGAGGTGCATCAGGTTGAGGTTGATGTGGTCCTTGTGCTCGCCGACGCCGCGGCCTTCGCGGATTTCCAGCGTCATCGAGCGGCTGACGACATCGCGCGAGGCGAGGTCTTTCGCGTTCGGCGCGTAGCGCTCCATGAAGCGCTCGCCTTTCGAATTGGTGAGATAGCCACCCTCGCCGCGCGAGCCTTCGGTGATGAGGCAGCCCGAGCCGTAGATGCCGGTCGGATGGAACTGCACGAATTCCATGTCCTGCATCGGGAGCCCCGCGCGAAGCGCGAGCCCGCCGCCGTCGCCGGTGCAGGTATGCGCGGATGTCGCGCTGAAGTACGCGCGGCCGTAGCCGCCGGTCGCGAGCACGACGCCATGCGCGCGGAACAGATGCAGCGTGCCTTCGGACATGTCGAGTGCGAGCACGCCGCGGCAGACGCCTTCGTCGTCGAAGATGAGATCGAGCGCGAAATATTCGATGAAGAAGCGCGCGTCGTGCTTGAGTGACTGCTGATACAGCGTGTGCAGGATCGCGTGACCGGTGCGATCCGCCGCCGCCGCGGTGCGCTGCGCCACGCCCTTGCCGTAGTGCGTCGTCATGCCGCCGAACGGGCGCTGGTAGATCTTGCCTTCTTCGGTGCGCGAGAAAGGCACGCCGTAATGCTCGAGCTCGATGACCGCGGCCGGCGCTTCCTTGCACATGTACTCGATCGCGTCCTGATCGCCGAGCCAGTCGGAACCTTTGATGGTGTCGTAGAAATGAAAGCGCCAGTCGTCCTCGCCCATGTTGCCGAGCGCGGCCGAGATGCCGCCTTGCGCGGCGACCGTGTGCGAGCGCGTCGGAAACACCTTGGTGAGGCACGCCGTCTGCAAACCGGTCGCGGCGAGGCCGAACGTCGCGCGCAACCCAGCGCCGCCGGCGCCGATGACGACGATGTCGACCTTGTGCTCCGTGATTTTGTAGCTTTCCATCGAAATCAGCTTCCGAGCGCGATGCGGATGACGGCGAACACGCTCGCGGCGGCGCCGAGGAAACAGGCGAACTTGACCAGGATCTGCGAAGTCATCTCGAGCCAGCGCGCATGAATATAGTCTTCGATGATGACCTGCAGCCCCAGCTGCGCGTGCCAGAACGCGGCGACGATGAATGCGAGCATCGCAATCGCATTGAAGGGATTGGCGATCAGCGCGCGCGCCGCGGCGTAGTCCGAATGCAGCAGCACCAGCGCGATCCAGACGAGCCAAAAGCAAAGAGCGATCAGCGCGACGGCGGTGATGCGCTGGACCATGAAGTGATGCGCGCCCGATTTGGCGGAGCCAAGGCCGCGCGCAACCTTGATCGGCGTGCGCAGGTCGCTCATACGCTGCCCTGCTGCGCGATCACGCAGGCCCAGACGAGCGCGGTCAGCACGAAGCTGCCGATCGTCACGATCCAGCCGTTGCGCACGAATGTCGGCGGCGCGTAGCCGAGCCCGATGTCCTGCAGAAGATGCCGGATGCCGTTGAGAAGATGGAACGCGAGCGACCAGGTCCAGCCGAGCAGCAGCAGCTGGCCGATCCACGATGTGCAGAATGCGGTGACGCGCGCAAACGCGTCAGGTCCGCTGGCGAGCGCCAGCAATCCCCAGCACACCAGCAGCGTGCCGAGCGAAAGAAACATGCCGGTACCGCGATGGACGATCGAGGTCATCATCTGGATTTGCCAGCGATAGACCGAAAGATGCGGTGAGAGTGGGCGCGCGGTAGCTGGCATGATCAGAATCCTGCTGGCGTGGTCCTTGGTTTGGCGGCACGAGCCGCGCGTCAGAAATCGATGCAGCGACCGTTCTTTTCCCAGTCCCCGTAGCGCGTCGGATCGGGGCCGTCGGTGCGCCCGCCGATTTCGCGCGGCGCCTCTGGCTTCGCTGGCGCACGCGGCTCGCCGGCCGTTGCCGGTTCGCTCTTTTCGGTATCGGAGAGGATGGGATCGGACATGGGGGCGTTGCGGCGCGCAAGGTTAAACCCACGCGCGTCGCGAGACAACCGCGAGAGGTCCTGCGCGGTGCTACATTGACAAGATATGTCCTCCCAGTCTTCCCGCAAGGCAGCCGGGCTCGGCAAGGCCGAAGTCATCGAGATCGCAGGTGCCGACGCGCTCGCGTTCGCGAATACGCAATTCGCGAGCGACGTCGCATCACTCGCCGATAACCGCTGGCAATGGAGCGCGTGGCTCAGCGCGCAAGGCCGCGCGCGATGCGTCTTCGTGCTGCTTCGCGTCGCGCCGGATCGCCTGCTGATGTGGCTGCCGCTCGGCGGCGCGGCGGGCCTTCGCGATGTGCTGGCGCGTTTCGTGTTGCGCGCGAAAGTCGTGTTGCAAGTGCGCGAAGACTGGACGCTGGCGGATGCATCCGGGGCCGGTATCGGGGTCGCCGGCGAGCGGCACGTGGTCGATATCGACGGCGGTTTCGCGGTTTCGCAACCAGGCTCGCGCATCGCCTGGATCGGGCCGGACGACAGCGCATCCGGCGATGCGTTCGCGCTCGATCGATGGCGGCTCGCGGATATCGCCGCGGGCCTGCCTTGGATCGATCCCAAGCTGCAGGACGAATTCGTGCCGCAGGCGCTCGATCTCGAGCGCATCGATGCGGTCCGCTTCGACAAAGGCTGCTATCCCGGCCAGGAGATCGCGGCGCGCCTGCACTTTCGCGGTGGCAACAAGCGTCGTCTGAAGCGGCTGCGTTTGCGCAGTCTTGCGACGCCGTCACCGGGCTCGCGCCTTGTCGAAGGATCGGACGATGCCGGTATCGTTCTTTACGCTGCGCGCGTCGACGAGAGCGAATGCGAAGTGCTGGCGGTGATTGTCGAATCGGTAAGCGCGTCGTCCGCGATGTCTTCCGGCGCACGCGAGATCGCGTTCGATACTACATGAATTTGTTTATTTATTTACTTTGAAAAATAAGCAGCATTTTGAGCAATGCTCACAAACCTGAACCGATATTGAATCCTTCGCGTGACAACGCCCCTGCACATCGCGTAGTCTTCGCCCGCCCCGCTCGGCGGGGCCGTTTTATGTCAACGAATTTCTAACGGTCGCATACGTCGACCAGCGTCGAAACGACGCGAACAAGCCGGTCATGACTGCCGCGAGTGGCAGACGACGCCGGCGGACGCTGACAGCGCGAGGACTACCGCGCACGCGTCACGACGACAATCCAGATCAACCCACTGCGCAATCGCCGAACGTGCGTGTTGCGCGGCGCGCGTTCGAAAGAATTGGCTTCAGCCTCGGTTCGAGCTGCATTCGTATCGTCCGCTGATTGCGAATTTTGGTTTGTTGAAGTTGTGAGGTCGTAAACGATGAAACTAGCGTTTCTGCTATGGATGGCTTCCATTCTGCCGCAACCTGCGTCGGATCAGATTTGTCTCGCATCGACGGTGTATCTCGAGGCGCGCAGCGAATCGCCGCGCGGCCAGATGGCCGTTGCCGAAGTTGCGCTGCGTCGTCGCGAAAGCGGTCGATGGGGTTCGGGCGTGTGCGCGGTCGTCAACGCACCCGGACAATTCGCGTTGTCGCGCACGAGCAAGAACTTCGTTTTCGATACGCCCGAAGCGTGGAGCCAGGCGTGGGCGATCGCGGGCCGCGCGATGGAGATGTGGTCGCTGCCGCGCAATCAGCGCAAGTTCGTCGTGCCGAACGCCGATCATTTCGTCGTCGCCGATTCGACGTCGCCGGCGTGGATCAAAGGTCCGCCGCTCGCGACGATCGGCGCGCATAATTTCTATCGCATCAATTGACGAAGATGGGGTTTGTCCCCTCTTCGTCATCGCGGCGAAGGCCGGGATCCAGCTCCCGATCGTGCCGAACGCGTAGAGCAAGAGCTGGATTCCGGCCTTCGCCGGAATGACGAGAGAATAAAATCGCGAGAACGACGGCGCGATAGTCGCAACAAAAAAAAGCCGGCCCGAGGGCCGGCTTTTTTCGTATCGAACAAACCGATCGTCAGCGCAGCATCACGAGATGATCGTTGCGGATCGCCACGCGATCGCCCGGACGGAATCCCGGATTGTCGTATTGCGTAACGACCGCAGAACGTCCGTCGTCGAGATCGACGTAAAAGCGGAACGCGTTGTAGGAGCGCCCGTTGCTGTCGCGCTCGACCGCATTGCCTGCGAATCCGCCGGCGACTGCACCGGCGACCGTCGCCGCGGTACGCCCGTCGCCCTTGCCTACGGTGCTGCCCAGCACGCCGCCGATGATCGCGCCGAGTACGGCGCCGCCACCGCTGGTGCCGCGATCGCGCGCATAGACGCGCTCGATATCCGAGATACGGCCGCACTGGCGGCATTCGCGCTCATAGCCACCGTCCCTGTGGTGATCGTAGTAAGCGGTGCGCGGCGGTGGTGCGGCCACGCAGCCGGCGAGCATCGTCGTCAGCACGGCGCCGACGCCCAACATGTGCAACTTGGTTTGCATGACGCCTCCGGAGAGACCCTAGTTCTGGTCCAGTAATGAGCTTGATCGAGAAGCAATGAACGGCGACGTAACTGATTCGTTGACGCGCGGGCGCTTTGGCGCGGCTACAGGCCGACGTGCGCTTGGGTTAGCATCCGGTCATCCGGGGGAGAATGACCGATGCGGGAACCCGCCGACTCAGCCGACGAGCTGCGCGAGCTCGATGCCGACAGCGCCGTCGCGCGCCTGACGCCGTTATCCGACGAGGCGATCGCGCAGCTCCTGCACGATCTCGGCCCCGGACGCGCCGTGGCGATCCTCGATCGCTTCGGTCCGGAGCGCCGCCGCCAGATCGCCGCGGCCGCAGGCCAAGGCGAAGGCGAGCAATGGCTGGCAGGACACGATTGGCCGCAAGGCTCGGTCGGCCGGCTTATGGAGCCTCCGCCCGCGGTATTCGGCGAGGAAGCGACCGTCGCCGAAGTGATCGAAACGCTGCGTCCGATCGTCTCGCACACGCTGGTCACGTATGTCTTCGTCGTCGACGCGGAACGTCATCTCGTCGGCCTGGTGGCGTTCCGCGAGCTCGCGTTCGCGAGTCGGGATCAGCGCCTTTCCGAGATCATGGTCGCGCGGCCGTTCGCGCTCAATCCCGACAGCGACGTCATCGACGCGATGCGCGAAGTCGTGCGGCGCCACTATCCGGTGTATCCGGTTTGCGACGCCGGCGGACATCTCGTCGGCATCGTGCGCGGCGCCGTGCTGTTCGAAGAGCAGGCGTTCGAGATCAGCGCGCAAGCGGGCTCGATGGTCGGTGTCGAGAAAGAAGAACGCCTGACGACGCCGTGGCAGCGCGCGCTCAAGTTCCGCCATCCGTGGCTGCAGTTGAACCTCGTCACCGCTTTCATTGCGGCGGCGGTCGTGGGCATGTTCCAGGACACGGTCAATCGCATCGTCCTCCTCGCCGTCTTCATTCCGGTGCTGTCGGGTCAGTGCAGCAATACCGGCTGCCAGGCGCTGGCCGTGACCTTGCGCGGCATGACGCTCGGCGAGCTCAAGGCCGGGCGCGCGCGTGCGCTGATGTGGAAGGAAGCGTGGCTCGGGTTTCTCAACGGCGCATTGACCGGCCTCGTCGCCTCGATCGGCATGCTCTGGCTGGCGCATCATCAGCATCATCCGCAGGCGCTGATGCTGGCCGCGATCACGTTCGTCGCGATGGCCGGAAGCTGCGCCATGTCCGGCATCGCCGGCGCCGCGGTGCCGCTCGGGCTGAAGCGGCTCGGCGCCGATCCCGCGACCGCGTCGAGCATCTTCCTGACCACCGCGACCGACGTGGTCAGCATGGGCCTTTTCCTCGGCCTTGCGGCGTGGCTCATTACCGCGACTTAAGCCTCTTCGTCGTCCCGACGAAAGCCGGGATGACGAAGAGGCGGAAATTTACATCTGCTGCCGCATCACTCCGAGCCGCGCGCGGTACGCTGCGCACTCGGTTCGATCCAGCTTCCTTCCTGGGAGTTCGAGCGATGAAGATCCGCAACATTTTTCATGCAGCGGCTTTCGGCACGATGCTCCTCCTCGCCGCCTCGGCCAACGCGCAATGGTCGAGCGATCCGGCCAACAACCTGATCGTTTCCGACATCGACGGCGGCAACACGCAGCCCAAGATCGCGCCGGCGCCGGATGGCGGCTTCTACGTCAGCGGGTTCGACAACATCGGCAACGGATTCGACATCTACCTGCAGCGCCTCGACGTCAACGGCTTCGAAATCTGGGCGCATAACGGCGTGTTGGTTTCCGATCGCAACTACAGCTTCACCTATGACTACGGGCTCAGCGTCGACGGCGACGGCAATGCGTACGTCTCGTACAACTGCTGCGACAACGGATCGCCGGACGAGCACATCGCGGTCAGCAAGATTGCGCCGGACGGAACGCTTGCCTGGGGCGCCGACGGCGTCACCGTCTCGACCGCCGCCGAATCGGTCTACAACGCCTACGTGACGCCGACAACGGATGGCAACGTCGTAGTCGCCTGGTCGTGCGATAGCGGCGTGCGCGCTCAGAAGCTCGACGCCAACGGCAACATCCTGTGGGCGACCGACGGCGTGCTGCTCGATCAGCCGTCCGGCGTGAAGCTCCTCGGCGGCGTGCAGCCAGGCCTCCTAGGCGATGCGATCGTGTCGTGGAGCAACCAGGGCGGCTCGACGCGCATCCTGCGCGCGCAGAAGCTGGCGTCGCTCGACGGCTCGTCGCTGTGGGGCGGCGGCACGGCGCTGCGCGTGTTCGGCGCGGGCAACCTACAGGCCGGCTACTATCCCAACTTCATCGCCGACGGCGCTGGCGGCGGCGTCTTCTACGACTACGACGCGGTCGGCGTGTCGTTCGTGCCGCGCGTGCAGCACATCGACAGCGACGGCAACCTGCTGCTCACCGACAACGGCGTCGTCGCGACCACCGACGACTCGATGGATCACACCGACACCAGCGCGACCTACGACGCGGCAACCGGCGATATCTATGTTGTCTGGCGCGACAACTTCACCCAGAACATGCAGTCGTTCGACGGTGTCTCCGCGCAACGCGTCGATTCCACCGGCGCGCTGGTCTGGGGCGATACGGGCGTCGTGCTGGTGCCACCGGCCAATTCCACCAACAGCACGAACTCGATCTCGCAGACGCTCGCGCTCGGCATGTCCGGCGGCCTTCTCGCGAGCTGGGTCACCGGCGCGATCCCGGCCGCGGATCAGCCGATCACCGCGGCTCTGCTCGACGCGGACGGCAACTATGTCTGGGCCGCGCAGAACATCGACGTCAAGACCGACCGCTATACCGGCAGGACCGAAGGCGCCATAGGCACGACCGGCATCGCCGTCTACGCCTGGCAAGACGGCGACGATGGCGCCGGCGAATCGACCATCCGCGCGCAGAACGTCAACACCGACGGCAGCCTCGGCGGCGGAACCGTCGACGACACGATCTTCGCGGACGGATTCGACGGGCCCTGAAAGCGGTCGGACGATACGCTGCGACTCCTCTCCCGCTCGCGGGAGAGGGCTGGGGTGAGCGAAGACTTGCGTCGACACTCACAGGAAAGATGACCCCGATCGCAACGCCGCGCTACCCTGCCCGCGATGCCGCGTCTCATCTACCGCTTCGGCGACTGCACGATCGATCCGTCCGCGCGCGAGCTGCGTTCCGCGGGCGCGCTCGCGACCCTGTCGCCGAAAGTCTTCGACTGCATCGCCTACCTGATCGAGCACCGTGATCGCGCCGTCGGCCGCGACGAACTGATCGCCGCCGTCTGGGGCAAGCTCGACGTCACCGACACGCTGCTCGGCCAGACCGTCCTCAAGGCGCGCCGCGCGATCGGCGACAGCGGCGACGGGCAGAACGCGATCCGCACGATTCCGCGATTCGGCTATCGATGGATTGCAGACCTCGTCGTCGAGGAACGGCCCGACGCGGCAGGAGAACCCGCCGCAGCGCGCAACGAACCCGCATCGCTTGCAAAAGCTTCCGCTGCCACGACAGAACCGAGCACCGAGTCGACACCGTCGGCGGCGGCTGTCGCAAGCGCGCCGCGATCGCGTGCGTTCCCGCTAATCGCCGCAGGCATCGCCATCGCCATTCTCCTCGCTGCCGGCCTTTGGTTCTGGCGCGCGCAGCATTCAACGTCCCCGCTTGCTCAACCGGACATGCAAGCCGCCGGCGCCGACGCCGCGATCGTCATGCCGGTCGATGTCGACGCGGGCGCCGACTGGAGCTGGGTGCGTCTCGGCCTGATGGATCTCGTCGCGAGCCAGCTGCGTGCCGCGGGACAGCCGGTCGTGCCGAGCGACAATGTCGTCGCGCTGACGCGCGCATCGGGTTCCGCGTCGAACGCCGAGCACGTCCGCGAGGCAACGCACGCGCGCTATGTCATCACGACGCGCGCGTCGCGCGACGGCGCCGGCTGGATCGTGCACGTGCAGATGGACGACGCCTCCGGCGCGCGACGCGAAGTCGAAACCCGCGACGCGGACGTCATCGCGGCCGGCCGCGAAGCCGGCAACCGCGTGCTCGCGCTGCTCGGCAAGCCGTCGACCGGCGCAGCATCGGATTCCGCCGCGCTGACCTCCGCGCAAATCCTGCAGCGCGCCGAAGCCGCATTGCTGACCGAAGATCTCGACGACGCGCGCCGCCTGCTCGAAACCGCGCCGCCGGCCGTGCGCGATTCGCCCGAAGCGCGCATCCGGCTCGCGCACATCGATCTTCGTGCCGGCCGCTTCGCCGCCGTGCACGATCGCCTCGCCGCCGTGCTCGCCGAATTGCCGGCCGAAACCGAACCGGTGTTGCGCGCGCGCGCCTTGATCGTGCTCGGTTCGACGGCGATACGAACCGATCACTTCGACGACAGCGAGCGCGCATTCACCGAAGCCGTCGCGCTTCTCGAAAACCGGCGCGAGCCTGACGTGCTCGGCCAGTCGTACATGGGCCGCGGCGTTGCCTACGCCGCGCAAGGCCGCTACGAAGCCGCGCTCGCGGATTTCTCGCGAGCGCGCATCGCGCTCGAGCTCGCCGGCGACGGACTCGCGCTGGCGCGCGTCGAAGCGAACGAAGGTCTCCTCCAAGCAACGCGCAACCGCTACGCCGAGGCGCTGCCGATCCTGCGCAGCGCCGAGCAGCGCTTCGAGAAATTCGGCGCCATCAACGAGCGCGTCACCTTGATCGCCGGCGAGATCGACGCCGAGCTCGACCTGCTCGATCCCGCCGAAGCGCTCGCCGCCAGCGAACGCGCGTGGCCGCTCGTCGGCCGGCTGCAAAGCGCGCGCATCCAGCACGCACTCAAGCTCGCGCGCGCCCGCGCGCTTGCCGCGGGCGGACGCCTGACCGAAGCGCGCGCGCTCCTCGCTGAGCTCGTGCGCGAAGCCGATCCCGACACCGCGAAGATGCCGATCGCCCGCGCGCGCGCTGAGCAGGCGCGACTCGATTTTTCCGTCGGCGAATTCGCGACCGCCGCCGCGCTCGCCAACTCCGCCGTCGCCGAGCTCACCGGCACCGACGACCTTCGCACGCGTGCGTCCACTTGGCTCATCTCGCTGCGTGCGCTGCGCGCGCAACGAGACGACGATGCCGTCGCTTCCGGTGTTGCCGCATTGTCCGCGTGGGCCGATCAAGACGGCTCGCCGACCGCGAAAACCTATGCAGCGCTCGCGCGCGCCGAGCAAGCATGGAGCCAACGCCAAACCGACGCCGCGAAGAACGCCTACGACGACGCGCTCCGCGAAGCGAACGAAAACGGCGCTCCGGTCGACCTCGCCGAAGTCGTCGTGTCCTACGCCGGCACGCTGATCGCCGACGGAGAGCTCGAACGCGCCGGTGGCGTCGTCGGCCAGGTCGCGCGCTGGGCCGATCGCGATTTCGCCTGCGCGCTATTGCAGCTGCGCTTCTATCAGGCTTTGCGCCAGGAAGACGCCTGGCGCGCCGCGCTAACGCGCGCGAAAGCGCTCGCCGGAGAGCGTGAGATTCCGCCTTCGCTGCGGGAGTTCGAAGCGACGCCATTGGCGGCGACCGGACATTGAAGCGCATCGTCCGCATCGAACCGGCACTCTTGCAAAACAATGGCCTAGCGCTCCGCGAAGCGACCGCGAATGAAGCGCGAATGCATGCCGCGCCTAAAAAACGGAGTCTCCGCGCGCCGTCTCTCGGGGGTGCTGTTCGCGGGGTGGGCCGAGTCGACTGACCGGCAGGCGACGACAACGGTTTTCGCACCCCCGATTGACGGCGCCAGCCTTCCTTCCTTTCATCCGAAGAGAAACCGAATGCGCACTTCGCTCTATGCGGGTCTTGCTCTCGCCGTCTTCGCCGGCAACGCCGGCGCCGGCACGTTCTACGACGTCGGCGTCGCCGGCGGTCAGATCACCAGCCTTTCGCACGACGGCCGCATCGCGGCAGGCGTCGTCGGCGGCGGCGCCGTGTTTCGCTGGAACAAGGATCGCGGCGCGGTGCCGCTGTCCGGGTTCGTCTCCAGCTACGGCATGAATTCCTGGGCCCAACCTGTAGCCGGCGCGTACACGCCGGACGGCGACATCGCCAACGCTTCGGCGGCGCTCGCCTTCAGCAACAGCGATCTGGTCGGCGGACCGCTCGTGATCGGCGGATTCCCGGGCACCGGCGGCGGCTTCGGCACCGGCGTCAGCGAGGCGTACGGAGTTTCCGACAACAACGTCGCGGTGGGCCTTGCCTACGACGAGGTCAACAACGCGATCGCGTTCCGCTGGACGGCCGCCGAGGGCATGACGCGTCTGCCGGTGCATCGCGAAGACACTTACTCGCGCGCCAACGGCATCAGCGACAACGGCCGCACGGTGTTCGGCTGGAACGATCAGAGCGACGGCTTTCGCAGCGGCGTGATCTGGCAGAACGGCACCACGCTCGATCTGAAGGACGCCGGCGGCAATCCCCTCGGCGAAGCGCTGGCCGCGAATGCGGGTGGCAGCGTCGTCGTCGGTGCCGGCTACGAGACCGCCAACGGCAGCGAAGCTTGGCGCTGGACCGCTGCGACCGGCGCGCAGCCGATCGGCATTCTTTCTTCCGCGCCGGCGACGATCAAAGGCAATTCGCGCGCGCGCTACAAAGCACCCGTCGTACGCAGCGAGCGCGCCGAAGCGGCACTCGGCAGCGGCCCGAACGGATTCTTCCCGCCCGCCGCGTACGCGTTCGCGGTCAGCAACGACGGCAACACGATCGTCGGCGCGACCGGCGTGTTTCCGCAGCGCCACGCGTTCATCTGGACGCCTTCGACCGGCATGCAGCTCCTGTCCGACTACGCGACGGCGCACGGCGTGACGATCCCGGCCGGCTGGGATCTCAACACCGCCGACGCGATCTCCGCCGACGGCAAGACGATTGCCGGCTGGGGCTTTGGCCCGAGCAGCGTCGGCTCGTTCGTGATCGACCTGCACGACGACACCGCGCACGAAGGCGTGCTCGAAGCGCGCGGCACGGTCGCGTTCAACAATCTCTCGTCGGGTCCGTTCGCGGGCGTGCCGACCGGAACGACGGCGACCTTGAAGTTCCGCATGTCGCCGGATGGTTTCGAGATCGAGCCGGGCGAAGACACTCGCTATCCGATCGAGCTCGACACGTTCGAGCTTCGCGCCGGCACCGCCACCGAAACGCTGGTCGCGACCGCGTTCGGACCGAACGTCGACCTCACCAACGACTATCCCCTGTCGGACGGCATCCATCTCTTCTCGACGCCGACCGCATCGGGCCAGGCGTTCGAGTTCGAGATGTTCAATCCGGGCGGCAACCTGTTCGACTCGGACGACCTCGCGCGCGTCAACCGCACGTTCGGGCCTCAGTTCTTCGAGAAGACTTCGTGGCTCGTCTCGGCCGGCGACGAGATGATGTATGTCGATCTGCAGTGGGTGCGCATCAGCGAATTTCCGTCGCATCCGACGACGCATCACTGACGATATCGCAAAAAAATACTCGAGGGCCGGCGCAATGCCGGCCCTTTTTGTTGGGGCGGTGTCGAAGCCCTCACCCGCCCTGTGGGCGGCCTCTCCCGCGAGCGGGAGAGGCGAACACATATGCTGGGTCCGTTCGCGGGAGAGGCGAACGCTCTTTCCCCTCTCCCGATTGCGGGAGAGGACAGGGCGAGGGCAATCGGAGCGAAGCACCCGATCTGCGACAATCTCAACGTGATCGCATTGATCGACACCCACAGCCACATCGACGACCGCGAGTTCGAGCCCGATCGCGATGCCGTGATCGATCGCGCGCGCGTTGCCGGCGTGACGCGACAGATCGTGCCGGCAATCGCGCGATCGAATTTCGAGATCGTGCGCGATCTCTGCCGAAAGTACGATGGCCTCTATCCGGCATACGGGCTGCATCCGATGTTTCTTGCGGAGCATCACGCAAAGCACATCGACGAGCTTTCCGACTGGATCGAGCGCGAACGCCCGGTCGCCGTCGGCGAATGCGGGCTCGATTTCTACATCGAGAATCTCGACCACGACACGCAGCGCGATTACCTCGATCGACAATTGAAGCTCGCGCGCGACGTCGATCTACCGGTAATCCTGCACGCGCGCCGCGCGTTCGATGATGTCGCCGCCGCGATCCGTCGCGTCGGCGGGCTGCGCGGCGTCGTGCACAGTTTCTCCGGCAGCGACGAGCAGGCGCGCCAGTTCTGGAAACTCGGTTTCCATCTCGGCATCGGCGGCCCCGTCACGTACGAGCGCGCCTCGCGCCTGCGCGCGCTGGTCGCGAAGATGCCGCTCGAATTCCTGCTGCTTGAAACCGATTCGCCGGATCAGCCGTTGTCGGGACACCAGGGCGAGCGCAACGAGCCGGCGCGGACGGTGGATGTATTGCGTGTCATCGCGGAGCTTCGCGATGAATCGACCCAAGCGATTGGTGCTGCGACGACGGCGAATGCGGAGCGATTGTTCGCGCTCCCGAGCGCTGTCTAGTCCGTCTTGCGCAGCAAACGCTCGATCGCGCGCGACACCGCCGCGAACGCGAATGCCGCGGTCACATGCGTCGCGGCACCGAGGCCCCCGCCGCAATCGAGCTTGAGCCCCGCTTCGCCGGTGACGTTCGGACGCGTGCCGCAGACGCTGCCGTCGGCTTGCGGATAGCGCACGTTCTGCAGCGAGTAGACGGCTTGCACGCCGAAGTAGCGCTTGGGTCCGCGCGGGAAGTTGAAATCCTCGCGCAGTTTCTTGCGGATCAGCGCGAGCATCGCGTCGTGCTCGGTCTTGGAAAGATCGCGCACCGTGATCAGCGTCGGATCGGTGCGCCCGCCGGCGGAACCCGAGACGATCAGCGGAATCTTGCGGCGCCGGCACCACGCGATCATCTCGACCTTGACGCGGAACGCATCGCAGCAGTCGAGCACGAGATCGTAGCCGCGGTCGAGCAGGCTCTCGAGATTCGAGCGCGTCAGGAACTCGGCGATCGCATCGACTTCGATCGCGGGATTGATCGCGCGCGCGCGTTCGGCCATGACGTCGACTTTGTTGCGCCCGTATTCGCCGTCGAGTGCGTGCAGCTGGCGGTTGGTGTTGCTGAGGCAGATATCGTCGGCATCGATCAGCGTCAGCTTGCCGACGCCGCTTCGCGCCAAGGCTTCGACCGCCCACGATCCGACGCCGCCGATGCCGACGATGCAGACGTGCGCCGCGGCGAGGCGCGCGGCACTGCCGGAACCGTACAGGCGGTCGATGCCGCGGAAGCGTTCGTCGGTGGCGGGAGTGGTCATGCGGGCGCGGAGATTAGCATTCGTAGCGGCGAAGTCGCCGACCGACAGATCGTCGACACCCTTACTCTGTCATCTCGGCTTTCGCCGGGATGACGAGACATGTAAGGCGCACCGTTATGCGGCCACCCACGCGGCGACACAATGCCGCCTTGCGCTTGGCCGATCGAAACTCCATCGTTGGGCGCTTCCCTCCTCTCGAACCGACCATGCGCTACCTCGTCTGCCTCGTCGCCGGGCTTATCCTCGGCACGCTGATCGCACTGACCGCCGCGAACCTGTTGGGGCAGCGCAATGCCTGGCCGCGCGCGGTGATGACGGTGATGCAGCACGAGCTCGGTCGTGCGCGCGATTCGGTCCGTCAGGATCGCTGCACGATCGAGGATGCCGATGCGGCCGCCGCGCATCTCAAGCTGCTGGCATCCGACATCGAGCCCGCGCTGCTCGCGCCGGGCGCGCACGATCGCGTGTTTTCGCAGTACGCGAGCGACCTGCGCGAGGCGGTCTCCGCGTTCTCGCAGGCGGGGGCCGATTGCGTGGCTCGGCGCGCCGCCGTCACCAAGGTGGCCAATGCCTGCGACGCCTGTCATCGCGACTACAAATGACGGTTCTGCCCGGCTGAGCCTGCCGGCGCTTGCGTTCAATTTCAGAACTCAATAGTATTGAAATAGAAAACCTGCTTGGGGAAGCCGGTTTTTTGTTCGATTGCCGTTGCAGAACCGTCCTTCAGCATTCGCTTGCCGAAGGGTCAGTCCGGAACCCTTCGAGGAGCAAGCGCGCGTTCCGGCGCACTCCCCCGTATCGAGCCGACAAGAACAACCCATGCCCCTGTCTTCAATCGTGCGCTGGATGGTGCCGCTGGCCGTCGTGCTCGCCGGCTGTTCGATCCCGCCCAAACCTGATACGCCGACGATGCGCAGCCATGCGCCGCTCGCCGGCGTCGCCAGCGATTCCGCCAAGCCGTGGCCGGCGGCGGACTGGTGGAAGCAGTACGACGATGCGCAGCTCGACGAGCTGATCGAGAAATCGCTCGGTGGCGCGCCTTCGCTCGAAGAGGCGCAGACGCGCTTCACCACCGCCGAGAAATCGATAGACATCGCACGCGCCGAGCGCGGCATCAGTGTCGACGGCAACGTGCAGTATCAACGCCAGCGCCTCAGCGAACATGGACTGATCCCGCCCGCGTTCCTCGGCTTCACCTGGTACAGCCAGGCCGATCTGGGCGTGCAGTTCCGCTACGACTTCGATTTCTGGGGCAAGCAGCGCGCCGCGATCGAGGCGTCGATCGACGAAGCCCGCGCCGCCGAGGCCGAAAGCGCCGCCGCGGCGCTGATGCTGACGACCGCGATCGCCGATACGTATTTCGGCTGGCAGGCCGATCAGGCGCGCGTCGCGCTGATGGAAAACCTCGTCGCCACTCTGGAACGCAACCTCAAGATCGCCGATCTTCGCGTCTCGCACGGCGTCGATTCGCCCGATGCGCTGTACGAAGCGCGCACGCGGCTCGCCGGTGCGCGCGAACAGCGAGAGGCTTTCGCGGGTTCGGCCAAGATCCGCCTCGCGGCGATCGCGGCGCTGCTCGGCGTGTCGCCGGCGGATCTTCCCAAGCTCGAAGCCAAGCCGCTGCCGGAAGTCGCAGCCGGTTTGCCCGAGAACGTCGGCATCGATCTTCTCGCGCGCCGTCCGGATATCGCGGCCAGCCGCTGGCGCGTCGAAGCGGCGCTGCGCCGTGCCGACGAAGCGCGCGCGGATTTCTATCCGGACGTCAGCCTGAGCGCGCTGGTCGGACTCTCGTCGCTGGACATGGACAAGCTGCTGACTTCTGGCAGCCGCGTCGCCAACGTCAGCCCCGCAATGCACCTCCCGATCTTCGCCGGCGGACGCATCAAGGCACGCTTCGGTGCTTCCAAGGCGCAGCTCGAAGCCGCCGCGGCGCAGTACGACAGCACGGTCGTTTCCGCTGCGCGCGACGTCGCGACACAAGCGCTGACGCTGCAGCAGATCGACGCACGCCGGCGTGAGCGCGCGACGCAAGTCGCCGCGAGCAACGATCTCAAGGACACCGCCTCGGCGCGCTCGCGGCGCGGCATCGGCGACGATCGCGCCGTCATCTCCGCCGAGGCCGAAGTGATCCAGCAGCGCGACGCCGCGACCGCCTTGCAGGCGCAGGCGATCTCCACCGACATCGCATTGATCAAGGCGCTCGGCGGCGGCTATCGCTTCGCCGGCATCGGCGCACCCGACTCGCCAGAGTCCGTTTCGAAGACAGGTTCACGATGAGCGAACAGGAAGATTCGAAAAAGCCCGCGCCGTCGGACGGCAACGGCAAAACCGCCAAGAACGGCAACGGTAACGGCAAGCGCCGCACGATCCTGATCGTGATCGCGGCCGTGTTCGTGCTCGCCGGCATCGGCTGGTGGCTCTTGTATGTCCTCGTCTTCTCGCTGCGCGAGGTCACGGACGATGCGTACGTCGCCGGCAACCAGGTCAACTTGTCTTCGCAGGTGCCGGGCACGGTCATCGCGGTGCTGGCGGACGACACGCAGCTGGTCAAGCACGGACAGGAACTGGTCAAGCTCGATCCGACCGATTCCGAAGTGACGCTCGCCAAGGCGCGAAGCTCGCTCGCCAACGCCGTGCGCCAGGTGCGCCAGCAAACCGAGCTGGCTTCGCAGTACGACGCCGCGATTGCCAGCCGCAAGCTCGAGCTCGATCGCGCAGAGGCCGATCTCAAACGCCGCCAGCCGCTGCTCGCCGACAAGGCGATAGCGCCCGAAGAAGTCGCGCATGCGCGCGAAGCCGTCGAGAACGGCAAGGCCGCGCTTGATCTCGCGCAGCGCCAGAGCGCGGCTGCGCACGCGCTGGTCGACGGCACGTCGATCGCCGAGAACGCATCGGTGATGCAAGCCAAGGCCGCGTTCCGCGATGCGTGGATCAACGCCGAGCGCAACGCGATCGTCGCTCCCATCGACGGCTACGTCGCGCAGCGCGCCGTCCAGGTCGGCAACCGCATCCAGCCCGGCCAGCAGCTCCTGACGATCATTCCGCTGCACGAGCTCTGGATCGACGCCAACTTCAAGGAAAGCCAGCTGCGCAACGTGCGCATCGGGCAGCCGGCCGAGATCGAGAGCGATCTTTACGGCGGCACCGCGGAATTCCACGGCAAGGTCGTCGGCCTCGGTGCGGGCACTGGCGCTGCGTTCGCGCTCCTGCCACCGCAGAACGCGTCAGGCAACTGGATCAAGGTCGTGCAGCGCGTGCCGGTGCGCATCTCGCTCGATCCGCAAGAGCTCGACAAGCATCCGCTGCGCATCGGCCTTTCGACGTCGGTCAAAGTCGACACGCACGAGCGCGGCGGTCCCGTGCTGGCCGCCTCGCCCGGCACCAAGCCGGTCGCCGAGACCGATGTCTATGCGCGCGATTTCGCCAAGGCCGAAGCCGAGGCGGATGCGATCGTGCGCGCCAATCTCGCGCGCTGATCGCCCATGGCCGAGGTAAAGCCTGCGCCGCCGCCTCCGCTGCATGGAGCGCCGCTCGCGCTCCTGACGATCGCGGTCGCGGTCGCGACGTTCATGGAGGTGCTGGACATCACGATCGTGAATGTCTCGGTGCCGCACATCGCGGGCAGCCTTGGCGTCAGCCCACAGGAAGGCACCTGGGCGATCAGCTCGTATTCGCTGGCAAGCGCAATCATGCAGCCGCTTTCCGGCTGGATCGGCCGCCGCTTCGGCGAGGTGCGCGCCTTCTGCGTATCCGCGCTCCTCTTCGTCGCGATGTCGACCTTGTGCGGCATCGCCGAGAGCATGCCGATGCTGGTCGTCGCGCGCCTTCTGCAAGGCGCGGGCTCGGGCCCGATGGTTGCGCTGTCGCTGAGCCTTCTGCTCAACAACTATCCGAACGAGAAGAAAGGCCTCGCGCTCGCGCTGTGGGCGATGACGGTCGTCGTCGCGCCGATCTTCGGTCCGATCCTCGGCGGCTACATCACCGACAACTATTCGTGGCCGTGGATCTTCTATATCAACGTGCCGGTCGGCATCCTCGCGGTCGTGATCACGTGGACGCTGCTGCGCACGCGCGAGTCGGCGACGACGAAGGCGCCGATCGACATGATCGGCCTGGTGCTGCTCGTGGTCGGCGTCGGCTGCCTTCAGTTCATGCTCGACAACGGCAACGACAAGGACTGGTTCTCCTCTTCCCTGATCACGACGCTCGGCATCATCGCCGTCGTATGCATCACGTTCTTCGTCGCGTGGGAGCTGACCGAAAAGCACCCGATCGTCGATTTGAGCCTCTTTCGATCGCGAAATTTCTGCATCGGCGTGATCGCGATGTCGCTCGGCATGACGGCGTTCTTCGGCATCAATGTCGTGTATCCCTTGTGGCTGCAAACGGTGGTCGGCTACACCGCATCATGGGCGGGTTACGCGACCGCGCCGGTCGGCATCCTTGCGTTCCTGATGTCGCCGATCATCGGGCGCAACATCCAGCGTCTGGAATTGCGCGCGGTGGTGACGTTCTCGTTCCTCGTGTTCGCGGTGACCTCGTACTGGTTCTCGACGTTTCCCGCGGACACCTCGTTCGGCCAGTTCGTGCTGCCGCGCTTCCTGATGGGCCTCGCGATCCCGTGCTTCTTCATTCCGTTGAACCAGGTGATCCTGTCCGGCTTGAAGCCGCACGAGATCGCGTCCGCATCGGGCCTCTCGAACTTTTTCCGGACGATCGCGGCGAGCATCTCGACCGCGGTGACGGTGACGATGTGGCAGCACCGCGGCGATTTCCACCATGCGACGTTGGCCGAGCACATCAACGCGACCAGCTCGGCGACACAACAGTTCGTGCAAGGCCTGGGCGCGGTCGCGCCGGGTACTGCTTCGTGGTCGATCATCGAGAACATCGTCAATCGCGAAGCGTTGACGCTCGCCGTCAACGACGTGTTCTTGCTGTTCGCGGCGCTGTTCGTGCTGATGATTCCGGTCGTCTGGCTGGCCAAGCCGCCGTTCGGCAACGTCGGTTCCGCGCCGGGGCATTGACGCCGGCGGTCAAGCCGCCGATTGCTGCGCTGGAATTTCGCGACGGCGTTCCGCGCGCCGCTGCCACGCCAGCGCGAGGCGATGGCCGAGGTTGATACACGGACGCTCGACGAGGAAATACACGACGCTCGACACGATCAACGTCGCCGCGACCGCGGCCGCCATGTAGACGCCGAGATGCTGCGTGCGCCACGCCGAATCGGCCGGCTGCTTCAGGAGCCACCAGTCGATCGAGAGAATCACGATCGTGTGGAAGAGATAGATCGAATAGCTGATCGCGCCGAGCCAGTCGGTCACGCGGGTTTCGATGCGCAGCACGCGTGTGCCGATGATGAAGATCAGGAATCCCACCGCATAAGGCAGCATCGGATTGTCGCGCCAGCCGGTCGCCCACACCGTGCCGAGCGGCAGCACGACGACATACGCAAGCAGCAATGTCCAGAACACGATGTCGACCAGGCGATCGCGCGGCGCATCGGCGGATTGCGATCGATCGCGGAACAGGGTGCCGCACAGCATCACCGAGAGATTGAGAAGCCAAAACACGGCGGGCGAATTCATGATCGCGTGCCTGGACCAGGCCATCGCCAGAATCACGCTGAAGGCGAGCCCGAGCGCCACTGCGAGCAGCGCGATCCTGCGCCGATCGAACAGGCTCCCGGTGACGAAGAGCACGACGCAAAGTGCGTAGAAGACGATCTCGACGACGAGCGTCCAGTACACGCCTTCGACCGAGCGCACGCCGAAGAGATCCTGCAGCAAGGTCAAGTTGATCAGCACTTCGCGCAGGCTGAAGTTCGTGCCCCAGATCCAGAAGATCGCCGCGGCGGCCAGCGGCACCGAAAGCCAGTACGCGGGATAGATGCGAAGGAAACGACGGATGACGAACGATCCCACTTGTGCCGGCCGATCGGGCCTGATGCTGAAGGGAATCACGAAACCTGAGATCAGGAAGAACACGACGACGCCGGTGTGGCCGACGTCGAAGCGCGTGATGACCGAATAGAGCCAGCCGGCGGTGTCGTGCGTGCGCTCGCTGGTGCGCGCAAGGAACGACGCCGAGTGCAGCCAGACGACGAGCAGCGCAGCGATGCCGCGCAAGGTGTCGATGTAGCGCAGGCGCGACTGGTTCAGCGGCGTGAGCGCGATGCTCCTGGTTTCCGAGGACGGGGCCATGCGGAGATAGTGCCAGCAAATTCGTTTGCGGCGCTTGGAAGCGGTTTCTCGCGGAGGCGCAAAGTCGCGGAGAAGAGCTTTCTAAATTGGCTTCCTCAGAGCCTTGGCGTCTTTGCGAGAAACCAGCTTAAGAAGGCATCCAACCAAAACAAAACGCCGCGTCATGAGACGCGGCGTTTGTCGTTAGGGTCGGGTCGAGACCGTCACGCCATCAGTCGCGATCCCACGGCGCGTGCACTTCCTCGTCCTCGTGCTCGGACTTCGCGCCCGACGAGCCCTCGCCTGCCGGCGCTCCGGCGGGCACCTGGATCTCGGGCAGGCTCTTCGCCTTCAGTGTCGCGTTCGTCTTGGCGAGATCGCCTTCGCGCAGTTTCGCGAACTGCTGCTTGACGTCTCCGAGCTCGCGATTGAGGGCCTCGATGCGCTCCAGCTGGTAGTCGGTCGGCTTGCCGTCGTAGGCCATGATCGCGCCATAGAGCTCGTCCATGTGCTCGCGCAAGCGCTCTTCGCCGGTGATCGCACCGCCTTCCTTCGTCGCAACGATCTTCTTGCGGATGTCGTCGGCCTTGGACGACAGCGCGGAGAGCTGCTTGCGCGTCGCGTCGTTCTCGGGAAGCTTCGCGCCGGCGCCGTCGGCCTGCATGCGCACCGCATTGATCTGGAACACCAGGTCGCTCATCTCGCCGAAAAGTCCGATGACTTTCCTCGCGGCATCGAACTCGGCCTTGCGCTCGGCCGCCGAGTAATTCGTGCGGCGATCGGAGGCGACGTCGATCTTGGTCTCGTAGACGTCCTTGTCCTTGGTCATGCGCACCGTGTACGTACCGGGCGGCACGCGCGGACCTTGCGTCGAGTTGAATGCGATCTGCGCCGCGGGCGGCACGCGCGGCGGCTTGATGCGCATCGACCAGGTCACGCGGTTGATGCCGCGGCGCACGCTGGCGGGAATCGTGTCGATGACATCGCCCTTGTCGTCGAGCACGTCGATCTTGAGCTTGCCGTAGAGATGGCGGCTCTTCTGGTAGTACGTGATCTCGGCGCCGTTCGGCGGATTCGGACCGCTGAACGAAGCATCGCCTTCGGACCAGCCACCGAACGCGTTGATGCGTTGCTGGATCGGCTTGGTCGAGAGGAACTTAGCTTCGCTCGATAGCGTTTTGTCGTCGAGCGCGCGCAGCGGCGTCAGATCGTCGATGATCCAGATGCCGCGGCCGTGCGTCGCCAGTGCGAGCGATGCATCGCGATTCTGGAATGCGATGTCGCGCACCGCGACGGCGGGGAAATCGCCGCCCTTGAACTGCGCCCATTCCTTGCCGCCGTCGAGCGAGATCCAAAGACCGAATTCCGTGCCGGCGTAGAGCGCGCCATTCTTGCTCGGGTCTTCCTTGATCACGTGCACGTAGCCGCGAAGGCCCTTGGCGTCCTTCGGCGTCACCAGCGGGACCCAAGTCTTGCCGAAATCGCGCGTCTGGTAGATGTAAGGCGCCATGTCGCCGAACGTGTGGCGATCGAACGCGACGTAGGCGGTACCGGCGTCGAAGCTGCCGGCCTGCACCCACGACACCCACGCGTGCTCGGGCACGCCCGCGACGTTCTTGACGACATTCGTCCAGCTCTTGCCGTCGTCGCGCGTGACCTGCACGTTGCCGTCGTCGGTGCCGACCCAGATGACGCCGGCTTGCTTGGGCGATTCGCAGATCGAGTAGATCGTCGTATGCATTTCCGCGGCGGAATTGTCGACCGTGACGCCACCCGATTCTTCCTGCTTCTGCTTGATCGGATCGTTGGTGGTCAAGTCAGGCGAGATGCGATCCCAGCTCTGGCCGTGATCGCGCGAACGGAACAGGAACTGCGCGCCGATGTAGATCGTGCCTTTCTCGTTCGGCGACAGCGCGATCGGCGTGTTCCAGTTCCAGCGCAGCTTCTCGTTGTAGTTCGCCTCCGGCTGCACCGCGCGGAACTCGTGCGTGTTGCGGTTGATGCGGCCGATCGTTCCGCCCTGGTATTCGGCATAGATGTAGTTCGCGTCGGCGGGATCTTCGAACATCCAGAAGCCGTCGCCGCCGTACATGTTTTCCCAGCGCGAATTGGTGATGCCGCCGGGATACTGGCTGTCGCCGACCCAGGAGCTGTTGTCCTGCAGGCCGCCGTAGACGTGGAACGGATCGGAGTTGTCGGTGCTGACGTGATAGAACTGCGACACTGGCAGGTTGTTCTGCTTCCACCACTTGTTGCCGCCGTCGTACGACTGCCAGAGGCCGCCGTCGTCGCCGGTGATGACGTGCTGCGTGTCGGTCGGATCGATCCACTCGATGTGATGATCGCCGTGGCTGCCGCCGCCGACGTTGGCGAAGCTCTTGCCGCCGTCGATCGACTGGATCAGATTGAGATCGGGCTTGAACACGCGATCCGGACTCTTCGGATCGACGATGAGATTGGCGAAATAGAACGGACGCCACACCATCAGCTGGCTCTTGTCGCGCTTGTCCCAGGTCTTGCCGCCATCGTCGGAGCGGAACAGCGCCGAATCGGTCGATTCGACGAACGCGTAGACGATGTTCGCCGCCGAAGGCGCGACCGCGACCGCGATGCGGCCGTAAGGCTTCTTCGGGAAACCCTTGTTCGCGGCGTCGGTGATCTCGGTCCAGCTCTTGCCCGCATCGGCCGATCGGAAGAGACCGCTGCCGGAAGGTTTATCCGCGGAGTCGCCGCCCGAACGGAACGTCCAGCCCTTGCGGCGGAAATCCCAAAGGCCTGCGAAGACGACGTTCGCATCCTTCGGATCGAGGCTGATCGACGAGCATCCCGTCGAAAGATTCTTGCCCTTGAGAACGAGATTCCAGTTCTTGCCGCCGTCGCTGGTCTTGTACAGGCCGCGGTCTGCCGAATCGCCCCAAAGCTTGCCGGGCACGCACGCGTAGACGGTGTTGCCGTCGCGCGGATCGACGAGGATCTTGGCGACGCGCTCGGAGTTGTCGAGACCGACGTGCGTCCAGGTTTCGCCGCCGTCGACGGATTTGTAGATGCCGTTGCCGATCGAGACGGAGTTGCGCGTCCACGGCTCGCCGGTGCCGACCCAGATCGTGTCGTGGTTCGTCGGATCGATCGCGATCGCGCCGATCGACTGCACCGGCTGCTTGTCGAACACGGGCTTGAACGTCGTTCCGCCGTCGGTGGATTTCCAGACGCCGCCGGACGCGGCGCCGACGATGATCGTCGTCTTGCCGTCCTTGCCGGGCACGGCGTCGAGCGCGGCGATGCGTCCGCTCATCGTGGCCGAGCCGATGTTGCGCGCGCCCAGGCCCGAGACGACGCCAGCGTCGAAACGCGGCGCCTTGGTGTCGGCTTTCGTGGTCGCTGCGATCGCGCCTGCGGCCGAAGCGAGCGAAGCGGCCGCGATGGCGGCGATGAGACTCTTGCGAATGGGTGTGGTCATGGCGGTGATCTCCCTGTTCACTTGGCCGAGCCGGCTTTGCCAGCCGGGAATGCGAACTGACTATCGTCGATCGCGACGTTCGCTTCGGCGTGCTCGACCGTCGTCTGCTGACGGCTGCCGTCGGCCTTGTTCTCGGTCGTCGTCGAGAACGGGAAATACACGCCGGCGACTTCTTCGTAGTCGCCGTAGTCGGTGACGCTTTCGACCTGCGTGCCGCGCACGTAACGCTGCGCGACCGTGCGGATCTCGAGGAAATGATCGGGATCGAGATAGACGTATTCGATGTCGCCGTTCTTGAGCGTCACCTTGAGTTTGTGCGCGTCGGTGCCGTCGACGTCCTCGGTACCGAGGTATTCGATCTTGCTGCCGCGCTCGCGCGCGCCGATCAGCTGGCCTGCGATCGGCGCGTCGTCGGCCATCGACTTGGCGTCGTCGACGGTCATCTTTTCCGGATCCTTGCGGCCCTGGAACGGCGAGATCTGCCAGGCTTCCTTGCCGTCCCACGCCTGCACGGCGGTGAGGCCCTGGATGCTGGCTTCGCTGCGCACCGATTCCGGCGCTTTCTGGTACTGCACGAACGTCAGCTCGAACTGTCCGCCGAAGCGCAGCTTGCCGTCGAGCTTGAGCGTCTTGATCGCCGCCATCTTGTCGGCGCCGCCTCGTGCTTCGAGATTCTTCGCGAGCAACTCGTCCAGCGATGCGGCGCCGGCGTTCGAACACGCCAGAGCGGCAAGACCAATCCACATCCATCGAATACGCATGAGGCCTCCCGGTGCGAGCACGCGCCGGAGACGCCACGGCGGCACCGGCGATCTTTATGGAATTCGATACAGGGTAGCGGCTGCGACTAGGCCGCGCGATGGGACGGAAGTCATGCCGAGGACGGAGCGGCCTCTCGTCCTTGAATCGTTGTGACGATCAGATGCGCACGCGACCGCGCAGGATGTCCCAGAACATCACCCAGTCGCCCGCGAAGCTGTAGAGCGGATAGGTGAAAGTCGCCGGCCGGTTCTTCTCGAAGAAGAAGTGGCCGACCCACGCGAAGCCGTAGCCTGCGACCGGCGCGAGCAGCAGCCAGCGCGCATCGCCGAAGACGACCGCGAGCACGACCGTGACGACGACCAGCGACGTGCCGATGAAGTGCAGCCGTCGGCACGCGATGTTCGAATGCTCCGAGAGATAGAACGGATAGAACTCGCGGAATGTCGCGTAGCGGCTCATGGGATCAGGATAGCGCAAGACCCTGGATCGTCATCCCGGCGAAAGCCGGGATCCATTGTGCGTGTTGCGATTCTCTAACTCTCCGGCAACGGAATGAACTCGGTCTCGCCGGGCACATGCCCGAAGCCTTGTTCCGCCCACATCGCCTTCGCACGCTCGATGCGCTCGTGACTCGACGCGACGAAATTCCACCACAGCACGCGCTCGCCATCGAGCGGTGCGCCGCCGCAGATGAGCGCGCTCGTCGGCGTCGATGCAGTGAGCTCGACTTTGCCGCCTTCGGCAAGCACCTGCATGCGCCCCGCGGCGATCTCCGTGCCATCGATCGAAAGCTCGCCGTCGATCGGATACACCGCGCGCTCCGCGTGTTCGGCAGGCAGCACGATGCGGCTGCCTGCGTCGAAACGAAGATCGACATACAGCGTCGGCGAATAGACGCGCACCGGCGAGGTCATGCCGAACGCGTTGCCGGCGATGACGCGAATTCTGACGCCCGCGCGCGTTTCTTCGGGCAACATCGCCGCGTCGTGATGATGGAAGTCGGGTTCGGCGTCTTCGCTGTCGAGCGGCAGCGCGAGCCAAGTCTGCACGCCGTGCAGGCGATGTCCCGCGCTTCGTTCCGGCGCGGGCGTGCGTTCGGAATGCACGATGCCGCGGCCGGCGGTCATCCAGTTCACGTCGCCGGGGCGGATCACCTGATCGGACGCGAGACTGTCGCGATGCTCGATCGCGCCTTCATAAAGATACGTGACGGTAGCGAGCCCGACATGCGGGTGCGGACGCACGTCCATGCCGCGGCCCGCGGCGAGATCGACCGGTCCGAAATGATCGAAGAATACGAACGGGCCGACATGCCGGCGCAAGCGGAACGGCAGCAAACGACGCACGACGAAGCCGTCGCCGAGATCGTGCAGCCGCGGATCGATGAGGAGAGAGGAAGCGCCGGACATGGATCGACTCTGCAAAGGATCAGAGCGCGATGATGCCACCTCGGCCGCTGCAAGGCGTCGCGCCGTAGTGGCGCAACGCCTGCTGAGTTGCTTGGATCAGCGCCGGCCGCGCTGCGGCCTGTCGCTGGCAAGACCCACGCGCAGCGTGCCGCCGTCGTGCGTCGAGCCGTCGAGGCCCGAAATCGCCGCGCGCGCTTCGTGCCCTTCCATCTCGAGCTCGGCGAAGCCGCGACATTCGTTCTTGAACGGATCGATCGCAAGCTTCAGCTTGTGGACGCGTCCGAATTTGGAGAAGAGATCGCTGAGTGCGGGCTCGGTCATGCTGCGCGGCAGTCCGCGCACGTTGAGAGTCAACATGAAAACCTCCGGAAGATCGACTTCGCTCGCAAGCCCTCTTCGTGTCGTATTGTGGGAAAAAACGCCGGATCGACGCTGTGCGCGATCGGCATGATCGCTCGAACGCAAAAAACAAAGGCCGCGGCGTTGTCGCCGCGGCCTTCAATATGCGATCGAAAATGGCCGGCTCAAGCCGCCGTGACGTCTTCCGCCTGCAGACCCTTCTGCCCCTGCACCACGCGGAAGCTCACCTTCTGGCCCTCCTGCAGCGTACGGAAACCGGTGCCGCTGATCGCGCGGAAATGCACGAACACGTCCGGGCCGTTGTCGCGGCTGATGAAGCCGAAGCCCTTGCTCTCGTTGAACCACTTGACAGTGCCGATTTGACGATCCGACATGGAACTCTCCACAGATTTAACTGGATTTTTTTACTGCTCACGCCGGTATGGCGTGTCGACCACTGGGTGTGCAGGTTTACGGTGAAGCGACGTAGCGGATCGTTGATCGGCGCTGCATCGGGTCACGAAACGCTCGGGTGACCATGCAAACACAGCGGCGGCAGTGTACCTGAACGTTTGCAGACAGGCGACATCCCTCGGACGGTCTGTCAAGTGCGGTTTGGAACAGTTCCTGCTTGCCTCAATACGCACGTACGACCGCAGGCGGATCGCGCAGGAATCCGGCCCAATCGGCGGCCAGCGCGGCGAGTCCGCCGGGGTAGCGCTGATCGAGGATGGTCTCGGCCGCGATCGGGGCGCAAGGCGCCGCCCGCTGCCGGGCGAGCGTCTCGTGCAGGGCCGCAGTGCCCGCCGGGCTCTGCATCAAGACGGCGATCAAGGCGTAGGCCTCGGCGTAGCGCCTCTCCCGGTCGGCCGCATAGAAGTCCGTGCCGGCGTGGGCCAGGAGCTCGACCAGCGCATCGCTGCCCTCCCCGGCCGGAGCCGCGGCGACGAGCGTGGCGCGGTCGGACGAAAGATCGATCTGGCCGCCCATGCCGGCCGCCCGATAGCGCCGGAAATATTCGGCCAGCCCTTCGTTCAACGGAATCGGGAGATTGCCGACCAATTCGTGGATCAGCGCGTGCGTGATCTCGTGACGCAGCACCTCGAAGCTGGTTTCGGCGTCGGCCTGCATGCGCACATAGATGGTCCGCTGCGGCGGAACGTACGCGCCGGCGGACGCGGCGAGCGAGCCGGCGCCGACCAGGCGCGAGTACGCGGACGCCTCGCGCACGAACACGATGTTGATGCGCGCCGACGCCGGATCGGCGATGCCGAGCGCATCGCGGAACACGCGCTGCACCGCGAGCGCATCGACGATCGCGCGCTGCTGGAGATCCGACGGCAGCGCGGCGTCGTAACCTTTCGCGGTCACTTCGATCGGCGCTGGCGGAGGCGCTTCGAGCACGCGATGCGCGCTGACACTCGTCGTCGGCGCCTGATCGGAATAGTGCGTCACGCCTTGCGCATCGACCCAGCGATGGATCGCGAGCGCGGGTTTTGCATTCGCGTCGGCGGATTTACCGCGGCATGCCTCCGACGCGTCGGCGACGTGCGCTTCGATCGGCGCGTGCTCGATCGCAGGCATCGCGCGCTGCGGCTCGGCCGGCGGCGCGGCAGCCGGTGGCGGCGGTGGCGGAGTCGCCGTTACCGATGCGGTCGGCGCCGGCGCCTCGCCGCCGCATCCGCCGATCGCGACGGCGAGCGCGAACGGCACGACGAAACGACGCGCATTCACGACCGTCGCGCGCCGGTCCGCTCGGCGCGCAGCAGGTGCACGAGATACGCAACGATCGCGATGTTGATGATCAGTGTGCCGAGCTTGAGTAGCGTGAAATGCACGTGCATCTCCCAGAGCTCGAACGGAACGAACAGGCTGGTCGAGACGATCGTGAGGTACTCGGCCCAGTGCGCGTTGTGCCAGAGCCCGAATCCTTCGATGCCGTACAGAAGTGCGTAGCCGAACGCGACGCCGGCGACCAGGAGGATCTTGTTCGCGCTCATGTCGAACATCCAGTCGATCGCATGCGCAACCCAAGCATGCCCGGTCGCGATCGGCAGTGCGCGCAGCCAATGGAAGAAGTGCTCGTTGGTATCCGGACGGCGCAAATGCACGAGCCCGATCACGACGACGATCAACGCCGCCGACTTCAAGAACTTGAAGATCGCGATCAACGCGAGCGTGCGCGGGCCTTGGCGATGCAGCGACATGCGCCGACGATAACCGATCCTCCGCGCGATGAGTCTGACGGGGTCTTCAACGGGCGTTCGGGATCGGCGGCGCGGGTTTGGTCGGCGTTAATCGGCGAGGGTTAGCTTGTGGCGGACGGGCGCAAACGCCCGTGCCAACGAGGAAAACCGCCATGCTTATCCGCACCTTGTCGGGCGTCGCAATGGCTCTTCTGGTCGCATCGGCCGTAGAGGCCCAGGACAGCGCTGTTGCACCGCCGCCGGACGATCCGCAATCGATGCCGCGCGAAACGCCGCCGCCTCCGCCGCGGACGCGCGAGACCACCACGTACGCGACCGAAGACGGTCCGCTGGTCGTGCATACCAGCCAGCCGGGTCCGCCGAGCTTCGGTCCCGCTCCGCCGTTCGGCACCTTGGCGCACGGCAAGGGCTACATCACCGCCTCCGATGCGGAAGGCTATCCGCTGCTCGCGAACGATTTCATCTACGCCGACGGCAATCGCGACGGCAAGATCTCGCAATCCGAATATCAGCGCTGGGCCAGGGCGCGCTGACCCGAGAGACTTCGCGGCGCCGCATCCTTGCGGCGCCGCGCCGGCATCAGCGATGCCAGTAACCCGCATGGAAGCGCCAGGCCGGACCGGTGTGCACCCAACGCGCCGGCACGTAGTGATAGCCCGGCCGCCCGCGAACCCAGTAACCCGTGATCCAGACATGGCGCGCGCCATTCCAGCGCCAGTACCCCGGCACCCAGACCTGACCCGGCCGCGCAACGACCACGCGCTCGACGCGCGGTGGCGGCGGCGGAATTCCGATCGAGATACCGACCACCGCATGCGCATCGGCCGGCATCGGTGCGACGACGGCGCCGATCGCAAGCGCAGCCGCAAGACACGAAGACACGACGAATTTCATGAAGACCTCGAATTTCATAAAGACGTGGAACAAACCGGCCTTCGCGGCCGTCGTACGCAAGAACGTCTGCGCATCGCGGCCGTTGACGATGTAAATGCGTTCCGAGGACGCGCGTTCAGCGAATGGCCGGCATCGCGATCGGCTATTCTTGCCGCCCCGTTTTCATCGAGGATCCGAGCGATGTTCCGTGTTCGCATGCTTCTCGTCGCGTTGTCGACGGCACTCGTTTCCGCAACCGCCTACGGCCAGGCGGTGCCACCCAAGGCGCCGACGCCGCCGGTTTCGCCGGCTAAACCGTCCCAGTTCGACGCGGTCGACACGAACCACGACGGCTTCATCTCGCGCGAGGAATTCCTGGCGGCGCAAAAGAAACAGTTCGACGAGTTCGATACGAACCACGACGGCAAGATCGACGCGAAGGAGATCGCCAGCTCGGCGCCGTTCATGGAACGCAACATGCGCCAGGCCGAGCGCATGATGAAGCAGTGGGACAAGAACAACGACGGCGTCGTGACCGCGGACGAATTCAAGGAAGCGGCGAATGCGCGCTTCAGCGCGCGCGACAAGGAAGGAACCGGAAAGATCGCGCGTCCCGCGTCGCCCTCGCCGACGGCCAAGCCGCTGCAGATGAAGCCGCAGCCTCTACCGCAGCCGCAGCCTCAGCCCCAGCATTGAGGTCCGCATAAAAAAAGACCCGGCGTTTGCCGGGTCCTTTGTCTCAGGGGTTACGGGCGCCGCGACGGAGCGCTATGTCCGCTGTGGCTCCAGCCGTTGCTGCCGCGACCCCAGTTGCCGCCGTGGCCCCAGTTGCCGTGATGGCCATCCCACCCGTGGTGGCGATAACCGCGATCGCTGTAGTAGAAGCCGAGGCCGATCGACGGGCCCCAGTAGTAATACGGATCGTAGTAATAGCCCGGCGAGTAGTAGCTCGGGTAGTAGCCGTCGTCGTAGTACGACGTGCCGTAGTACGCGTCGCCGCCGCCGTAGTAACCGTCCGAGCGGACATAGCCCGGATCGTAGATACAGCCCGAAAGCATCGCGAGCGCCGCGACGACGAGACCGGTTTTGATGATCGTTTTCATGACCCCATCCTCGACAAGGATGATTGCGGATACGTACGCTACGCCGATGCCGTGAATAGGCGCTGAGCATTTCGGCCTTGCCACGACAACGCTCGAGTAGCTACTGCTGCAAGATGCGCGCATCTTGCGCGTTTTCAAGCAGTCCATCGAGTACCCGCTTGCGTTCGTCCCTATCCTTGCGCGCGAGCGCGCGCACCGCTTCGTAGAACGCCGGCCAATCGCGCCGGGCCGATTCGAACAGGGACGCGAACGCCGGAACCCAGCGATCATAGAGCCCGAACGGAACCAGACGCGCGTTGTTTGCCGGCTGCGCCACCCAGCGATCGTAGCGCTCGTCCTTGCCCCATCCGGCGCGAAGCTCGCGGTAACGTTCGCGGAACGCTTCGAACTCGCGTTCCTTGCCGGCGCGCTTTTCCTGCGCGGGAAGATCGCGCGCATACAGCGCGCGCAGGCGTTCGCGAAGATCGAGGATCAGCTGCGTGAACGCATCGTCCCGCGCGCGCTCGCCGGCGTCGTCGTCGATCGGCAACCCGCGCGACGCGCGCCACTCGCGCAGCCCCTCCTCCTGCACGAACGTCGCGAACGATTCGTTGAACGCCGTGTCGTCCTTGGCGTAGATCAACTGATGCGAGAGCTCGTGGAAGATGACGCCGTCGAGCTCGTCCTCGCTCCAGCGCAACATGCTGCTCAGGACCGGATCGGCGAACCAGCCGAGCGTCGAATACGCGGCCGCGCCTTCGATCGAGGTGTCGTCGCCGGCGGCTTTGAGACGCGCCGCTTCGCGATCGGCGCGAGCCTGATCGAAGAAGCCGAGATACGCGACACAACCGGCGAACGGAAAACAGCGCGTGACCGGATCGACCGAGAATTCCGGCGTCGCGAACACGTTCCAGGTGACGTAGGGCCGGCCGAGATCGACGTAGGTGGTATAGCTGCGATTGCGCGGAAGACCGAGTTTCTCCGACGCGAAGCGCCGCGCGCTCGCGGCTTCCTTAAGGCGCGATCGAAGAACGGGATCGGTCTTCGCATCGCCGACGATGCGCTCGATCGAGCGGCGCTTGACCAGGAGCGAAGCCTCGCCGTGCGTCACGTGCGAGTAGTAGCGCAGCGTGCTGCACGCGCTCGCGAGGAGGCACGCGACGCCGAGCGCAAATCCGCGCAGTGCGGCGTTCACGGTGCGCGCGGCGTGGCGATCAGAGACTGCGCCCGTCGAACGGAACGGTCTTGAGCGTCGCGGGATCGACGTCGCGAAAGCAGCGCACGTTCATCGCCGCCATCTCGTTGCCTTTGGAATCCGTGCCGAAGCCGAACGTGCCTACGCCGCACGTTGGGCAGAACTGATGCTTGATGTGGTGCTTGTTGAACGTGTATGTCGCGAGCACCGGCTCCGACTCGAAGCGCACGCTCGAGCGCGGCACGGCCCACAGGAGATAGCCGCGCTTGCTGCAAATCGAGCAGTTGCATTCGATGACCTTGTCGATCTCGCCGTCGACTTCGAACGCGATGTTGCCGCAATGACAGCCGCCCTTGTACGCCATGTCGCCGCTCCGCCCGAAAAGGCGAGTATCGCGCAGCGCCGAGCGGCGCAAAAGCGCCGATTACTTCGGTGCGGTCTACTTCGGCGCGATCCGCGTCGCGTGGCTCGCGGCGATTTTCCAGCCGTCGGCGCGGCGCACGTAGGTATCGGTGAAGCGGAAGTCGGCCGCGAAATCCTTGCCGCCGGAGCTGCCCTTGACCGAGGTGATGCCGAGCACGATCGCGCTGTCGCCGTAGAGGCGCACGGTCGTGTCGTGATTGCGAAACTCGGTGTAGCGCGTCTCGCCTTTCTTGGCGTCGGCGACATCGTCGGCGCGCGTCGTGACCTCGGCGCGCGAATTGGTCAGCGTGTAGGTTTCGTCTTCGAGACGCTCGATCGTCGCCGCGTCACCCTTCTGGAATGCATCGCACAATTCCTTCTCGACGCGCCGGATCTCGCGCTCGTCGTCGGCTGGTGTTGCGGCGATTGCGGATTGGACGAGCAGCGTGACGGCGAACGCGAGCGCGGCGGATTTCATCGATGGTCTCCCCGAAGCACGATGTGGATCAGGCGCCAAGATCGACGGCGCGCACGCGTGCCGAAAGTACCAGAGCGCGACGCGAACGCGGAGCCAATCCGCCTCAGAAATGCGGATTCATCAAGCGCTCGAAAAACTGGCCGAGCACGCGCGGCTCCAGCGCGATCGTGAACAGCACGCCGTAGATCGCGCCCCACAGATGCGCGCTGTGGTTGATGCGATCGGTGCGCATGCGATCCATGTAGATCGTGTAGGCGAGATACAGCGCGGCGAACAGAATCGCCGGCACCGGGATCACGAACAGCAGAATCGTCGACCAGGGATTGATCAGGATGAACGCGAACAGCACCGCCGACACCGCGCCCGATGCGCCGAGGCTTCGATATCCGCTGTCGTCGCGATGGCGCAGGTAACTCGGCACGTCCGCGAAGACGATGCCGACCAGATAGAAGAGCGCGTACCCGATCGCACCGATGCGCGGCGTGAACAGCCGCTCCATGTAGCTGCCGAACGAGTAGAACGTGAACATGTTGAAGAAGAGATGCCCGAAATCGGCATGGATGAAACCGGACGTGACCAGGCGGTCGTATTGCTTGCGCGTGGTGATCGCGGGCGGCCACAAAATCAGGCGTTCGAGCAGGCGCGGATTCTGGAACGCGGCGAACGACACCACACATGTGATCGCGATGATGATCAGGGTAACCGGCATCGAAGCTCCACGGGCGGCAAGACGGCGCGCCACGATACGGCGCGCGGAAGCCGCCGACAAGCCGCGTCAGCGCAGAAGATCGGAATATTCGGGGTGCTTGCCGACGTAGTGCTCCGCATAGGGACACTGCGGCACCACGCGAAGATGCTCAGCGCGCGCGGACTCAAGCGCCGCTTCCGTCAGCGCCGCCGCGATGCCTCGTCCGCCGACCGCATCGGGCACGATGACGTGCGTGATGGTCATCGTGCCGTCGCGAAGATCATAGTCCAGCGTACAGTGCTGTCCCTCGACCCAAGTCTCGAAGCGACCGCGCGCGCGATCGTGCGCGATGTCGAGCGTCATGCGGCACCCTTGGCCAGGATTTTCTCGACCCACGCCGCGTAGGCCTTGAGATATTTGCCGAGAAATTCGCGCGTCGCGTCGTTGCTCAACCGGCCTTTGTCGTCGAACATCCTGCCGGCACCGCCGATGTAAGCCTCGGGCTGCTGCAAGGCCGGTACATTGAGGAAGACCAGCGACTGGCGCAGGTGATGATTCGCTCCGAACCCGCCGATCGCACCCGGAGACACGGTGATGACACCGCCGGGTTTGCCTTCCCAGCGGTTGCTGCCATGAGGACGCGACGCGACATCGATCGCGTTCTTGAGCACGCCCGGCACGGAGCGGTTGTATTCGGGACTGACGAAGATAACGCCGTCGGCGCGGCCGATGCGCTCGCGGAATTCGATCCAGGATTTCGGCGCGCTCGCGCCGTCCTCGTCTTCGTTGAAGAATGGAAGCCCGCCGATCTCGACGATCTCGAGCTTGAGCGTCGCCGGCGCGAGCTCGATCAGCGTCTTGGCCATCTTGCGATTCAGCGATTCCTTGCGCAGGCTGCCGACGAGAACGGCGATGTCGCGGGAAGTGCCCATTCGCGAACCTCCATGTGAAGGATGCGAGCATAGCGCTTGGCTATATGAGCAGGCCTTGAATTGTCGCGCCGGCAGCGGAATGCTCTGCACGATCCGCCGGTCTCATCGGCTGCCCTCCTCCTATTTCCATTCCGCATGCCGACTTTCCGCTACGTGCAGCTCGATGTTTTTCCGGCCCGAAGCGGCGGCGGCAATCCGCTCGGCGTCGTGCTCGATGCCGAATCGTGGAGCGCTGCGCGCATGCAGGATTTCGCCGCATGGACGGGCTTGGTCGAAACGACGTTCGTGCTGCCGCCGACGACTGCCGACGCGAGTTATCGCCTGCGCATCTTCACGCCGACGCGCGAGATCGCGTTCGCCGGACATCCGACGATCGGTAGCGCACATGCGGTGCTCGACGGCGACATCGCGGCAGCGAAGAGCGGCACGTTGATCCAGGAATGCGGCGCAGGTCTCTTGCCGATTCGCATAGAAGGCGAAGGCGCCGTGCGCAACCTCTTCGTGCAGGCGCCCGCGGCGCGCGTGCTCGCGCGCGATCCGAAATACGATGCGCTGCTGCAGTCGGCCATCGGCGGCCGTCGTCTGGGCGCCTTGCAGCCGGTGTTCGTCGAAGGCGGACGACGCTGGTGGATCGCCGAGCTCGCGGACGAATCCGAATTGCGCGAATGGAAACCGGACCACGCCGCGATCGGCGCGCTGGCCAAAGCGACCGACAGCCTCGGGCTTTGCGCGTTCGCGCGTGGCGGCGACGGATACGACATCGTCGTGCGCGCCTTTCCCGCTGGCGTCGGCATCGTCGAAGATCCGGCATCGGGCGCCGCGAATGGCCTCATCGGGGCGTGGATCGCGCAAGCCGAACCGTCGGGTCCGCTCGCACGCGGCTATCGCGTCAGCCAGGGACGCGAGATTGGGCATGATGCGGCGATCCTGATCCGCATCGAGAACGAAGAGGTCTGGGTCGGCGGGCGAACCGATACGATCGTCAGCGGCACGCTGAACTGGCCGCTTTGAGCGGCGAAGAGATAAATTTCTCGCAGAGACGCAAAAGCACGGAGAAAGCTTTCGCTTTACCTTTGCGTCTCTGCGCCTTTGCGAGACGAATTCTCTGCTTTACTGCGCGGTGCGTGGCGCCGACAGCGGAGCCGACGCCGCGAACAATCCGGCGATGTCGACGCGATCGAGTCGATAACGCTGATTGCAGAATTCGCAGGTGACGTCGACGTAACCGTTCTCGTCGATCGCCTCGTTGCACTCGCTTTCGCCGAGCGCACGCAACGTCGCATCGACGCGCTGGCGCGAGCATGTGCATGCGAACGACAGTGCGCGCGGTTCGAAGACGCGCACGTTCTCTTCGTGGAAGAGGCGCGTCAGCAGCGTTTCCGGCGCGAGCTGCGTCAGTTCGGCGACCGTGACCGTCGCGAGCAGGTGCCCGACGCGATTCCATCCGTCCGCATCGCCCGCGCCGATGCCTCCGGCCATCGCCATCGGCTGCAGCATCAATCCCGCGCAGCGGCCGGCGTGCTCGGCCAAGACGATGCGGCTGGCGAGCTGTTCGGACTGCGCGAAATAGCGCTCGAACGCCGTCGCGAGATCGCTGCCTTCGAGGCTGACCAGGCCCTGCTGGCGCAAATCGCGCGCGGCCTGCTCGATCGTGATCGCTAGCAGCGCGTCGGCGGCAGGCACCAACGGCGCGTCGGTTTCCTCGTTCCAGCGCGCAAGGCCGCGCAGATGACCTTCGTCCGTGCATTCGGTGTAGAGAAGACGCAGCGCGCCGGTCGAGCGCAGCTGCACTGATAGCCGCCCGTCGAACTTGATGTTGCCGGTCAGTAACGCGCTCGCGGCGAGCGCTTCGCCGAGCAGCGAGGCCAGCGCCGGAGGGTAGTCGGCGCGCGAGCGCACGTCGCGCCAGGTGTTTTCGAGCCGGACCAGAACGCCGCGTACGCCGGCGCGTTCGAGCAGGAAACGCTGCAGGAAATCGTTGGACGCCAACCTCAACCCCGGAATTTCGCGCAAGGACGCTGCCAGTTTAGCGCGCGAGCGCCGAGCGTCCAACGCATCGCGTGCCTTACACCTTGCCGGCGACGACGTTGACGCTGATCGCGAGGATGACGACGTTGAAGAAGAACGCGACGATGCCGTGCACGAGCGCAATGCGGCGCACGCTGCGGCAGGCGATGTCGACATCGGACACCTGGAACGTCATGCCGACGACGAACGCGAAATACGCGAAGTCCCAGTAGTCGGGCTCGGGCGTACCCGGAAATTCGAGCACCTTGCCCGCGCCGCTGCGATAGAACTCGTGCGCATAGTGCAACGCGAACATCGTGTTCAGGAAGAACCAGGCGAGCGTGAGGCTGAGCGATGCGAGCACGATCTCGAGCACGTCGCCGCTGGTCCCCGCGTGCAACTCGACGCCGAGCGAGACCAGCGCGACCGAAGCGACCGCGACGCTGCTCCACAGGACGCCCCAGCGCCCGCCGTCGGTTTCCGCCGCGCGCGCGCGAATCGAGGCGATCGTCGCGGTCGCGAACATGTGCGCGATCGTGGCGAGAAAGATCGCGGATGAAATATCGAACGCGAGCAGCATTCCGCGCGTCAGCGCCGCGCCGGCGCCGAGCAGCGTCACGAGGAGGACGAGGAAGATTCCTGCTGCGGTGCTGAAGTGTGGCCGGCTGCGCACGCCGCGCACGCGTCGCGTGAGCCAGTTGTCGGTGGTGGACTTGGTTTTTTGCTGGGTCGGCATCGCTTTCGGATCCGCGCGTGTCGCCGGATTCTGCCCGAGTTTGCGTGCCGGCGGAGATCGCGGCGCCAATGCGGCGCCGGCGTTTACAACTTGGCGATGCGGTTGCGACCCATCGTCTTGGCGTGATAGAGCGCCGCGTCGGCGTGCGAGATCCAGGCGTGCGTGTCTTGCATCTCGCGCGTCGCGGGCGCGATGCCGATGCTGAGCGTGCAGGCGAGCTCCGGTGCGCGATCGAAGCGCGCGTCGGCGACCTGCTTCCTGATGCGCTCGGCGGCGACCACGGCTGCATGTAAACCGGTGTGTGCGAGCACGATGCCGAACTCGTCGCCGCCGTAGCGCCCCGGCACGTCCACTTCGCGGATGCAGCGGCTGATGATCGCGGCGACCGTGCGGATCACTTCGTCGCCGGCGAGATGGCCGTAGCGGTCGTTGATGTCCTTGAACTTGTCGATGTCGATCATCAGCAGCGACGTCGGTCCACCGCCGCGCTTGAAGCGGCGCAGCTCGCTGCCGACGGCCTCCTCCCAGCTCGATCGGTTGAGAAGACCGGTCGATCCGTCGACGCGCGACTGCCGCGCGAGAAGATGATTGTGTCGGCGCACCTTGCGCGTCAGCGCGAACGTCGCCGTGCTGATCGCGAGCGGATAGGCGAAGAGGAACGGCAGCGAGGCGACGATCATCGTCGTGGTCGTCGTCGGCTGGAACGCAAGTCCGTTCGCCGCTGCGATGATCGCGCACGTCGCGGCCTGGACTGCGAATGCACGTCCAAGCAGACGCCAGCCGCCGACGCTGATCTTGTCGATCGAAAGCATGATCAGCAGCAGCGCGCTCGGCAGAAGATTGAAACGCATGAGCGCGATCCACACGCCGCCCATCGCCGAATCGATCAGGAGATTGTTGATCTCGGCGCGCTCGGGATCGGCAGCGCGCAACGAGTGCTGGCGCGCGATGTGCGGCCAGATGAAAGCGTCGACGATCAGAAGCGCCCAGGTCAGCGGCGAAGCTCCGTTCGCGTACAGCACCGATGCGACGACGAAGAAGCCCAGACTGAGCCCGAGCGTACGCAGGCGGAACACGCGCTCGACGAAGCGCACTTCGGTCATATCGGGATTCATGGTCAGGGTCTGCAGAACCAGCATGGCAAGCCTCTGCTGATGTACGAGCGGTTGAAAAAGTAGCCTTTATGTTTTGTCCAGTTACGGTCATAAGAAAGCAACAGTCGTGCCATGGCTTGGAAATGAACGGCTTGGCGCGTACTGCGGGCGAATGCCTTCAAATGTCGCGGGGATGAGAAAAACGCCGTCTTGTTTCCCTTCGGGGATTGGCTCAATCTGCCAAGCACGCGTCGTTCGGGGCGGCTAAGGAGGCTTTATGCGACGGTTCCTTGGGTTCGCGGCTGCGTTGATGTGCCTCGCGATGTCTGCGAGCGCATTTGCGGCAAACGGTTTCACGACGGCCAACGTCAGCCTTCGCGCGGGTCCCGATTCGAGCTATCCGCGCATCATGCGGCTCTACGCCGGCACGGCGGTTTCGATCCAAGGCTGCCTGGAGGCCTACGCCTGGTGCGACGTCATCGCCTACGGCGAGCGCGGCTGGGTCGCCGGCCGCTTCCTCCAATACGACTGGGACAGCCGCCGCGTGCTGGTGCCGGACTACGGCGTGCGCATCGGCATTCCGATCGTTACCTTCGTGCTCGGCAACTACTGGGACAGCTACTACCGGACCCGGCCCTGGTATCGCGACCGCGATCGCTGGAACCGTCCGGGCTACGGATATCACCCGAGGCCGCCGTCGCATCGCCCGCCGCCGGTGCGTCCGCGTCCCCCGGTGCATCGTCCGCCTTCGCCGAAACCGCCGGTGACGCGCCCGCCCGTCAGGCCCAAGCCACCGGTCACGCGTCCGCCTGCGCGACCCAAGCCGCCCGTGGCGGCGCCACCCCCGCGCCCGGCTCCGCCGTCGGCCGGTCATCCGAACCGGCCCAAACCGCCGGCTCATCCCAAGCCGCGACCCAAGGACAAGGACAACAACGGCGGCGGCTGACGCGTGCTCGCCCGCGCAGGGGTCAGCCGCGTACTGACGGCGATCACCGCCGCGGTCGCGTGGTTCGCGCTCGTGCTCCAGTTCGTGCTGCTGCTCGGCGCGACCTGGAACACGAAAGGCCCGGCGCTGGCGACGATCCAGTTTTTCAGCTACTTCACGATACTGAGCAATCTCCTCGTCGCGCTGGTTTGTACGTTCGCAATGCGCGATGCGGGAGATTTCTTCGCGCGTGCTTCGGTTCGCGGAGCGGCGGCGCTCTACATCGCGGTCACCGGCGGTGTTTACCTTACGATCCTGAGCTCGCTGTGGGCACCGACCGGCTGGCAATGGCTGGCGGATACTTCGCTGCACTACGCCGTGCCACTGCTCTATCTTTCGCTGTGGCTCGTGTTCGAACCGCCGCGCGTTCTCGTCTGGAGCGATGCGCTGCGCTGGCTCTCATTCCCGATCGCGTATTTCGCCTGGGCGATCGCGCGCGGCGCTTGGCTCGGCGAATATCCCTACCCTTTCATCGACGCAGGCGCGCTCGGCTACGCCCGAGTGCTGGTCAATGCGATCGGCGTGCTGGCGCTTTTCGTCGCGATCGGCTTTGCGCTGATCGCGTACAACCGCCGCGGCGCCGTCCCGGCATCGCAGCCGGCGCGTTAACGGGAATTGCAAACGGCGCGGTGTATCTTCAGCGCCCCTTCCCGAGGAGAACAACCATGAAGAAGAGCGCTTCCGTTGAATGGAAAGGCGGCCTCAAGGACGGCATCGGCACGATCACGACCGAAACGGGCGTGCTCAAGAATGCGCCGTACGGATTCAAGTCGCGCTTCGAGGACGGCCCCGGCACCAACCCCGAAGAGCTCATCGCCGCGGCGCACGCGGGCTGCTTCTCGATGGCGCTGTCGCTGATGCTCGGCGAGAGCAATCTCAAGGCCGACTACATCCGCACCAAGGCCGAGGTCACGCTGGACAAGACCGGCGACGGATTCTCGATCACCGCATCGCACCTCACCGTGCACGCAAAGATACCGGGCGCCGACGCGGCGACGTTCGAGCGCCTCGCCAACGGCGCGAAAGCCGGCTGTCCGGTCTCGAAAGTGTTGAACGCGAAAGTCACGATGGAAGCGACGCTCGACAGCTGAGCGTGCGCCGCGATCCGGCGACGCTCATCGCGTCGCCGGATGCGCCATCGATCACTCGGTCTGGTATGGACCGAGGAAATCCGGCTTGCCGATCTCGACGCCGGCGTGACGCAGAATCGCGTACGCCGTCACGACGTGGAAGTAGAAGTTCGGCAGCGCGAACGTCAAAAGGTACGGCTGACCGCGAAACTTCAACTCCTGGCCGCGAATCTGCATCGTGATGGTGCGATCCTCGGAACCCTCGAACTTCGCCGCGTCGATCGATTCGAGGAACGCGATCGTCTTGTCGATGCGCGCGAACAGCTCGTCGAACGTCGTCTCGTTGTCTTCGTAGGCCGGCCGCTCGACGCCGGACAAACGCGCCGCCGGACCTTTCGCATTGTCCGTCGCGATTTGCACCTGGCGCGCCAGCGGCAGCATGTCCGGCGCGAGGCGCATGTTGACCAGCACGGCAGGATCGATCTTCTTCGCCTCGGCGTGCGCGACTGCCTTGCGCAGAATCGCCGAAAGATTCTTCAAACCATGAACGAACACCGGAACGGAAGCCGCGTACATCGAAAAAGCCATCGGATTCTCCTTGAACCGGGCGTTTCGATCGCGACCGTCGCACCGGACGGCGCAGCTGCCAGCCGCGCGCCCGGCGGCGGCTTCGACGTGGAGCCGTGCGCCGCATTCACAAGAGCGCGAGTTGCAAAGATCTAGCGCGTCGCGTCTTCGCCGCAGAGCCGAGCCGCCGACGCTTGCGCAATGTCGCTCAAAGTCTGCGCAAGCACGGCGACGTCGCAGGCGATCTCGCCGGCGAGCCACGCGCCGATCGCCGCGAGCTGCGCATCGGCAATCGCGATCGAGGCGATGCGGATCGGAATCGCCGCCGTCATGCCGCGCCGCTTCGCGCGCGCGTGCAAACGCTCCTCGATCATCGCAGCCAGCACGCGCGCGACCGGCCGTCGCGCCGAGCCGCCGAAGATCGCGCGCGCCTGCGAGGCGTGCTCGCGAAAATGCAGGAGCGACGCGCGGAGCGCCCGGATGTCGAAGCCGACGCCGACCGCATCCGCCAGCGGCGCGAACGGATAGCGGATCGTCTCGGCCAGCACGTCGTGCTTGTTGCGGTAGTGCTCGTAGAACGTCGAGCGGCCGACGCCGGCGCGCTCGATCAGATCGGCGACCTTGATGCGATCGTAGCGACGGCCTTCGAACACCAGGCGCGTGAACGCTTCGTGCACCGCGCCGCGCGTGCGCTGGATTCGCCGGTCTTCTTTCGTCGCCGCCATGTCCCGACTCCCCGACGCGCCGAAAGCGGACATCGGCCGCGCGATGTCCGGCAACGCGATCGACGCCCTTGCTAGGCTCGCCGCCAGTGTAAGCGAGCGGGAGCACAGATGACGACGCAAGACGAAAGGATCGCGGATTCCGGAGCAAGGACGGCGGGCATCGTGCTCATCGCGACTTCGCTGCTGTCGATCCTGCTGATGGCGCACCACCCGACCGCTGCCTCGCACGACAGCGCCGCGATCGCCGCCGAGATCGTGCAAAAGGCGCCGCTGTCGCGCTTCGTGCACGGCGCGCTGATCGCGATGGTCGGCGCGCAGATCTTCGCGCTCATCGCGTTGTGCCACCGGCTCGGTTTCGAGCAGAGCACGGTCCGCGCCGGCTTCGTGTCGTATGCGCTCGGCGCGGCCGCGATGATCGGCGCCGCGCTGATCAGCGGTTTCGTCGTATCGAGCTTGTCGGAATCCTACGCGCCGCTGGCCGCGGGCGAGCTCGATGCGTATCGGCACCTCTTGCGCCTCAGCATGGCCGGCAACCAGGCGCTGGCCAAGTTCGGCGTCGTCGCGATGTCGGTCGCGATCGTGCTGTGGTCGACCGCAGCGTTCCGCGGCGGCCGCGCGAATCTCTGGCTCGCGGCGATCGGCGTCGTGACCGGTGTCGCGCCAGCACTCGCGCTCCTGGTCGGCATGCTCGCGCTGGACGTGCACGGCATGCTGCTCGTCGTCGTCTGCCAGACGGTCTGGAACGTCGCGGCCGGCATTTATCTGATCCGCGCGAAGATCTGACGATCAGCGCGCGGCTTCATTGCCTTCGAGCCTCGCGAACTCGCGCTCGACGATCGGCACGAGCGCCTGGGTGAATCGCGTGGTTTCCGAAGGCGCGAGGTGCGACCACTCGGGCATCTCGTAGCCTTGCAACTCCGGGTAGTCCTCGAAATAGATGCCGGGTGCGCCGGTCTTCTCGAGCAGGCGATTCCACGTCGTCGCGCGCGGCAGCCATTTCTGCTCGTAGTCGTAGTAATCGCCGACGCTCGGCGGACGCACGAAGAGGACGCGCACGCCGTGCGCGCGCAGCTTCTCGATCGCAGCGGCCGCTTTGTCGATCTGCTCGTCGATGACTTTCTGCGATTTTTCCGGCGTATCCATCGCGGGCGACGGCGCTTCGTCGAAGTCCTGGGCCCAGATGCTGCGTGCGAGCGCCTTGTATTCTGGATCGTTCGCGACCTTGTCCCACATCTGCGTGTTGCGGTCTTCGTCGTGCACGGCGAGCTTGCGTACCATCGTGTGCGTGTGAAGGCCGGGCCGCTGCGGCCAGGGCTGGCGACGCACGACGGTCGAGAGCGCGTAATCGGGATCGTAGAACGCGAAGTACGGCTCGATGAATTTCATCGAGAGCCAGTCGCCGATGCGCTGCGCGGGCGTCTGGTCGCGCAGGTAGGGAATCACCGAGCCGCGGTAGGCGAAGGCGCTGAAGAAAACATCCGGCGACACGTCGACGAGAAGTCGTCCCGTGAAGTTCGCGTCCGCTGCCAGGTTTTCCATGATCGGCACGGGCGAGGTGCCTTCAAGCGCAAGCTGGATCGGACGCTTGCCGGTGATTTTTTCCCAGACCGGAAGCTGCACGTCGAACAGTACGCGCGAAGCGCCGACGAGCACGGTCGATCCGCCTTCGCCGTTGTCGAGCCTGCGCCGCTGCACGAGCCACTGCCCGTCGCTGTTGCGATAGCTCGGCTTGACGCCGTACGCGCGCCAGTAAAATTCCCAGCCTGCGACCATCAACGCGCACAACGCGACCGCGCCGACGAGGATCGCGCGCCACGGCTGCGCCGGTATGTCGCGCACCGGCACCGGTTGCGCGACGCCGGGGCGATCCGACGCCGTCAGGCGTACCGGCACGAACGCCGGATGCAGAGCGGCCTCAGAACTGGAAGTAGATGAAGGCATTGCCCGTCCCTTGCGCGATCACGATCGCGAACGCCATGCACGCCCAGACGACCGACAGTACCGGCGCCGGTGCGCGCGCGATGGTCGATTCGAGCGTGCGCGCGCGCATCAGCCAGTGCGCGAACACGATGCCGCCGACGATGGCGACGACACAGACGAGGTGCACGACCGGAAGGATCGGTTCGGCCTTCGCGTTGAAGCCGAACATGCCCTTGAGGACGAGCCACGCCTTCTCGAAACTCTTGGCACGGAAGAAAACCCAGGTGACGTTGATCAACGCGTAGGTGAGGAGCCCGAATCCGAGCAGCGCGAGCGGCCCCGGCGTGTAGTCGGCGAACCGCTTGCGCAGCGCGCGTTCGGTCGAGAGATAAACCCCGTGCAATCCGCCCCAGACGACGAACGCCCAGCTCGCGCCGTGCCAGAGTCCACCGAGCAGCATCGTCGTCATCAGCGCGAGGTACGTGCGCGCTTCGCCGTGGCGGTTGCCGCCGAGCGGGATGTAGAGATAGTCGCGCAGCCACGACGACAGCGTGATGTGCCAGCGCCGCCAGAAATCCGAGAAGCCGACCGCAGCATACGGAAACCGGAAATTGTCCGGCATCGCGAAGCCAAGGCACATCGCGGCGCCGATCGCCGTCGTCGAGTAACCGGCGAAATCGCAGAAGATCTGACCGCTGAACGCGAGCGTCGCGATCCACGAATCGAGCGCGCCCGGAATCTTGGTGCCGTCGTAGACCATCTCGGCCGGACGCGCGAGGAAACTGTCGGCGAGCACGATCTTCTGGAACAGGCCCAGCGTCATCAGCGCAAGTCCGAAGCGCAGCTGATCGCCGCTCGCCTTGCGCGGCTCGACGAACTGCGGCACCAGTTCCGTCGGCCGCATGATCGGACCGGCGACGAGATGCGGGAAGAACGTCACGAACAGCGCGTAATCGAGGAAGTTGCGCGCCGGCGCCGCGCGACGGAGATAAACATCCAGCGTGTACGACAGCGTCGCGAACGTATAGAACGAGATGCCGACCGGCAGCACGATGCTGAAATCGGGCGGCTGGTAGTCGATGCCGACCGTCGACATCGCCGCCTGGAAGTTCTCGAGCAGGAACTTGCCGTACTTGAAGTAGCTCAGCATGCCGAGGTTGACGACGACCGACAGCAGCATCCATGCGCGCCGGTGCGTGGGGCGCTCGGCCTTGACCAGGCCTTGCGCGGCGTACCAGTCGACCACGGTCGAGACCCACAGCAGGATCACGAACGGCGGATTCCAGGCCGCGTAGAAGAGATAGCTCGCGATCAGGAGATTGATCTTCTTCGTGGTCCACCCGAACGGCATCGCGTGCAACGCGAGCACGAGCGCGAAGAAGACGACGAACGTCAGCGAATTGAAGACCATCCTGCCCCCGGCGCGAAGCCTACACCCTCACCATACGGAAAAGGGGGACGGCACATGACACCTCCGCGGAAATTCCCGCGATGCCAGTCCGGCGCGGGTGGTTTGACGAATTCCCGAAACCGTCTAGGATTTGCGCAGGCGGCCCCCTCTCGGCTGCCGGATGAGATAAGGAGACGTCATGAAAGGTCTGAACCAGAAGAAGTCCGAGAAGAAGAAGCCGGAGAAATCGATGAAGGAAAAGCGCGCCGAGAAGGCGGCGAAGAAAGCCGCGAAGGGCCGCTAGTGCGCCGACCTTACTTCGCAGCCGGCTCGCTCGCGAACACCGCGAGCATGCCGGCATACGGCTTCACCATCACCGCGGGCGCGCCCGAGTAGCCGTCCGCGGCGGTGTAGATCTGCGAGAGCGTTCCGTCGAGGTACAACGCATCGCGGCAGCCGGCGCGATCGCGCATCAGGCGCGCGAACGCGTGGAACGTCACCGGCATCTGGCTGACCGCGAAGACGACCTTGTCGCCGGACGGCGCGCAGACGCCGCTGCGCCATTTGCGGCTGTCGGAATTCTCCAGGAATTCCGAATTGATGCGCCCGTCGATGAGCAGCATGGGACCCGACTGCGTCGCCACGCGCGCGTCGATGCCGCGATCGTGCCATTTCGCCGTCTGGACGACGCCTGCGTTTCCGTCGCGGTCGACATAGAAGATGCCGTTCGGCTGCATGCCGAAGTTGCCGGCGCGTCCGCTGCCATGCGCGTTGTTGATCGACCGCAGCGTCTTTCCACCTGCGATCGTGAGCCCGAGCGGACGGTATTCGCGATCGTAGATGCCGGCATTGGTCGCGAAGCGAAGCGTTTTTGCCTGCGCGGCACCGGCCTGGCGCAGGACCTCGATGCTGGCGTACGGATTGCCGTCCGCATCGCGCCAAAAGAGATCGAGCGCGTCCTGCGCGAGATCGAGACTGACGAGTCGATAGTCGCCTTCGTCGGCGTGCACCAGGCGGCTTTCCAGCGCCAGCGCCTCGTGAGCGGGAAAAGCGAGCGATGCCAGCAGCGCAGCCGCGCGCCGTGCGAATCGAAAGGACGGCATCTCGCGATTGTCTTCTGCCGCTACAATGCCGGCAACCCTTACGGCGAAATCATCATGCCTTCGTTCGATGTCATTTCCGAAGTCGACAAGCACGAGCTGACCAACGCGGTCGACCAGGCCAACCGCGAGCTCGGCAATCGCTTCGATTTCAAAGGCGTCGATGCGAGCTTCGAGCTCGACGACGCGGTCATCACGGCGTCCGCGCCGAGCGATTTCCAGTTGAAGCAGATGCTCGACATCCTCAAGACCCGGCTCACCGCGCGCAAGATCGACGTGCGCTGCCTCGATATCGCCGAACCCGAGATCAACCTTGCCAGCGCCAAGCAGAAGGTGACGGTCAAGCAAGGCATCGAGCAGCCGATCGCGAAGAAGATCATCGGCGAGATCAAGGCGGCCAAGCTCAAGGTCGAAACGCAGATCAACGGCGAGAAGCTGCGCATCAGCGGCAAGAAGAAAGACGATCTGCAGATGGCGATGGCGCTGCTGCGCAAGAGCGAAATCGAGCTGCCGCTGCAGTTCGACAACTTCCGCGATTGACGGAGCCGTTGTCGCGGCGGCTCGCCGGCTCTTTCGAAACCGGCGAGCATTCGATTCCAGCCTATCAATCGAACCCGTCGGCGAAGATCCGATCGCCGTGCACGATCTCGATGCCGTTGATCGGAGCCGCGCCCTGCCCCGCGATGGCCGGCGCGGCACTCAACGTGAAGCCGGCGCCGCGCACGTAGAAGACCGCGTAGTTGCCCGGGCCGCCTTGAGCGCGCGTGTAGGTTCCGGCGAAGGTCGCGCCTGCGCCGTCGACGATCGTGATCGTCGACGATCCGCCGCCGCCGTCGAACAGCGAATAGTCGCCGGCGAGCGCCGTGCCGCCGTTGTTGCCGTCCGCGTAGACGTAGACGTAATAGCCGTTCGGATCGGACGGAAGATTCGAGACCGAGATCGTCGTCGCGTTGTCGCTCGCAGCGAGGAACGTGTCCATCATGATGCCGTCCGGAGAATCTTCGGCGATGCCGAGCGTGTCGGCGGCGTCGGACGACCATGACAGCGTCGCGCCGGTGTCGTCGCCGGATTCGTCGACGAGCGCCAGCTGACCGCCGCTGACGCCGACGGCTTCGTTCCAGTTCGGCTTGGCGATGACACCGGCGGCATCGACCGGCGAGAGTCCCGCGCCGCCGCCGAAGTCGATCGCAATCGTGCCGGAACCCGGCGCCGCATTCGTCACATAGAGACCGCTGTCAGCGACGTGCTGCAGCGTGCCGCTGCTGGCCGTGATCGTGAGCAGGTATTGCCCCGTCGGCGTCGAAGCATCGGTCTGAATCGTCAGCGTCGCCTGCACCGGCGGCGTCACGTCGTTCGCGGAGAACGTCGCGGTCGAATTCGGCGGCAGGCCGTCCACGTCGAAATGCACGGCGCCGGAAAAACCATTTTGCCCGGCGATGTCGATCGTGTAGTCGACGCTGCTGCCGGGCACGACGCCCGGATTCGCCGGTCCCGCCGTGAGCGTGAAATCCGCCTCCGCGATCGAGCCGTAGACATTGATCTGCCCGGCGCCGACGCCGTCGGACGGGAACGACGCGAGATAGACGCGCCCGTTCACGACGATCGGCGGACTGAACTTCGGCCAGTTTCCGGCGTCGTCGCGATCGCGGTTCTGGTTCGAGTTCCACAATTCCGTGCCGAGATCGTCCGCGTCGAACGCGCGCAGCATGCCCGGATGCACGCCGCTGTTCGCATCGCCGTTGACCGGAATCGACGCCCAGACGATGCCCGAGCCTTGCGTGCCTCCGTTCGCCGACAGCGTCAATACGCCGCCCGACGATCCGCACGGCGACAACACGGTGCTCTGCGAGACCGGCGGCATGTCGAAATCCGTGCCGTTGAAGCGATACGCGTTGAAGTGATTGCAGCCGTCGGACCACACGTACATCCAGCCGTCGCCGCCGGTGCGGTTCCAATACACAGGACCGCCCTTGATCTGGTCGGACGAATTCGGCGGATTGCTATTGTCGAAGCGCTGCACGATGTTGATGTCGTTGGCCGATTCGTGGCCCATGTCGTCCGTGCGCGTGACGTAGAAGACGCCGCTTTTGCCGCCGCTGACGATGAGATCGGAACCGGGAACGAGAATCGGACCGGAGCCGCCGAGATCCGCGTCGGTGTTGTTGAGCTGGTCGTAAGCCGACGGCGTGAACCAGTCGAGCAGCGGCGAATCGGGCGTCGGTCCGAACTTGACGAACGATTCGCCGAAGTTGGTGACGCCGTCCCAGGTTCCGTTGCCGGTGACGTAATACACGTTGCCCGCCGCATCGACGGCCGGCGCGCGTCCAGCCATCCAGATGCCGGCGCCGTTGAACGGCTGGCCGTCCGGCGCGGCCGACCAGATCATCGTCTGCTGCAGCGTCGCTGCGTCGTACGCCATCACCCAACCGTGATAGTTGAGCTGATCGCTGTGCGAGGACCACGCGATGAAGACGCGACCGTTCGAGAGTGCCAAGCTCGCGCGCTGATCCTCGATCTTCGGATCGAAGGTCAGCGTGCCGCCCGCGCTGCCGCTGCCGTTGCCGGGCACGCTGCCGGCGAGGACGACCGGACTGTTCGGTTTCTCGGTCAGCGTCGTGATGTCGAGCGCGTGCAGGCGCTGACAGAACGTAGCATTCGGCGTTCCGCATGCGCCGCCCGTCTCGCGCGTGCGCGCGACGAGGTACATCGTCTGCGTCGCCAGATCGATCGCCGGCGTGCTCTCGATGCCGACGTTGCCGATGATGTTGTCGTTGAAACCTAGGATGTCGAGAATCGGAATCGGCGTCGAGCCCGCGACTTCGCTGGTGAGATCGAACGAGAGCAGCGGAGTATCGTTGCCCGAATCCGCATCGAACGCGTACACGATGTCGTTCATCGTGACGACGTACAGCACGTTGTACGTGCCCTGCCCAGGAATCTCGACGTTACGCACGTAGAGCGGCTGTGCATACACCGAGCCGCTGACCGTATACGTCCAGAGCTTGCCGAACGACGAGACATTGACGTTCGACGTATCGAGCGTCGTTTCCGCGAGATTGGCGCCGAGCCGCGCATCGTCGTAGCGCTCGGTGACGACATCGATCTGGGCCAGAGCGCAAGTCGCAGGCACTACCAGAGCCGCGCAGAAACCCAGCCGCACGAAGAGTCGCGTCGCGAAAGACATGAGGGATTCCCTGAGACGATCCTGCTCCGATGCTAGCGTAAGCGGCCCGCTCCGAGGCACCCGACTTGATACGAATTGCAAGCGATCTGTAAAGGCGGAACGCCGCGCGAGCGGGATCGAGGGCCGAACAACCGGCTATGCTCCTCCTATGTCGCGATGCCTCCGCCTCGTTCCGATCTTCATCGCCGTGGCAATGTCGGCTGCCGGCGCCGATGCGCAGACCGTCAAGCCTGAAGCGCTTCTCCTTCGCGGCGGCGCCGTCTATACCGAAAACCCATCGAAGCCTTGGGCGACCGCGCTGGTGATCGAGGACGGCCGCATCGCCTACGTCGGGGACGACCGCGGCGCGGAGACGTATCGCCGGCCGGGCCTTCGAGAAATCGACCTCCGCGGCCGCATGGTCATGCCCGGTTTCCACGACGCGCACAGCCATCCGATGAGCGGCGGCATGAAGCTCTTGCGTTGCCGCCTCGAAGAGGCGACCTCGCGCGAAGCCGTCTATCAGTCCATCCGCCGCTGCGCGAAAGACTCCGCCCACGCCTGGCTTCTCGGCCGCGGCTGGTCGCCGAAGATGTTCGGCTCGGCAGGCCCGAGCCGCGCGAAGCTCGACGAGCTGGTTCCCGACCGCCCGGCGTTCCTCACGACCGAAGAAGGATTCATCGGCTGGGTGAATTCGCGCGCGCTCGGGGAAGCCGGCATCGACGCAGCCAAACCCGGTTCCGACGACGACGGCGTCCGACGCGATCCCGCGACCGGATCGGCGATCGGCCTCGTCGAACGCGCGGCCGCCGATCGCGTGCGCCATGTCGTGCCGCGGCCGGACGCGGCCGAATACCGCGAAGCGCTCAAGCGCACAACCGCGATCGCCAACCGGTACGGCATCACCTCGATCTTCGACGCAAGCGTCAGCCCGGACATGTTGGAGGCGTACCGCGCCGCCGATCGCGCCGGCGAGCTCACCGTTCGCATCGTCGCCGCGCAGCTCGTTGTCGGCGGACGCGGTATCGAGCAAGTCGACGACATGGCGTCGCGGCGCGATAGCGCACACAGCCAAATGCTCCGTGCCGACGCCGCAAAAATCTTCCTCGACGGCGAGATCGATCAGCACACCGCCGCGATGCTCGATGTCTACACGGATCAATCCGATTCGCGCGGATCGCTGTTCGCGCCTCCCGAGACTCTCGACGCGATGGTCCAGAAGCTCGACGCCGAAGGATTCCTGATCCACATGCACACGATGGGCGACGGCGCGGTGCGCGCCGCTCTCGACTCTTTCGAAGCCGCGGCCCGCGCCAACGGGGCGCGCGACCGGCGTCATCAACTGGCGCATATCGCGGTCGCGAGCCCGAGCGATATCGCGCGCTTCGCCACGCTCGGCGTCGGCGCGAACTTCCAGCCGATGTGGTTCCTGCCCGACGATCCCGCCGCGAAAGGCACGCGGATCGCGCTCGGCAGCGAGCGCTCGCGTGCGCTGTATCCGATGGCCGACATCGCGGCTACCGGCGCGACGATACTTTCGAGCAGCGACTGGCCGTCGACGTCGATGAATCCCCTCGATGCGATCCAGGCGGCCATGACGCGGAAGACTTCCGCTTCGCGATCCGGCGCATACATGACACTGTCGGCGATGCTCGCGGCCTACACGAAGAACGCCGCGCGGTTCGCACGCGAAGACACGACCGACGGTTCGATCGAAGTCGACAAGAGCGCGGACGTCATCGTGCTCGATCGCAATCTCTTCGATGTCGCGCCGGCGGAACTCCGCAAATTGCGCGTCCTGATGACTCTGGTCGAAGGTCGGCCGGTCTATGCCGATCCGACTTTCGCGGCGGTGCCGCTGCGATGAAATGCATCGGGCGCCGCCACGAACAAAACCGTCAATCGAAGCCGTCGGCGAACACCAGATCCGTCGTCGTCGAATCGACGGCGACTCCGACTTCAAGGAAGACGCTGTAACCGTTCGTGTTGTCGCCGGTCACGGTCGCGAGCTGCGTCGCTGCGTCGTCGTCGCCGAACACGTTGTCGGAGCCGAGCGAAGTCTGATTGAGATTGTTGAGGCTTCCCGGATAGAGCGATGTCTGCGCGTACACCAGCCGCGATTGCGCTTCCGGCATCGCGAGCTGCGAGGTGCGCAGCGGATCGGCGCCCGAGGTCGCATCGTCGACCGACGCATAGATCTCGAAATGGATATGCGGCCAGCGACCCGAATAGCAGCCGGGATAGATCGACGTGAACGTCACCTGCCCGTTCGCATCGGTCACCTGCACGCCGCGCAGATAATTCTCGCCGGTGATGCCGCTCGAATACATCGAGTAGCCACCGGTCGCGTTGCAATGCCAGAGGTACACCGCGAGCCCTTCGAGCTGCGCGCAGCCCGAGGTCGTGCTGACCAGCTGCAGCGTAACGTTGGCGAGCGTGCCTGCCGCCGTGTTGGTGCCCGAAGCGCCGAAGCTCGAGCGAATGTCCGAGCGCACGATGCCGGACTGGTTCAGGACATTCGGCCCGTTCGATCCGTCGCCGGGATACGGTCCCGCGGTCTCCTCGGGAATCAGCGTGCAGGCCAGCGCGTTTTTCGATACCAAAGCGAATGCGCCCATGCCGCCGATCATCTTCAGCATGCGCCGGCGCTCGTTCAACACGCGCAGCGTTTCGGCGAGGTTGGCGTCGTGGTCCGCGAGGACAGGCAGTCGTGGCCTTCTGATCATCTCGATGCTCCGGTCGGCGTCGTGTGCGCCCCATGCGCGTCGACGGTACGGAAGCGATGCTAGGCCGGCACTGTGCATACTTTGCGCAGAAGCTGTGGAAGTGTGGTGAAGCCGCCGGACGTGCCGCCTGGACACGCACCGCGCTAGGATAGGCCGGGATTCGCCGATCGGGGGAGAAGCGAAGATGACGTTGCCGTTCGCGTGGAAGAATCTCGTCGTCAACGTCGGCCGGCATGCGCTGCCGCTGGTCTCGCTCTATTTCCTGCACGGAACGCCCGAGAGCTTCCTGCTGCTGACCGCGTTCAATCTCGCGCTCGGACTGATGTTCATCGTCGGCACGACGCGCGATCGCGGCGACGTGACCACGGTCGACCCGCGCTCGCGCTGGCTCGTCATGCGCACGATCGCGATCGTCGTCGTCGCGGCGTTCCTCTCCTTCGTCGCCGCGATCATCGCGATACCGATCTTCATGCCGGCTCTGGTGCTCGGCTTGTCCGCCGGCGTCGACTGGAACGCCGTTCTCTCGGACCGGAACGTGCTGCTGCCCGCCGCCTTCATGGCGCTCTTCGCCGCCGCGCGCTATCAGAACATGTTCGAAGAGCGGACCACGACCGGTGCGCACGGACAACCTTCGCGCGCCAATCCCGTCGTCGGCGATCTCGAGCAGGACCGCAAGCGCTCGCTCGCCGACTACGCGGCGCAAGTCACGCTGATCGCGACCTATATTGCGATCTCCATCGTGCTGATCGAATTCGGCGGCTGGGGCATCCAGGCATTTGCGCCGTTGTATACCGCGATGCTGATCTTCTACGATGCGCGCCCGGACCTCGGCCGGAAGATTTTTCCGGACCTGTGGCAGCGGAAATGAGCGGATGACGCGCAAAGAAAAGCCCTCGCTTTCGCGAGGGCTGTCCCAAACGGAGACCAACTCTGAATGCGCCGGCGGAGTGATACCGGCACAGGCCTATATTTGGGGACTTAGACGGCCAAATCAATACCACCGCCGCGTGAACAATGATGGCCGCGATCGCGCGACGGACGCACCAACGACTCCGGAAAGCCGTTCAGCGCCATGAACCGACCGCGACGCGTGCTTGCCTACTGGGTCATCGCCTGTTCCGGCGTTTTGTTCGTTTTCGCCGGCGCGGCATTCAGAGACTGGTGGCCGCGAGGCGGATCGCCGGGTCCCGGGCGAGGCCTCTTGTTGCCGCTCGGATTCTTCGCGCTGGCCGTCGTCCTCGCCGCGCTGACCCGGGTCATCTCGCCCGAGATCGACGACCGCCGCTCGCGTGACGCCGATCTGCTCGAAGACGACAGCCATACGCTGCGCCTCGACGAGAATGGCAACGAAATTCCCGATTCCAAGCGACCCGACTAGGCTGCGCGCCCGCCCCGCTCCGATTTCGGCAGCGCGACCTTCAGCGATTCGCTGAACGACGCGAGCGGCGCGGCCAGTCGTCCCGTCAGTGGTCGATGCACGAGCCACGCGCGGACGTCCGCTTTGAAATCGCGCACGTCGAGCACGTCGACCGAGTTTCGATATTTGCTCCGCTGCATCGTCGCCTCCGTCGCGATGCCGATGCCGAGACCGCGAGCGACTAGCGCCAACCTCAACTCCGCGCTGTACGTCTCGACCGCGACGACGAATGGCAGACCCGCGCGCGCCAGTTCCTGGCGGATCACGCGGCGAAAACCGCAGCCGTCTTGATTGAGAACCCACGGCCGATCGGCCAGATCAGCCAGCGCCGGACGCTTGCGAAGACCGAGGCCTTTCGGCGCGACGATGAACGTGGCGAAACGCGCGATCTCCTCGGCATCCAGCGATGGTGCGACCGAATCGTTGCCCGGCAGATACACGAAAGCGGCGTCGATGCGATTCGACTCGACCTGCGCGAGAAGCTCCTGCGCCCAACCGCTCGTAACGCGCAAGCCCAGCTGCGGATAGCTCTTGCGCAACCGATCGAACGGCTCGCTCAGCGCATCGTCGGCGTTCGACGGCGTGATGCCGAGGCGAAGCTCGCCGATCACATCGCCGTCCGCGGCCAGACCGCTGCGCAGATCATGCACCGATCCCAGCACGCGACGGCCGAGCTCGTAGGCATCGCGCCCCGCCGCCGTCGGGCGCAGCGGCTTGGACTGCCGGTCGAGGAGCTGCGCACCCAGCGCTTCCTCGAGCGCTTGTATGCGCCGCGTGACCGCCGGTTGCGTCAGATGCAGGCGCGCAGCCGCGCCCATGATCGAGCCTGCGTCCACCACTGCGATGAAAGCCTCGATGTCGCGCGTGTTCATGCAACCACCGTATGCCAATTTCGCATAAAGATACTGAAAATAATTCAATGGATGAATATACGCTTCAGGCATAGATTACGCAAACGTCATGCAGATATTGATTTCGACTATGCGTCTCCAGCAACCCGCCGCTCCTGCCCTGATCGCCCAAGCGCCCAGCGCCGAAGGCATGACCCTCGCGCGCACCTTGCTCTTCGCGTTCGCCGTCGGCGTCATCGTGCAGAACCTCGCTTCTTCGCAACCGCTGGTCGCGGTCATCGCACCGTCGCTCGGCCTCGGGCCCGGCTGGTCCGGCGCGGTGACGACCGCGGTCTTTTTCGGCTACGCGATCGGACTCGTGCTCGTCGTGCCGCTTTCGGATCTTTTCGAGAACCGGCGGCTCGCGCTCGCCATGCTCGCCGCGGATGCGCTGGCTCTTCTCGCCTGCGCCTATGCAACGTCTGCGGCCACGTTCCTCGCCGCTTCGTTCGCGGTCGGCGCGTCGATGAGCTGCGTGCAGGTGCTGGTTCCGCTGGCCGCTTCGCTGACCCACGAGTCCGCGCGCGGACGCACGGTTGGCAACGTCATGAGCGGCGTCATGGTCGGCGTGCTGTTGTCGCGCCCGCTCGCGACCATGATCGCGGACGCGTTCGGCTGGCGCGGCGTCTTCGTCGCCTCCGCGATCGCAATCCTCGCGCTGATCGCGCTGCTTGCCTCGGCGCTGCCGCAGCGCAGGCCCGCCGCAGGCATGGCTTATGTTGCGCTGATCCGCTCGTTGTGGACGCTCGCGCGCGAGGAGCGCGTGCTGCGTATCCGCGCGACGTCTGCCGCGCTCGCGTTCGCCGCGTTCAACGTGTTCTGGACGACGATTGCGCTCCGTCTCGCGGCGCCGCCATTCGATCTCGGTGCACGCGGCATCGCAGCGTTCGCGTTCGCTGGCGTCGGCGGCGCGATCGCCGCACCGCTCGCCGGTCGCTGGGGCGATCGCGGTTGGACACGACCGGCGATGGTCGTGTCGCATCTCGCCATCGTCATCGCGTTCACGATTGCCGCGATCGCGGCCGAATTTGCCACGCATGGCGCCGTGCTCGCCTTAGCCGCGCTCGTCGCCGCTTCGCTGCTGCTCGATCTCGGCGTCATCGGCGATCAGACGCTCGGCCGCCGCGCGATCAACATGATTCGCCCCGAAGCACGCGGGCGGCTCAATGGCTTGTTCACAGGCATCTTCTTCGTCGGTGGCGCAATCGCGTCCGCGCTGACCGGCATCGCCTGGACGCTCGGCGGCTGGAATCTCGTGTGCGCGCTCGGAGCGACGTTCGGTTGCGGCGCGCTCGCAGTGTCGTCGATGACACTGCGCGATCCGACCTTGAAGCAGTGAACCGCGCCGGGCCTTCGCACGGATCGTCTCAGCCGTGCGAAGGTTTCGGCGTCATCCACTGCGAGCGGTCCTTGCACATCGAGCGGTCCGCGTTCGCGTGGCCGAGCAGCTTCAAGCGCGTTTCCATCATGCATTGGAACGATGCGGAATACTCGTCGCGCCCGTCTTCCCAGTAATCGACGAGCGCCTTTCTCCTGAGATAGTCGTCGCCGTAGCGGATCCATCCGTCCAGCTGATCGGTGTTGCCGTCGAACCCGTGCGTGTCCACATACCGGACGAAGTGCTCCATCATCGTCAGCCAGACGCTGTATACGAGCCGCTGCTGGGTCGCTTCTTCTTTCGTCAGCGCGGCCGGGTCGGGATCGATGTTGTCCGCGCAGTCGAGCTTCACGTACTGCAGGCACAGCTTCTCGAACTCCGCGTATTCGTGGGCGAGCGAGTCGTACGCGATTTCGACGTTGTGCTCTTGCTCCAGAACATTGGCGTGCCGGAGCGAGCACGCGGTCACGCCGAAGCCGACGATGATCGAGACGATGCTCAAGGCTTCGCCGATGTTCTTGATGGTTTGCCGGTTCATGGAACGCACTCTCCTTGCCGAGTGATGCGGTCCGTCCGATCAGTGCGCGGACCTGAGGGCCGCGATCTGGCGTTTGAGGCTCTGTGCCCATGCATTCGATTCGACTCTGGCTTTTCCGAGCTTGACGTGCGCCGCGGAGAGCACCGGATTCGCAGCCGGCAAGCTCGAAAGGCGCAGCATCTCCGGTCGGCGCTTGTCGAGTTGCGCGCGCAGGCTTTCTTTTTCCGTGAACACCCCGAGATCCTTGAATTCGGGCTCGGCGTCGAACCAGGTCAGCTGCCACCAGTGCTTCGTCGAAGGCACGCGCCAGCTGAGATATCCGTTCTTGAGCACCTGACGCGGCTTCTCGATCGCGCCGGTGAATGAATAGCGCACGCCTGACGACGAGTTCGGATCGAAGAAACTCGGCGTGTAGAAATCCGAAACCAGCACGCCGTTGACGGTGTAGCCGTAGGTTTCGTCTTCGGAGGGATCGCACACTTCGACCAGGAACTGCACGCGGCTCTGATCCGGTTTCGGCGAGCATCCGGCGACGAGCCGTCTTCCGAACGGGTCGACCAGCATCTCGCAGTTCTCGTGGCTCGCGGTCAACGACCAGCTGTCGCCGGCCTCGACGACGGCGAACGGCTGGCCGTCTTCGTCCTCGTGATAACCGGCGGCGCCCTGAACGTTTTCCATGACGATGATGGGCCAGTAGCCCAGCGGCACTTCGTCGAGGCTGGCGAACCCGCTGATGTTGGCCGACACGCCCCACAGAGGAGCGAGATCGCGCGCGGCCTGCTTCTGCAAAGCGGCGGCGACGCGCATGACTTCGTTCGCCGCGACCGATCGCGTTTCGGATACGAGTGCAATCTGCTGCGGAAGCATTGGATTTCCCCCCTTTTGTGATTTCCGCGCGAGCGGATCGAACAGAGGGAGTCTCCAAGGCGCGAAAAGTCTCAGGCGGCGTCGACGCGCGAACGCCGCAAGAATTTCGCGACCGAACCGGCGATCAGCGCTTGGGTTTCGGGACCTTAGGCGAAGGCGAGCGCGGCTCGGTGAAATCGCGCGGCGATTTCGGAGCCGGCTTCTTGCCGCGCGCAAGCTCGCGGATCTGGGCGCGCAACTTTTCGGCGCGATCGTGACGTGCGCTGGAATCGTCGCTCATGCTGGCCACCTCCTCGCAAGTACGTCAGCCGTCAGCCTACTCACTGTCCGAGCTTCTTGTCGACGCCCAACCTGTAGCCGCTGCTCGTCGCATCGGGGCAGCGCTCGCTCCTGCCATCCGCTTCGAGCACGACCGGAATCTTCGTCGGCACTTGCGCATCGAACGCGAGCTCGCCGAACTGCGGCGCGAATCCGGATTTCTCGACGCACCATTCCCAACGGTAGTTCGCCGAACCGCCGTCGCGCACGAAAAGCGCGGCCTGCCACTCCGAGCGTTCCTGCAGCTGGATATTGCCTTCCTTGTCGGATGATTCCATCGTCTCGATCAACGGCGCGCCGCGCGAAGAAGGCCGCACGGAATATCTCTCGAAGTGTAAAACCGCGCCTGGGATCGGGTGTCCCTCGCGGCTTTCGACGTGGAACACGACGTTGGGCTGCTGCTTCACGCGGACCGGAGCGCAGGCAACGACGCCGGCCGCAACGCAAACGATCATGGGCAAACGGGCAATTCGGAGCACGAGGCAACCTCGGATAGCCATGAATGCCAATAATGACAGAAGGATTGCATGGCATCCCAGCCATGCAGACGCCACGGCTTGCGTGCCCGATGCGCGCGATGCGAAAGCGCGGGTGCGATGCGGGCCGTCAGCTAGCGAAAGAGAATCGCGATTTCAGCTGCTTGGTCTTCGCCAGAGCCTGCTCGGCACTCTTCAAGAGCGCCTCGGCGCTGGATCCGTCCTTGGGAAAAACAGCAATGCCGATTCGGGCCTGAATCGCGGGCTTGACGTTGCGATCGCCGATCGTGATGTCACACGGCGTCTGGATGCCGCGCAGGAAACGCTCCGCGATCATCGCGATGTTCGCTTCGTCGCGGAAATCCATCAAGAGATAAAGGAACTCGTCGTCACCCCCGCGGCCGACCGTGTCTTCCCCGCGTGTGCTGACTTTGAGGCGTCGCGCGATCGTCTGCAAGACGCCGTCGCCCACGTCGCGTCCGTAGAAATCGTTGAGGGCGCCGAGACCGTCGAGATCCAGGCACATCACCGCCAGCGTCCAGCCGCGGCGCTTGGCTTGTTCCAGGCCATGCTCGAGGCGGTTGTTGAACAAGGTCCGGTTCGGAAGACCCGTGAGCACGTCGTGGAACGCGGCACGGCGCGCGGCTTCTTCCTGCTCGATCACTGCGGCGAGCTTGCGATCGAGCGCGTCGCGCTCGCCGATCTCGTGATCGAGCTGACGGCCGATCGTCGACAACGCGTCGCTCGCCTCACGCAGCCTGTGTCGGATCGTGTTCTGCCGGACCTGACTTTCGGCGAGCGCCGAGGCTGGATTGCGCGCTGCCGCTTCGCGCTCGATCGGCGTGTCCGCCTTGGACAGCTGATCGATGCAGACGTCGAGTGTCCGCCTGACTTCGGCGCATTGCGCCTGCGCCCGATCGAGTGTTCGGGATGCATCGAACAAAGGCGAACGGATAAAATGGCGGCGCCAGTCAGCTGCCGGATGCTTATGCCGATCGTCGGACTCAACCATTACAACTTGCGCGCGCCGCGCGAGCTCATCGAAACGTTGCGTGCGTTCTATACGGACATCGTCGGCCTCGCCGTCGGAAAGCGGCCGCCGTTCCGGAGCTTTGGCTACTGGCTCTATGCGGGCGGACGCGATGTGCTGCATCTCACCGAAGCGCGACCGGAGGAGACGCGGCGCATCGACGTCTCGACGACGTTCGATCACGTCGCGTTCGACAGCACGGATTGCGCGGGCGTCGAGCAACATCTCTCGGCACGCGGGATTGCCTACGAGGTCGATCGCGTGCCGCAGACCGGACAAGTGCAGATCTTCTTCAAGGACCCGGCCGGCAACGGCGTCGAGCTCAACTTCTCCGACGCGAACGCGTAGCGCGGCGGAATCATTTTGCAGTTCCGCTCTTCTTCGGCGACGCAGCCTTCTTCGCCGGCAGCGGTTTCGCGCTCGACTGCTTGAGCTCGGCCACCAGCGGCGCGCAGCTTTTCTCCTCGCCGCCGCTCGGCGCGATCAGCGGAACCAGTGCCGCGAGGGGCGCGGCGATGAGCCCGAGACCGAGTGCGCCGGCGCCGCGCGTGAGAAGACTCTTCTTGTCGACGCTGACATCCAGATGCAGGAACGAACCTTCGACGTGCAGCGGCGATCGCAGTGAAAAGACGCGCAGGCCCTTGGTCTGTGGATGCAGAGTCAAGTCGACGCGCTCGTCGCGCAGGTTGATTGAACCTGTGATGTCGACCAGCGCGTTGTCCGTATCCAACAGGAAAAGATCGGTCGTCGCAACGCCGTCCTTCGCGGTCAGCGCGGCCGCGCCGCAATTGATGCGGACCTGCTCGTCGCCGCGCAGCTTGGCGATCAGCACGTTGGCGAGATTGAGACCGGCTTCCTCCATCAAGGTTTCGCTGACCTGCCCGTCGGTCATCAGGAGTTTCACCGATCCGTCGGATGCGCCAAGAAGACCCGCGATCGACTGTCCGCTCCCGGCGAGCTTCACGTCGCCGCCGACTTCGCCCAGGCTCTGCGACAAGCCGTCGACGTTCTCGAACAAGCGGCGCAGCTTGAGCTTGCGCGCGCGCAGATCGACCGTGCCCTTGGGCGGATCCGCTTTCGAATCGATGCGCAGCGACGAGGCGACTTCGCCGCCCGCCATGCCGAACGTCAGCGGATCGAGCGTCAGCACGCCGGCGTCCATGCGGACGCGCGCAGCGACGTCGCTGATCGGCAGCTCCTGCGTGCGGATGACGCGCTTGCCGGTGAAGCGCACGTCGGCGTCCATCGCTCTCCAGCGCTCGACGTGGAACGGCATGACCGGCAGCACGCGATCGGAGGTTTCCTTTTCGCTTGCGGGACCAGCGCCGACGAGCGCGCCGAGATCCTTGAACTGCAGCAGCGTGGAATCGACCTCGCCGGTCAGCGACGGGCGCGGGTCGCCGGATTTGTATGTCAGCGTGCCGGCGAGATCGCTGCCACCGACGCGCGCGGTGAAATCCTCGTAGCGCAGCAGCGATCGATCCGGATGAAAGCGGCCGGCGAGCCGGCCGACGGTCGCGTACGGCGGCGAGTTCGGCAGCGCGATGCCGGTGATCGCGTAAAGATCGGCGAGATTCGGTCCCGAAATCCAGAGGCGCATATCGACTGCGTCGGGGCTCGTCGGATCGGTGATCGTGCCGGTCAGCGCAATCTCGGTCGCGCCGACGTCGATATCCGCGCGCACCGGAAAAGGTCTCGATTCCTCGAGCGCGAGCACGCCGCCGAAGCGGCCTTTGCCTTTCACCGCGGCGCCATGCATCGTCCCGTGTGCGCTCCATTCGAAAACGTACGGCATCGGTTTCTTCTCGTTGCCACGCGCTTCCCGGCGCGCGGCGCGCTCGTCGGCCGCCTTGCGCAGCTTCTCGGCCGCCGCGCGGCCAACGCGCTGGATCACTTCGCGGCGCGTGCTCGGATCGTCGCCTTCGACGCGCTGGCCGAATTCGATCGGGCCATCGAGCGGCTTGATCTCGGCGTCCAGCGCTAGATCGCGTTCGGCATCCTGCACGTGCACTTTGCCGGCGTCGAACGCGATCTCGCCCGCTTCGAATGTCCACGCCGAGCTCTCGCTCTTGCCCGTGGGCACGAAAGTCCAGTTGTTGCTGCCGTCCTTGCGCCGCTCGAGGTCGAGCGAAGGATGCACGAGCCGGATCGACGGAACATCGAAGTGATGCCACAGGAGCGGCAACAGGCGCAGATCGATCTCGAGCGCTTCGAGCTCGGCAAACTCGGGATGCTTCGCCCAATCCGGATTGCCTATGCGCACGCCCTTCGCGCTGAAGCCGAAGCCGGGCGAGAAGACATCCTCGCCGCCGGATCGGCGACGCCAGTGCCAGCTCGCATCGAGATTGCCGCCGATCGCGATATCGCGTCCGGCGGTGGCGCTCGCACGCCGCTCGACCCACGATTTGGCATGATTCCAGTCGAACGTCGCTACGAAAACGACGACAGCGACCGGCACGATCACCAGGATCGCGATCGCAATGGCGAGCAGCTTGTGTCGTCTCGGCATGCCGGTGCCCAGGCTCCGCGCGGGGCGGCGTCGTCGTGCAGCTTTCCGCACCGAGGCACACCGTGAGTTGAACGGCCCGCCGCATGCAGGGTGGCCGTTCAGGCCTAGATCACTGCGCGTGCCCTAGAAGGAAGGAAGTGCCATCGGTTTCGCCGAAGCCGGGCCTGGGGGAATCGCATGAGCACGATCGAAGAGCGGGTGAAGCACATCGCGAAGCGACTCGGCATCGCCGAGGAGGACATCGGTCGCGATTCGATCCTGTTGAACGATCTCGAAGGCGACGCGCTCGACGGCGTCGAAATCCTGCTGGCGCTGGAAAAAGAATTCCACTGCAAGATTCCCGACGAGGACGCGCTCAAGCTGCATACTTATGGCGACATCGTGGACTACATCGAGCACGTGGTCGCGCACGCGGAGGAGCCGGCGATCGTCGATGCCGGCGCCGCGCCGGCCGCTTGATCACCTCTTGCCGCGCGCGAGCAGCGCCGCGAGCGCTTCGAGCGCCATCGGTCGTGCGAGATGGAAACCCTGCGCTTCCTTGATGCCGAGCTCGCGCAAGGTGTCGAGCTCTTCGGCGCTTTCGACGCCTTCGGCGACGATCGTGCTGCCGGTGTGGCGTGCGAATTCGAGCATCGCGCCGGCGAACGCGCGGCGGCGGCGGTCGCGATGGATGTTGCGCGTGAGGCTGGTATCAAGCTTGATGATGTCGGGATCGATCGTGAGGATGTGGCGCATGCTCGCGTAGCCTGCGCCGGTGTCGTCGATGGCGATGCGCACGCCGACGGCGCGCAGCGGAATCAGCGCCTGCCGCAAAGCCGCGTAGTTCTCGACATAACTGTGCTCGGTGATTTCGAGCACGACGCGATGCGCCGTCTCCGCGTGCAACGCAGCCGCGAGGCGGCCGCCGATCACGGCTTGCGGCGAGCAGTTGATCGCGATCGAGAAGTCGCCGGGCAACGTGCCGAGCTCGGCGAATGCACGGCTGAAGGCAGCTGACTCGAGCTCGACACCGAGGCCTACCGCGGCGGCGTCCTCGAACCATTCGTTCGGCGGACGCTGCGGCTCCATGTCGAAACGCGCCAGGCACTCGACACCTTCGATGCCGCCGTCTTCGAGACCGAAGATCGGCTGATAGACCATCGACGGCTGGCCTTGGGCGAGCGCCCTGCGCACGCGCGCAGCCACGGTTTCGCGCTCGCGCGCCATCGTGAGATCTTCGTCGAGCCGATGCGCGACTTGAGCTGCGAGCGCGCGCATCATGCCGAGATCGCGCTGATTCAACGAGGCGTTCGGCCGGTGGCTGAAGCAGCAGAACGTGCCGTAGATTTCTCCGTGTGCGAGTCGGATCGGCACGCTCATGTGCGCTCCGATCGGTATCGCATGCGTTTCCGGCAAGGCCATCGCGGCGGGAACGGCGGACGTATCGGGAATGAGCTCGGGCAGCTCGCCGGCGACGACGCGCCGGCAATAGCCTTCGCTCATGGCCATCACGTCGCCGACGCGGATCGGCGCATCGCCGTTTTCCGAATCGACGTAGCGAAACATGCGCACGTCGCCCTGAAATTCGGTGACGAACGCGACGTCCATGTCGAGGTGCGTGCGTGCGGCGCGGAGCGCAAGCTCGATGCTCCGGTGCGCACCATCAGCCGGAGCGATCGCGGTGGCCAGCGGGTCGTCGGTCGTCGTCGTCATCGTTCCATCGTCGGACCGAACCGGGCGGTCCATGCATCGGTTCCGTTGCAACCGGTGCCGATGGAACACTTTCGCGAGCGCGACGTCAAGAATCCACAATGGCCGCCGGCGCCGCTCTCGCCGGCGGCGCGCCGCCTCGGCTCATTGATCGAACGAATCGGCGAAGATGAGATCCGACGTCAATCGAATTCCGCCGATTTCGTTGCTGCTGCCGTCGGAGAATTTCGCCTGACCCATGGCGACAACGCGCCCGCCTTGCAGGACGCCAGCGAACGCGCGGTCGTCGTCGTGATTGAAGTCGACCATCGTCGTTGCGATGTTCGAGCCCGGCGTCGAGCCCTCGAATGAAGGATCGAGCGTGCCGTTCGCGCGCATGCGCATCGCGGCGAAATCGTACGGCGCGCGGTTCGCGTCGTTGGTCGCGCCGTAGCCCATGACGACGATCTTGCCGTCGGACTGCACGACGACCGAGCGCACCGAGTTGACCGCGCCGTCGGCGAAGGACTCGAAGTACGTCGTGAACTTGCCGCCCGTCGCGAATGTGTCGTCGAGCTGGCCGCCGCCGGAGTTGAGCCGCGCGATCGCGGCGTACGTGCCGCCGTTCGCGTCTCGTGCCGCGCCGCCTGCGATGAGAATCTTGGCGTCGGGTTGCAACGCGAGCGCGTGGCAGAAGTCCGCGTTGTTGCCACCGACGTCGAACGCGACGATGCGCGTGCCGTCGCCGTTGTTGCCGAAGCCGCTGTCGGCGGAGATGAAATCCGGCGGCAGCAATTGCACCAGCGCGCAATCGACATTGCCGCCGCCGCGCGCGACATAGCCGGCGACGAGCAGCTTGCCGTTCGGACGGATGACGGCGGCGGTGGCGACGTCGTTGTTGTCGCCGCCGAGATCGAACGACACCAGCCGAATGCCTATGTTGCTGCCTGCCGCGTTGAAATGCTCGATGATGAAATCCTGGTTGTTCGCAGCGGCAATCGCGCCGACGACGACGATACTGCCGTCCTCGGCGATGACGACGCCGTTGATGTCGAGCGGAAATCCGTCGTTCGGCGTGTAGTAGGACGTGCCGTCGCCGTTCGGTCCGAAGGTCGTGTCCGGACTGCCGTCGGGAAGCAAGCGCATGAGTCCCGTGCCCGGTCCAGGAGCCGAGCCGTTCTGGCTTCCGGCGACTTCTCCGGCGACGAGGATCTTGCCGTCCGGCTGGATCGCGACGGCGCGCGCGATGTCGTCGTTGGTGCCGCCGAAATCGAATGCCTTCAGCACGGTGCCGCCGCTCGCGAACGACGGATCGAGATAGCCGTCGTCGCGTACGCGCGTGATGTTGAAATCCTTGTCGCCGGCCTGACCCAGGCTCGATCCGACGACGACGATCTTGCCGTCGCGCTGCACGGCGGCTGCGAAGATCTGATCGTTCGACGAGCCGCCGGGTCCGCTGCCGATCGCATAGCTGAAGCGTCCGCCGACGCCGAAGCTATCGTCGAGATCGCCGTCGTTGACGCCCGCATGGGCGAGGCTCGCGCAGAACGAAAGCACGCCTGCCGCGATCCTCGTCAAGCTCAGTACGTTCATCTTTTATCCCCCGATCCAAGCGCGAAGACGTCGCGCCGCACGGTTGCCTCGCATTCAGCGGCATCCGAAGGGAGATCACGCAAACCAACACAGAAACCGGGTGCAGAAATTGCGAATTGACTGCCGCGAGGCGACGACGACGCGATCAATGCAGTTTCTGAAGAACGCGAGCTCGCGATGAACGATGGCTTTCGTGCAACGCTACATTTACATACGTAGCACTTCGTAAGCGTTTACGGATGGAACTTCGTTTGTTACGATCGGGTGGGACTTCCGTAAGGGCCGACACGCAGCTCAAGTTTTCAGCACTTGCTTCGGTTGTCAGGCGGAAGCCCGTCAGGCACATGTCGAAATCTCCGAACACGGAAGTTGCTCTGCGCTGATCCCCCCGCGGGTTCGCGCACAATCGCTAACGTTCTGCCGAGCACCCGTCGGGTATTGGCGGTGTATTCGTTTGAACGTTCGTCCAAGAGCTATTAGGGAGTTGAGACCATCATGTTGCCTTCGTACCACCGCTCTTTCGCGGCAAAACGCGATGTTTCCACGAAATACATTCTTGCCGCCTGCATCTCGGCGGCCTGCGGCTTGGCTCAAGCCGGCGCGCTGACGACTTCGCACGCGAACCATCTCACCACTTCCCCGCTGCTGCCGAACTCGCCAGTCGTGAGGACGCCCACGCATCCGAACGGCACGCCGTGCGGCACGATCACGGTCACGCAGTCGACCTCGCAGGACATCGTCACGGGCAATTCCGTGTCGTGCAACAACGGCACCGGCCATTCCGACAACTCGTACTATCGCGCGTTCGATCTCGCGACCTCCGGCGCGCCGGACGGCCTTGACGTGTGCGAAGTGCAGGTCGGCGTCGAGCAGGCCACTTCCGCTTCCGGCACGCAGCCGGTCACGATCAACCTCTACACCAGCGATCCGCTGTTCCCCGATGGTTTCCCGGGTTCGCTGACCTCGATCGGCACGACGACGGCCGACGTCGCCGACCAGTCCGCTTCGATTCTCTCGGTTCCGGTCACCGGCTCCGCGGCTTCGGGCTCGCAGCTCGTCGTCGAAGTGTTCACGCCGAACGGCGAGGACGTCGGCAACCTCTTCTTCATCGGCTCCAACACCGCGACCGAAAACGGCCCGAGCTACATCTATGCGCCGGATTGCGGCCTGACCGCGCCGGTCGCGACCGGTGACATCGGCTTCCCGGACATGCACATCGTCATGAACGTGATCGGCAACGCCGGCGGCGCCGGCGACGACACGATCTTCGCCGATGGCTTCGACGGCGTCCCGACCGTCGCCCCGACGCTCGACAAGGCCTTCGCGCCGGCCAGCATCGCCCCGGGCGAGACCAGCGTACTGACGCTGACGCTCGCCAACGCGAACGCTTCGGCGGCGACGTTGAGCGCCGATCTCGTCGACACGTTCCCGACCGGGCTCGTGATCGCCGATCCGTCCGACGCGGCGACGACCTGCGATTCCGGCACCGCGACCGGCACCGCCGGTGGCGACACGCTGACGCTCGGCACCGGTGCGCAGATTCCGGCCGCCGGCTCGTGCACCGTCACCGTGACGGTCACTGCGGCTGATGCCGGCACGTACACCAACACGATCGCGGCCGGTGGCCTGCAGACCGATCTCGGCAACAGCGAGACGGATGCGACCGCTGACCTGACCGTGGCGGTTGCGAGCACGCAGCCGGTGCAGGATTCGGGCTTCGAAGCGACCACCAGCGATGCCGGCTCCAACCCGTTCTGGGAAAGCGTCGACAGCAATCCCGGAGCTGGCGGCGGCACGTCGTTCTACAGCAACACCGGCTTCGGCATTCCGACGCACGGTGGCGACTGGACGGTGTGGTTCGGCGGCTGGCGCAGCGGCGATGCGGAAACGCAGAACTTCCAGCAGTCGGTGACGATGCCGAGCAGCGGTCCGGCGTTCCTCAACTATTGGCGCTTCGTTTCGACCGCGCCTGATGCGGCCGGCAATCTCACGATCAGCGTGGACGGCACCGCCGTCGACACGACCGATCTCAGCGCCGTGACCGACACCGACTACACGCAGTTCTCGGTCGACATCAGCACGTACGCCGACGGCGCCGCGCACTTGATCGACTTCACGTTCGACTATCCGGGCGGCGCCCAGGACGGCGATATCTTCATCGACGACGTGACGGTCGATCCGACCGGCACGACGGTGACGAAGGCTCCCGGCAGCGCGGCGACGCGTCCGTCGGTGCTGTTCCGCAAGCTCCCGCACTAAGCTCCGGCAATAGCGTCACCTCGAGAGGCCTTCCTTCGGGAAGGCCTCTTTTTTTTGCGCGATCGGTGGACAGTGTTTTTCTCGATCGCTGAGTGCAAACACCCAGATGCGAGCGGCGCGCCCGCCGTTGCAGGCGTAGTCTCGTAGTCGCGACGCTTCGTAATGGCAAAGACGCGCGTCGCCGGTCCTCGAGACCGAGGTCGGTCCTGTGCGTGTGCCGTCCTATCGGGAGATCGATCATGCACGAGCGATATGCGATGTGCGTATTCCTCGTCGCGCTCGGCGCGAGCGTCGGCACGGCCCGCAGCGCCGAGTCCGCGACGCCGTTTCAGCGGTATCCGGCAAACGCCTTCGGCCCTGCCAGCGGCGTCAGCCCCGGGCCCGCGCCCGGCCTGCGGCCGATCATCGTGCACAGCCAGTTCGGCGGCCAGATCTTCGGATTCGACATCGACTCGCGCGGCACCGAAGGCATCCTCGCCGAAGCACACACGCTCGACGACGGTAATGTGCTCGCCGCCGTCGAGACATTCGATCAGCGCACCGGCGAGATCATCAGCGTTGTCGCGCAGACCAAGAGCCAGGACGATTTCGTCGTGCTCGGCGTCGTCGGCCACAGCGTGGGACTCGTCGAACTCGAGCACGAAGTCAGCTTCCTGCACCTGCGCCGCACGTTCTCCGTGTTGAATCCGTTGTCGGTCAATCATTTCACTGGCCGCTGGACGCCGCCGATCGACGAAGACCACATCATCGAAGCGGTCAGCCGGCAACGCGACAGCGACGTCGTCGCCGTTTATGCGTACGACAACAGCGAGAATTTCCAACCGCAGGTCTTCAGCGCAAACGTCGCGGCCGGCACGTTCGGCCCGGTGATCGCGCTCACCGACGACAATTTCGGGACCGGCCTCATTCCCAAGCTCGCCTACAACAATCGGACCGGCCAGGCCGTGCTCGGCCTGCAGACGCTCGGCAATCCTTTCGTTCCGCCGAAAATCACGCTGGTCGACTTGCGCAACGGCGAGACGACGATCTTCGACGGTGTGGGTCTCGGCGACGTCAACGGCCTCGCCGTCGACGCTGCGACGAACATCGCCTGCTCGACGACCGAGATCGACTTCAGCGTGCAGTTCTACGATCTGACCACGCAAACAGGGTTCAGCGAATTCCTGCCCAATGCCGACAATCAGTTCTACAGCGGCGCCGACGTCGAGGTCGACCCGATTCACCATCTCTTCCTCGTCGCGCAGCCCAATTCGAGCACGGCGCCAGGAACCAGCAGCATCCACGTCTACGACGAGCAAGGAACGTTGATCGAATCGATCGACGGATTTCATTTCTCGAACGCGGGCAACGTCATCGCCGCGCACATCGCGATCAATCCGCAACAGCGGTTCGGCTACGTCGACGGACCCGATGCGGGCGTGACCCAGTTGCAGGCGTTCAACTATTAGGCGCCGCAAGGCTCGGCAACGGTGGCAATGCGACTTCAGCCGCAATGCCCAGCGAGCGCTCGATGCGCTCGCGCGCGTGCTTCGTGCCCGCATCCGCGAGAGCCCGCAACACCGCGCGATCCACATCGGCGAACGGCGAGCGCTTTCCGGTGTGATCGCGCAACAGTGCGTAATCCTGCGCTTCGCCCAGATATTCGGCGAGCGTCTTGCAGCGCTTCTTCGCCGAGTCGATGTCCGGCCACGCATCGCCGAGCGCGCGATGCTGCTGCGAAAGACGGCGCACGCGCCGGCGCCACCGATGCCAATCCTCGTCGCGACCGGAAAGCCGAGCGCGCGTACCGGACTCGTCGACGCGTTTCTGGCTGAGCCGCAGCGCTTCGCGCACGTTCTCGATCGTCACCGCATCCCAAGCAAGCGCGGGCAACGCCGCACGCAACGTCGACAACAGGGCTCGCTTTTCGGAAAGGCCCGGATCGTCCGTGAGCGCCTGCCGCGCGCGCTCGGCGCGCGCTTTCGCGGCGATGCGACGCACGCGCCTTAAAATGGGCAGGCACTCGTGGGCGATATCCTTGCGCATCAGGCGATCGAGCGTTTCGATCAGCGCTTGCGCATCGCGCAGCTGCGAGAGCTTGCGATTGATGCGCGCGATCTCCCGCTGCAGCAGATCGGCGCCCGGACCCAGCACCGGCTCGCCGAGCGCCAGCGTAGCGCGCGTGCGCCGCAAGGACTTGCGCGCCTGGTGCACGCCTCCGTGAATTCTGCCGCCGCGGCGCGCAAGCAACGCGATCGCGCGATCGAGCTCTGCGCAGGCGTAGACGCGCAATCCTGCGCCGTCGAAAGGCTGCGCCGATGCCACTGCCGCGGCGTTGCCGTCGATCGGGAGAGTCGCCGCGTCCACCATCGCGGCGAGCATAGCGCGAACCGCACTCGCGCACGGAGAGCGACAATTCCGACCGCGGACGCTAGTCGAGAATATCGGCCGTGATGCGATCGCGCCGTGTCTGCTCGAGATCGGCCTCGATATCGCCACGATCGGCGTTCAAGCGATACGTGCCGATCATCGCGCTTGGCGGAACGTTTGGCGCGATGTCGGCGAAGTCGACGAAGATCTGGGAGTTTTCGTTGGTCCAGACGAGCACGTCGCGCGGCGTCAGCGTGCGCCACACCATGCGTGCAAGGACGTGGAGATCGTCGCCCAGGGAACCGATGCGCCGTGCGCTGCCCGAGAACGGCTGAAACCGCGTGATCATGCGAAAGCCTCGCCAGTAGTCATGAGAAGTCCCTCCGGCCCATTCGCGCAAGTCCGGGGACTTCGGACCGGCGCGACCGCGGCAATGCACGGAGCGCGCCATCATTCGGCTCACGATCGCACCTTTACAACGAAAAGGACGCGCCAAGTGCGCGAGGCTATTGCGTCGCGCGCGCCCGATGCCGGCGCCACGGCTGCGCATCCTTCGATCGGTGCACGGCTGCGTACGAAGATTCGTCGCGTTCGCGGCGCATCGGGCGTTCCTTGGGTAGCGAGCGCTCGAAATCGTCGATGATTTTCTCGATATCGAGCGTGTCGTCGTATCCCATCGAGGTCGGTTCTGCTATCGGATTCATGAGGTTTTCCGATCGGTGCCGTGGCATTGGCCTCGCGTTTTCTGCAGGACATATGCCATCCCGAATGCTCTCGCCATGCGGGATGCGCCTGCTGAATTCGGAGGTTACGAGCGGAACGATCCAGACCCGCCAGCCGTCGCCTGTCCGCCGTTGCTCATCCAACGCGGAGAATCGCGGTAATTAATTCCCGCAGCGGCCAAGAATTTCCCGGCGACCGCCCTCGCCCGGCCGCTTCAGGAGCTGCAGGCGGTCGGCCAACTCCTGCAGGCGATACGGCTTGGCCAGGAATGCGAACTCGTCGATGTCGCCGGCCGATGCGAACGCATCGCGCGGATGCCCGGACGCCAGCAGCACGCGCAAATCCGGACGTAGCCGACGCGCCTCGCAGGCGAGCGTGACGCCCGACATGCCGCGCGGCATGACGACATCGGTGAAGAGCACGTCGATGTCCTCATCGCGGCGCAGGCGCGCCAGCGCGTCGGGTCCGTTCGCTTCGGAGACGACGCGATAGCCAAGCAGCGTGACCGCCTCCAGCGTAGCGCGCCGAACGTTCTCGTCGTCCTCGACGAGGAGAATCGTGCCGAGGGGGATCTCCGCTCGCGCAAGCTCTTCGCTCTCGGTATGCGCGCCCAGCGGGAGATAGATCGTGACGTCGGTGCCTTCGCCGAGCGTCGTCGCGATGCCGACGCCGCCGCCGCTCTGCGTGGCGAAGCCATAGACCTGACTCAAGCCCAGGCCACTCCCCTCGCCGACCTCCTTGCTCGTATAGAACGGCTCGAACACATGCTCGAGCGTCCCCGGCGCCATGCCGCAGCCGTTGTCGGAAACGGTGATGCCGACGTAAGTCCCGGCCGGTACGCGCGGCGTCACGCTCACATCTTCGCGGCGCACTTCGACGACGCTCGTGCTCAACACCACCTCGCCGCCGTCCGGCATCGACTCGCTCGCGTTGACGACGAGATTGAGCAATGCGGCCTTGAACTGCGTCGCGTCCATGACGATGCGATCCATCGAATCGGCCAGCGACAGCCGAAGCGTCACCGCGTTGCCGGCCGCGCCGCGCAGCACGGAAGCGAATCCGCCGACCAGCGCGTTGATGTTCTGCAATTCGCTGCACAAGGGCTGGCTGCGCGCGAACGCAAGAAGCTGGCTCGTCAGTACCGAACCGTGCTCGGCCGCGCGTTGCGCGTCCTCGATCAGATGGCGATTGCGCTCCACGTCGCCCGGCGCTCTCGCCATCACGTCGAGGTTGCTCATGATGATCGTGAGCAGGTTGTTGAAGTCGTGCGCGACGCCGCCCGTCAGCTGGCCGATCGCTTCCATGCGCTGCGAATGCGCCATCGCGACGCGGTTGCGATCGATCTCGGCCTGAAGCTTGCCGCGTTCGGTGATGTCGCGCGTGATCTTGGCGAAGCCCACGATGTCGCCGTTGTCGTCCTTGATCGGGTCGATGACGACGCTGGCCAGGAACCGCGATCCGTCCTTGCGCACGCGCCAGCCTTCTTTTTCGCAGCGTCCCTGTGCGAGGGCTTGCGCCAATAAGCGCGCGGGTTCGCCGGCGGCTCGATCTTCCTCGGTGTAGAAACGCGAGAAATGCTCGCCGACGATCTCTTGCGCGCGATAGCCCTTGATGCGCTCCGCGCCGGCGTTCCAGCTCGACACAATGCCGTCCGCGTCGATCATGAAGATCGCGTAGTCGGTGATGCCGTCGATCAGCTGTTGCAGTCGACGCTCGCCTTCGATCCGCCGCGCGCGGGATTCGCGACGGCGGATGACCGCTGCGCAACCGTCCGGCGGAATCGGATAGAAACGAATCGCCGCGCGAAACCGGCTGCCGTCCTTGTGGATGCAGCAACCGTTGTCGTGCATCGCGGCTCCGCCGCGCGCCATGTCGCGCAGCTGCGAATATCGCGGCATCGGAAGGCCGGACAGCGAGGCGACGAACGCCGTCACCGGCATGCCGCGCGCGTCGTCGGCCGCGTAACCGAGAAGATCGGTCGCGCCGGCGTTCCAGCGCGTGACGCAGCCGTCAGCGCCCAGCGACAAGATCGCAGGGTCGGTCAGCGAATCGAGAAGGTCTCGATCGCTCGACGCGCGGTCCTCGCTTCCTGCGTCCACATAGTCTTTGTTCAGGGCCATCATCCGTTTTCAGGGGGCGGCCGGCCTTAAGCATCGGCGGTCGCAACGGGGCGGGTGTTCGCCTACTCGGGCTGCAGAAATCATGCCGCGCGCGGGACATCGATGTGGCGATGCTCTCTTCGTTCAGCGACGTCTTAACCGGCTGTCGCCCGAACGAACCGCTTGTTAAGAACGTGAAGGCGTTCAGGCTACGCTTTATGAAGCGCCGTGAGACTATTTAAGCTAGGTCATCCATGGGAGTTTTTTTCATATGCCGGCGACAGGTCCTGCGGGCAACGTCTTGGTCGTCGACGACAATGCGGAATTCCAGGCTCTGGTCGCGGATTTCGCGAAGCTGTCGCGCTGCAACGTGACCTGCGCGGCCACGTTGCATGCGGCGCGCCAGCTCGCGGCCGACGACGAGTTCGATCTTCTGATGATCGATCTGGATCTCCCCGACGGCAACGGGCTCGACCTTATCGACGACATCGATCTCACCGCACACGGCCAGATCGCGATCGTCACTGGACATCCCACGATCGAGACCGCCGCGCGCGCGGTGCGCTCGCCGGTTGTCGAGTACCTGTTGAAGCCGGTCGGCGCCGAAGCGCTGGCGAAGCTGATCGAGCGCGCGCAGCTGCGTGCGTTGGCGCGCCGTCCGACCGAGACGCGCGAGCTCGGCGGCATGATCGGCCAGGGGCCCGCGATGCGCGATCTCTTCGAGAAGATCCGTCGCGTCGCGCCGCTCGACGTCTGCGTGCTGGTGCACGGTGAAAGCGGAACGGGCAAAGAGCTGGTCGCACGCGCGCTGCACGATCTCGGCGGACGCAGCGGACGGTTCGTTCCGGTCAATTGCGGCGCGATCGCCGCGGACCTTCTCAGCAGCCAGCTGTTCGGCCACGAGCGCGGCTCGTTCACCGGCGCGCTGCAGTCGCACGCCGGCTACTTCGAGCAGGCGCAGGGCGGCACCCTGTTCCTCGACGAGATCACCGAGATGCCGCTCGCAGCGCAAGTGTATCTATTGCGCGTGCTCGAGACGCGCTCGCTGACGCGCGTCGGCGGATCGCGAGAGATCACGGTCGACGTGCGCGTCGTCGCCGCGACCAACCGCGATCCGCAGCAGGCCGTCAGCGACGGTACGCTGCGTTCCGATCTCTACTATCGCCTGCTCGAATTTCCCTTGTCGGTGCCCGCGCTGCGCGAGCGCCACGAAGACATTCCCGTGCTGGCGCAATATTTCCTCGATCGCCTCAACGAACGCTACGGCACGCAGCGCTCGTTCGCGCCCGAATCGCTGCGTCGCCTCGGCGACCGGCCGTGGCCGGGCAATGTGCGCGAGCTGCGTCACGCGGTGCAGCGCCACTACATCATGGGCGGCGACGGTCCGATCGAAGTGCAGCCCGAAGCGTTGTTCAAGCCGATCGACGAAACCGACGGCTCCGTGCGTTTTCGCGTCGGCATGACATTCGACGACATCGAGCGCGAGATGCTGCTGAAGACGCTCGCCTACCACAACAACAACAAGCGCCAGGCCGCGCGTTCGCTCGGTATCACGGCGAAGACGATCTACAACCGCCTGCTGCGCTATCGCTCGCTCGGCCTCATCGGCGACGATCTTCTCGGCACGCCGCCCGACGAAAGCGATTCCGGCAACGAATCGTAGCGCGCCGCGCGTGCGCAACGCGTACGCACCGATGAGCCCGCCGGCTGCATGAATCGCTCCGCACCGGCGGAGCACAGCTTCATGATGCGGTCATCGCGAACTTGGCAGTGTCCATGCGAACGCTTCCGTTCACGCGAGGAGAACCGTATGAAACTCACATCGCTTACCGCGCTGACTCTGCTGATCGTTTCCAGCTTCAGCTTCGCGCAGACCACGCCGCCGACCGAAGAGTCGGGCCAAGAAAACATGAACGCCGCGCAGAAGGATCCGCACACGCTGCAGGGCTCCGGCGGGGATGAGTGGAGCATGCTGAAAGGCCACGAAAAGGGCTATCTGAGCAAGCAGGATGCGGAGCCGAACAGCTGGCTCGCGCTCAACTTCACGAGCTGCGACAAGAACATGGACGGCAAAGTCACCGAAGCGGAATACACGAAGTGCCAGAACCCGATGCGCTGACGCGCTGAGTTAGGCAATCCGTGAACGCGACGCCGCGGAGTCTTTCGCTCCGCGGCGTCGCCGCTTCTACCTAGAATCTCTGCGCCACTAGAATTCGTCGACGAACTCCACCGCGACATCGAGGTCGCGCGCCGCGATCTCGACCCTGTCGCGCACTTCCTCTGCCGCATGCGCGCTCAACGCGTGTACTTCGATGTCGTGGAAATCCGGCCCGGCATCGCCCGGCGAATCGAGCGAGCTGATGTCGTCGCGCTCGTGCATCTGATCGGCGACTTCCTCGACACGATCGACCGAGTCCATTTCATGCAGCAGCGCGATCATTGCGTCGAGCTTCGCGTTGTCGGCGTCCAGCCGGAATCTCACCGTTCTCATCGTCCGTTCTCCTTAAGTGGCCTTGAATGCGGGCGGCGCGCAGGCTTCCGCTTCGCCGTTCGCGATTTCGGCTTCAAGCCGAGATCCTCGACAGTCTTGTCGTCACGCAACCGCATGAAGCTGCCCTGGCGCAACAGTCCTTCCTTGGCCCAGCCGCGGAATTCGATTTCGGCGACCAACACCGGATCGACCCAATGCGCGAGACGTTCGCTCCGCGGAATATGCGCCGGCAAGTCGACGACGGGATCGTTGCGCGCGAGCGAAGACAGGCGACGCGCCAGCGATCGCAGAGTCTCGTCGTCGAAGCCTGTTCCGACGCGACCGACGTAGCGCAGCGCACCTCGCTCGACCGTCGCCAACAGCAGTGCGCCGAAACCCGTGCGCGAACCTTTCGGCGCGCTGTAGCCGACCACGACGAACTCGTCGGTGTTCGCATGCTTGACTTTGATCCAGGTCGAATCGCGCGCCTGCACGTAGTGCGAATCGACGGCCTTGCTGACGATGCCTTCGAGTCCTGCCTTGCCCGCGGCCGCGAACACCTTGTCGCCGTGCCCGACGATGTGCGTGCTGAAGACCAAGGTGTGCTTCCTGCGCGACGCCGACAGCAGCTTTTCCAGCAGCGCCTTGCGTTCGATCAGTGGCGAGCGCGTCAGATCGACGCCTTCGAGCGCAGGCAGATCGAAGATCATGTAGCGCAGCGCGCGCGTCGCGCCGGATTTCAATGCGTGCTGAAGTTCCGAGAAATCGCTGTGTCCCTGCGCATCGAGCGCGACCAGCTCGCCGTCGATGCGCGCACTCGCCACCGGCAGCGCTTCGATCGCAGCGGCGATCTCTGGCAGCTTCTCGGTCCAGTTCAGATTCTTGCGCGAACGCAGCTGGACGCGACCGCCGTCGAGATCGGCGAGCATGCGATAGCCGTCCCATTTCGTCTCGTGCAGCCAGCCCTCGCCGCGCGGTGGAGATGCGCGCTGGATGCACAGCTGCGGTGCGAAACCCGCCGGCAGCGGACGCTGTCGCGCGCCCGCCAGAGCCGCCGCGAGATCGCGCCAGGTTGCCGCGGAAGATCGAGCGGGCTTGCGCGAGCGCGACGACTTTTTACCTTCAGGCAAACCGTCCGCTGCGAGGCTCATGCATCGCGTCCGTCAAGCCGACTTGCGCCGGCTCTTGCGCGCCGTCTTCGGCGCCGATTTCTTCGCGGCCTTCTTCGCCGGAGCGCGCGTCCGCTTGGCCGCCGGCGTGCGCTTGTTGCCTGCGATGCTTTGTTTGAGCAGCGCCATGAAGTCGACGACGTTGGTCGTCGTGTCCTCGACTGCCGTCTCCTCTTCGGTTTCCGGCGGCTTGACCAGGCCTTTGCTCTTCATGCGCTTCTCGATCACCTTGTGCAGGCGCGCGCGATAGTCGTCGCGATAGTCCGAAGGCTTCCACGGACTCGCCATCGATTCGATCAGCTGACGCGCCATGTCGAGCTCAGGTTTGGTCACGCGATATTGCGAGGCGGAACCCTTCGGGATCTTGTAATCGTCGACGTCGATCAGCTCCTGCGGATAGCGAAGCAGCATCAGGATCAAGGCATCGCCCTTGACCATCACGGCGGACAGATATTCGCGCGTACGGATGACGACATGCGCAATGCCGATCTTGCCCGTCTCGGCCAATGTCTCGCGCAGCAGCACGTAGCCCTTCTCGGCCTTCTTGCCGGGCACGAGGATATAAGGCTTCTCGAAATAGACCGGGCTCAGCGAATCCGCATCCACGAACGCGGCGATCTCGACCGCTTCATGCGTTTCCGGCGCGGCCGCGCGCAGGTCTTCCTCTTCGAGCACGACGTAGCTGCCCTTGTGGTACTCGAAGGCCTTGACGATGTCCTTCCAAGGCACTTCCTCGCCGGTATCGCTGTTGACGCGCTCGTAGCGGATCGGCGCGTTGTCGCGACTGTCGAGCATGCGGAAATGCAGATCGGTCCGCTTCTCCGCAGTCATCAGCTGGATCGGCACGTTGAGCAGGCCGAACGACAGCGTCCCGGTCCAGATCGGTCGCGCCATGGAAACCTCCTCGATCGAGTGAAGCCCCGCGAAACACGCCGGGCTCGTCGGTTCATGCGCGTGGAAGATTAGCCTTGCATGCCTGAACGGAAATCACCGCTCGCGCGATGCCTTCGGATATCGAGCGCGAACACGCGTTGCGACGGCGACGACGATCGCATGCCGTCGTTCGCTCAACGCGCTTCGCGCGCGCGCGTGCGTGCCGCTTTGCGCGCCGCGGCCGCGAGTGCGCGCGGACCTTTCGTGCGCGAAGCCTTGCGCGCGGCAGCCGAACGCGCCGATGCGCTGCGCTTGCGTGCCGCGGAGCGAGCCTGCGTCGAAAGCGATTTGCGCGATGCTGCGGAATGACCTTCGCGCTTGAGCGCGGCCTTGGTAGCGCGCGAACGCTTAGCCGAAGGCACTTTCTTGCTCGCGCCATGGCCGACTGCGTAATCGCGGCTCGCGCGCTTGCGCGTGCGCTTTGACGCCGCGCCCTTGCGCGGCGGCGGCAGATCGACGCCGGCGCGGCGCGCCTTGGACAGTCCGATCGCTATCGCCTGCTTCGTCGAGCGCGCGCCGTGCTTGCCCTTGCGCACATGCTCGATCTCCTCGCGTACGAATTCGCCCGCCTGCGTGCTGGGCGCCTTGCCCTGGCGCTTGTCGCGTCGGGCGCGTTCGATCGTCCGTTGTTCGGGCATCGTCGATTCTCCTGAAGTGCAAATTCTCCTGAAATGCCGTCCGTGGCCGCTTCATCCATCGTGGAGGAGTTTTGCAATCGATGTGCCACGCGCGAACGCGACGCTCAACGTCATGCGCCGGCAGGCACATCCAGCGGAATCGCGATCGTTACGGTCGAGCCGCGGCCTTCTTCGCTCTCTATCGATGCGAAGCCGCCGACGCGGCGCACGGCATCCCTGGTCTGCGCGAGGCCGATGCCGCGATCGCTGCCTTCGCGCGTGCTGAAGAAGAGCTCGAATGCGCGAAGGCGCACGTCGTCCGCCATGCCCTCGCCGGTATCGGCGACGGCAACGAGGAGATAGTCGCGACTCGCATCCGCGCGCAGCTCGGAGCCGGGTGCGTTGCGCGTGGTGAAGGTCAGCGTGCCGCCGTTCGGCATCGCGTCGATCGCGTTCGCGGCGAGATGGCGCAGTGCCCGTTCCAGGAACACGGCATCGGCGAGCACGCTGCTGCGCGCGGCTTCGGCGCGCACGATCGATTGCACGGCGGGATTCTCCGCTTCGAGCTCAGCCCGAATCTTCGACAACAACGCGTGCGCGTCGACGGCGTCGAGCTCTGCGCACGCGCGCGAAGCCGAAGCGAGGCGATCGGTCAGCTCGCGGCCGCGGTGGATCGTCTTGATCGCATTGGCGAGAAACGTGTTGGCTTTGGCGACGTCGCCGACGCGCATCGCCATCTCGACGCTGGTCAGCGCAACTGCGAGCACATTGTTGAAATCATGCGCGACCTGCGCGCCGAGCTGCCCCAGCGTTTCGGCGGCGACGCGAGGACGGGCGCCGCTGGCTGCTGCGGATTCGCTCTTGGCTGCGTCGCGCTCGTCCATGCGCCGATAGTAACCGCGCGGACGCCATCCCGGCAGCGCCTTCGGATGTAGGAACGATTTTCCGATCCGGCGGGAATTCTTGCCGACTCACGTCACGACCGGTTTGCGGGTCTGAAGCTCGCTGTGCGCCACCGGCGCTTCGATATTCGTCTCGACGATGCCGCGCTCGACCTCGTCGGCGAAAGCGCGCGTGAATTCGTTGCGCGATCCGCATTTGGGGCAGATCGCCTCGTCGCCCTCGGCAAGCTCCCTGCGGCTGTCGACGAATTCGGTACCGCAGGATGAACAATGGACATTGAGCACGGGCATCGCTGCTTCTCCTCGGCTCTCTTCGGACTTACGTCCTCGTCGGACTTATCTCGTAGCTCGCGCGCGCTACGACAAGGCTTCGGCGATCGCGGGTTCAGCGGACATTCGTGCTGCGCGCGCAGAGTGTCGTGCTTCTCGGCGCAGGGAGCCCGATCTATGAAACTTCGACGTATATTCAGCGCTCCGGATCTCGGCGTCGCGTGGTCGCGAAGACCGGTGCCGAGTCGCGTCCGTTCGACGCGCCGTCCGTGCTGACCTGATCCGGGGCCGTCGTGCGTTCCGAATCCGGCGCATCGACCTCACCGGTACGGCTCATCCACACCAGCGACGACGTGCCGGGCATACGCCGCCGTCGGAGCGGCAAAGGCTTCGCGTATCTCGGTCCTTCGGGAAGGCGCATCGCCGATGCCGATGTGATTGCGCGCATCCGGCAGCTCGCGATTCCTCCGGCCTATACGGACGTCTGGATCTGCATTGATCCGCGCGGACACCTGCAGGCGACCGGGCGCGACGCGCGCCGGCGCAAGCAATACCGCTATCACCCAGAATGGCGCACGCTGCGCGATCACGACAAGTTCGCTCGGCTGTTCGAGTTCGGCCGATCGCTGCCGCGGCTGCGCCGCCGCTTGCGCGCTGACTTGAAGCTCCCAGGTTTGCCGCGCGACAAGGTGCTCGCCATCGTCGCGAGCCTCCTCGGTAAGACGATGGGACGCGTCGGCAATCGCGAATATCTGCGCGAGAACGGCTCGTACGGATTGACGACGCTGCGCGATCGCCATCTTGCGCTGCTGCGCGGCGGTCGCGCGCGCCTCAGCTTTCGCGGCAAGAGCGGCCAGCCGCACGAGCTCACGATCGACGACGCTCGGCTGGCGCGCCTGTTGCGACGCTGCCAGCAACTGCCGGGCCAGCAACTGTTTCAGTACATCGACGACGACGGCCACGCGCAGCCGATCGACTCCGGCATGGTCAACGATTACCTGCAGCGCGCGACGGGCGAGTCGTTCACCGCCAAAGATTTCCGCACGTGGGGCGCGACTGCTCTTGCGGTCGAGCGTCTAGCGCGCACGCCGCTGCCGCGCATCGAGCGCCTGCGCGCCGGGGAGATCGTTACTGTCGTCAAGGAAGTTGCCGAGGTGCTCGGCAACACGCCGGCAATCTGCCGGAAGTCGTACATCGATCCGATCGTATTCGACGCGTGGCGCGACGGCCGTTTGCAGCGCGCCGCCGCGCAAGCAACGGGCGGCACGCTGCGCAAGACCGAAGCGCTGCTGCTGCGCCTCCTCAAAGTGCGCACGACGTCGCGCGCGAAGAGTGGCGTCAGCGTCGTACGCAAGCGCGCGTAGTGGCGCTTGATTTCCCTTCGCTCAGTTCTTCTTCGAGCAGCCCGCGTATTCGGAACGCGAGATCTGTCCATCGTGGTCCGCGTCGCACGTCGCGAAATTCTCGCGCAGCCACGGATTCGTCGCCGCGTCCTGCTGCGTGACGTAGCCGACACCGTTGCGATCGAGCGTCGAGAAATCCGGCGGCATCGGCGTCATGCGACCCGGATGATTCAACGCCGGCATGTTGCTGGTGCGCGGGTGCATCGCGGGATCGACGGCGGAGGCATCGGCCGGCGGCGTATCGGTCGGAGGCGGATTCGCGCTCGGCGGCGTGTTGGTCGGAGCCGTCTGCGCGACGACGAAGCTGGTGGCGATCGCGAGAGCGAACGTCGCGGCCACGGTCAGTGCGGTTTTCATGGTTCACCTCGTTGCGAGGATCGGTGCCTAGCTCAAGCAACCGATATGCCACGCGGCAGGGAAAAGACGCACGCGCCGCGGCAACGCGTATGCCAGAGCGAGCTCTGCGCACGCGCGCGAGTTCTCATGCGAGAGCGCCAATGCGCGTAAGGTTTCAAGGGCGGGTTGAACCAATTACACCTCGCGGGCGAATCCGGACGACCATGAAGTACGTGCGCGAGGCCAATATTCAGGCTCGCACGGCAATCGTAGGCGCCTCTATGAACAGCGAGCGACGATGAATCCGATACTTCCTCCCGCCGAAGTCGAGCGGATCGTCGAATCGCTCGACGCCGAGCCGCGGCGGCACATCGTCCGGAATCTCGGCATCGCAGCGGCGGTCGTCGTCTTTCTCGGCATCGCCGCGCTCACTTGGCGCTGGCTGTCCTCGTCCGCCGGCGTCGATACGACGCGGCTGATCGCATTCCTCAACGAGGCGAGCGAGTGGCCGCTCTCGCCTTTCGTGACGCTACTCGTCTACGCGGTCGGAGGGTTGATCGTCTTTCCACTGAATCTTCTGATCGCCGCGACCGTCGTCACGTTCGGTCCGATCGCGGGTACGTGCTACGCGTTGCTCGGTTCGCTGACCAGCGCGGCGCTGTTGTACGAGATAGGACGCTTCGCGCCGGAGCGTCTGCGCCGTCTCATCGTCAATTCACGCACCGAGCACGTCATCGAGCGCATCGCGCGCCGCGGCGTGCTCGCGGTCGCGATCGTGAGGCTCTTACCGCTGGCGCCGTACAGCGTCGTCTGCCTTCTCGCGGGCACGGCGCGCATCGGGCGCATCGCGTATCTCGCCGGCACCGCGATCGGGCTGCTTCCGGGCATCGTTCTCTATGCACTCTTCGCCGATCGCGCGCGCGCCGTGCTCGAGAATCCGCGTCCGCAAACATATTTGCTGTTGATCCTCGCGATCGCGGCGATTCTCTGCGCCTCGTTGCTCCTTCAAGGCTACCTGCGCCATGTCCGCTATCGACGCAAACGCGATTGAGGCGACGCGCGCGATCGTCGCCTCGTACAACATCCACGGCGGCGTCGGCATCGATCGCCGCTTCAATCCCGAACGCATCGCGCGCGTGATCGCCGAGCTCTGCGCAGACGTCGTGGCGCTGCAGGAGGTCGTCTCCGGTTCGAGAGCATTCGATCTGCTGGAATATCTCGCCGATGCGACCGGATTCCGCGCGATATCGGGCCCTGCGATGCGCCTCGCCGGCGGTGATTTCTTCGGCAACGCAATGCTTACGCGATTTCCGGTGCTATCGGTGGCGCATTGCGCGCTCGGCATCGATCGGCGCGAGCCGCGCGCTGCGCTGGCGGTGGATCTCGATCGATCGGGTGCGCATCTGCGCGTGGTGACGGCGCATCTTGGCCTTCGCAGCGACGAGCGTTGCCGGCAGATCGCGCAGCTGCTCGGGTTTGTACGCACGCTGCCGGCGATGCCGACGGTGTTGACCGGCGACATCAACGAACCGCGCAAGCGTTGTCCTGCGCTACTGCCGCTGCACGCGCACTTCGGCAGCGTGGCCGCGCCGCCGACGTTTCCGGCGCTGCTGCCGTTGCTCGCGCTCGACCGCGTGTGGGTGTTGCCGGCGTCTTCTTGCGCGAGCGTGCACGTGCACAAGAGTCGCGGCGCTCGCATCGCTTCGGATCACTTGCCATTGGTCGTCACGCTGCGATGAGAGATCACGCGGGAAATTGTCTCGTCGAGCTGCGGGCCTCGTGCGGCTATTTCTATAGCGGTTATGCATCGATGTGGTGCGCTTCGTGCATCGCGCCTCACGCGTTCATGCAGTTCTCATCCGGAATGGAGCCTCATGGGCAAATACTTTCTCGCCTGGCTGCTCGGAGTGCCGGCCGGGTTGCTGGTACTGGCCTACTTCGCCGCTCACTTCTTCTGATACGGAGACCGCAATGTCCATCGGATGGCCCGAAATGCCCGATACAGCCGCACGCCGCCTCACCGGCGCGACCCATGCCGTCGTCGACGCGCTGCGTGGCGCAGCCGAAGCCGCAGCCAGGCGCGGCAGCGCAGGCGCCGAACAGGCCCGCGCGCTGACCGGCGAGATGCTGGCGAGAAGCCAACGCGCCGGACGTTCGCTGCGCACGATCGTCGAGGAACATCCTGCCGAGTCGCTGTTGCTGGTCGGCGCGGCTGCGTTCGCGCTTGGCTGGCTGTTGCGGCACACGCGCGAGCCGCAGCCTGCTGCGCCCGCTCGACGCGCGCGGCGGCGGTAACCCGGCGGCGAGGGTTTCGCGCGCAACGCTCTTCGACGCTGCGACGCGCGTCAAGATGCGGAAACGATGAAAAGAGGAGAGCGCCCTAACCGGCGCTCTCCTCTTCGCCGACTCGATCAGACTTCGGCTTGACCCTGACCGATGTTCTGCTCGCCGGTGCGGATCGCAGAGTTTGCGTGCGGCGTGGCGGAATGCGCTTCCTGCACGGCGCGGCGGCCGGCAGATCCGCGATGGCTCGCTTCTCCGCCCTTGCGGCCGATGGCCGCCATGTGCGCGCGGTTCGCGCTCACCGCTTCCCCGCCCTTGCGGCCCGCTGCGCGGGCTTCTTCGGACGAGAACTCGTGAGCCGTGCCCTGTTCATGGGCAGCGCGTCCACCCTGGCTCGCGATCATCTTCTGCTTTTCCTGATCCATGGAGGCAAAACCGCGGCCACGGGGTTGTTCGTTGTCTCGAGCGCTCATAAGGACTACCTCGTTGCAAACGCTAGGAGATGGACCCTGGCCGCTGCTGGTCGGCGTCGATCCATCGTTTCGGGTACGGGAAAATTCAGCAGCGTGCGTGTTGAGAGCAAGCCATATGCCAGAGCTCGCCCGCCTGCTCGAAGCGCCCTGGGCGGGCGCGCGAAGGTGAACGGAGCCCGCGCCCTCGGCAAAATGTTCTGCTCGGTGGAAAAAGGGTTCGCACTTGCCGCGATCGGCGTGATGCGCGTCCGTCTCCGGGCGGTGCGAACCGATGCGGATCGCCACGATCGAGGCAGCGGTCTCTCCTAGGTATGCCCATTCGTATCTGGGCGTGCCCGGAAATCGCGCGACGCGCAGCGGAAATACTTTCCGCGCGGCGAAAGTTTGCCCGCCAAACAGCAGCGCGAACAGCAACAGCAATGATCGTTCGATGCGCCGGACGCCCTGCGCGCCCGGTTCTTTTCAAGCATGCGCGGCGTGCTTCATCGCGCTCATGCGCTCGTGCGCCTGGAACGCGCGCGGATAGTGCCGCTCCGGACTTCTGCGCACTTTTCTCCGCTCGCGTCGTCGACAACGTCGAGCGAAACGCGTCCATGACGCGTCTTCCTCCGCATCGAGGGGTAGCACGAACACCGTATCCGTGTCGCCACTGAGCGCGGCTCGCGCATCCGCGTAGCACGCGCGGATCTTCCCGCCCAATCGAGTTCCAAAAAAAAATAGGGCCGCCAAGATTGTGGCAGCCCCTAATGTCGGTGCTGTGGCGAGAAGGACGTCATCGCCGGGGGGAGGTCAGTCCGACAGTGCTCATCCAGCAAGTCATATGCCAGCGCTGGATGTGGGCTCGCGCCGTGCGGCGCGTGCGCAAACGTGGAATTAATTTCCTAGGCGCGAAGATATTTTCCGCGGGCGAAAATGGGCGCGAAGACGCACGCGCGTCGTCGTGCGGAGGACGGCGGTAACCCTCAAGGGATCCGCGCCGCCAAGGCGCGGATCCCCGCGTGCCGCGCTTAATGCGGCAGCGCCTCGGCCATCTTCGAGTGTTCCTGCAAGGTCGGCAGCGTCGTCTGCGCGAACTGCTTGATGTCGCTGTCCTGCGCGTCTTTCGCGGCCTGCTCGAAAAGCTGCACGGCCGCATGATGATCCTCGACCATCAGCGCCGCATACGCTTTCTCGAATTCGGCGCCCTCGAGCTTCTGCAGTTTGCCGATCCTCATCATGTGGTCCGGATCGGGCTCGGTCTTGATCGCGACGTTCTTCTGTTTGGCGAGCGCTTCGAGCTTGTGGCCGGCGTCGGAATGGTCCTTGACCATGCGATCGGCGAACGCCGTGATGGCCTTGTCCTTGGCCCGCGTCTGGGCAGCCTGGCTGACTTTGACTTCGGCGGCATTCGCCTGCGCCGCTTTCTGCAGGAACGTCGAATCCGTTTCCGATACCTGCGATGCCGCGAATGCGCCGAGCGCCAGCGGCATGGCGAGAATCAAGGCCGCGGGTGCGACAAATCTCTTCAGTTGCATCGAAAATCTCCTTGAGCGCTTAAGGTCGCGCGATTCACCGCGAGCTGCGTAGCGGCCGAACGCGACTGCACGCGTACGTTCAATGCGGCGTCGCTACGCCTTTCAGCAGCGTTTCCTGGCACTGCTCGTCGCCGCCTTGCGCGATGTTGCTGAGCGCGATGAAGCCGACCAAGCGCTTGTTGCGATCGACGACGGGCAATCGACGCACCTTCAGGTCGGCCATGTTCTGCGCGACCTCCTGCACGTCCTGATCGTCGTAGCAGTAGCGGATGTGGCCGGTCATCACGTCGCGCACAGGCGTCTTGGGATCGCTGCCGCGCGCGACGGCGCGCACGACGATGTCGCGATCGGTGATCATGCCGATCAACCGGTCGTTGTCCGCCACCGGCAGGCTGCCGACGTCCGCGTCGGCCATCGCCGCGGCTGCATTGCCGATGGTTTCGTCGGCGCCGACGACGCGAACGTCGCGGGTCATCACTTCGCTGATCTTCTTCATGAATCGTCTCCAGGGTCATGCGCGGACGGCGCCCGCCGCGTGGTTGCCGTTGCAAGGCTCGTGTCCGCACGTGCAGCGCGTCTCGGCCGATTCGGCGTGGGTCTCGTGGCCCGCATTGGCGCAATGCGGTCCGCAGTAGGTCTGGCCGGCGGGAACTTCGCAGGCGCAGCCTTTGTGTGCGCAAGGCTGCGCTGACTGATCGATGATCATCGTCGTTCTCCATCGCGGACTTGCCTTCGCAATGTGCGCGCCGCCAACTGAACTCGTCCCCCCTGAGCCCGCTCGCGGCGGGCGCTTAAGGTTTGCAGCCGATTTCTTCGACGATGGCGGACGAGAAGGGCAACGCTCCGCCATGCCGCTCTCCCTGCAAACACAAGCCAGCCACGCACCGCGAACGCGCTACACCGACGCGGCAAGAGTTACGCACCGCGCGCGAGCGGCACCGCATCGCGGCGAGGTGGCACGACTTTTCCATAGCAAGCGCCGGGAACTCGAGGAAGGCGAGCTCCACCTGTTCCCTGCCGGTGCCGGCTGAGCGTGCCCGAGGCCCCCCCTCCTCTCGCGCATCCGTTCAGTCCGGCAGCCGGCCTTCCACCGCAGGAGCGGCTCATGTATTGCTGGCGCACCGTGTTGTTGCTGGTGGCGATCGCTGCGGCGTTCGAGGGATTCGCCGATCTGGACGCTACGGCCGCGATCTTTGCGCGCAGCATCTTCGTCGTGTTCGCGCTCTCGTTCGTGATCGCCGCGCTCGGTGAAACCGCGCGCCGCTTCGGCGAAACGGTATTGAGGCGATACCGCTACGTGCATGCCGGAGCGATGCGTCGTCGCCGCTGATCGCCGACACTCTTTTTCCGCCCCCGCCGCATTTCGGGAACAATTTTCCGCTCGTTCGTGCGATCGAGCCGTGTGCGCCGCTGGGCCGAAACTTGCTTGCGTTGAGCGTCGCACGAAATCGGCACGTCCTCCGCTTGGGGCCGTGCTGGCGATTCCCTCCTTCAGGCAGTGCCATGACTCTCAGCGCCCGCGATCGCAAGGATCCGAACAGCAAAGGAAAGCCGGACGCGGAAGCTTCCGCGGAATTGCGCCATAGCGACGAACCCGAAGTGCACGCGGGTCCGCGCGAAAATCGGGGCACAGGCGTGGTCAGCGAGGACGACACAAGGTGGATCAGCACCGCGTCCGCGCTTCCGATCAACGGACAACCGGTCGAATTCGTGCTCGATGCGCGCGAGTGCGCGATCACCGGAACCTACGCGCACGGCGGCTTCCTGTCGCGCTGGACGCGCTACGCGCCCGAGCTCGTCTGCAAATGGCGCGGTGCGCTCGAGGATGCGCCGCGCGCATGCCGGCCCACGCCTCCTCCTCCCAGCGCCGCCATGAGCCCATGAATCTTTGCGCGCGCAGCGGCGCTCTCGCAATCGCGATGGGCGTTGCCGCTTGCGCCGCGCAGAAGACATTGCCGCCGTCTGCGGGTTTCGGACCCGAACCCACGCTGCCGGCACCAAAATCCTCGTTGATTCCGACCGTGAATACGGCGCCGGCGCGTCCATGGACCAACGACGAAGCGCCGACACCCGCAGCAGGATTCGCAGTGAATGCCTTCGCGCGCGATCTCGTGCATCCGCGTTGGCTCTATGTGCTTCCCGATGGCTCGGTGCTCGTCGCCGAAACCGACGCACCGCCGAAACCCGAGGACGGCAAAGGCATTCGCGGCGCGATCATGAAGAAGATCATGAAGCGCGCAGGCTCAGGGCTCGGCAGCGCCAATCGCATCACGCGGCTCGAAGATGCGGACGGCGACGGCATCGCCGAGACCAAGACCGTATTCATCGACGGGCTCAACTCGCCGTTCGGCATGGCGCTCGTCGGCGACGTGCTGTACGTCGCCAACACCGATTCGATCGTGCGATTCCCCTACTCCAAGGGCGCGACGAAGATCACCGCTCCCGGTGTCAAGACGGCTGACCTTCCCGGCGGGCCTCTCAATCATCACTGGACCAAGAACATCATCGCGAGCCGCGACGGATCGCATCTTTACGCAACCGTCGGATCGAACAGCAACGTCGCCGAGCACGGCATCGAAAAGGAAAACGGGCGCGCGTGCATCGTCGAGATCGATCTCGCCAACGGACGTTCGCGCACGTTCGCAACCGGATTGCGCAATCCGAACGGACTCGCCTGGCAACCGGCGAACGGCGCCTTGTGGACGGTCGTCAACGAGCGCGATGAGCTCGGCAACGATCTCGTGCCGGATTATTTGACCGAAGTGAAGGACGGCGCATTCTACGGCTGGCCGTACAGCTACTACGGTGCGCATGTCGATGTTCGCGTGCAACCGCCGCGGCCCGATCTCGTCGCGAAAGCGGTCGTGCCCGACTACGCGCTCGGATCGCACACCGCCTCGCTCGGCCTCGCGTTCTACGACGGCGATGCGTTCGGAGCGCACTATCGCGGCGGCGCATTCATCGGCCAGCACGGATCATGGAACCGTCGTCCGCAAGCGGGCTACAAAGTCATCTTCGTGCCGTTCGCAAACGGACGTCCAGGCGGCCAACCCGAGGACGTGCTCACCGGTTTCGTGGACGAGCACGGCAAGGCGCGCGGCCGTCCGGTCGGCGTCGCTGTGGATCACGCCGGCAATCTTCTCGTCGCCGACGATGTCGGCGGTCACGTGTGGCGCGTGACGCGCAGCGCGCGTTGAGAAACGAGACGTTCCTGCGCGCTTACGTCTTAGCGCCGCGTCTTTGCGGGAACGAATCGTGCGATCCGCAATCCAAACTCGAACACAAGCCGAACGAGTTCCGCGCTTAACACGCGGCTAAAGACCATTTAACGATGGCGTGACCGTGTCGTGACGTATC
>Ga0068862_100000050_pt1 | contig 145502 bp, 126 predicted proteins | sample KBSSwiS52_FD_66598 | JGI IMG/M metagenome (GOLD analysis project Ga0068862, IMG submission 66598) | Switchgrass rhizosphere microbial communities from Kellogg Biological Station, Michigan, USA - KBS Switchgrass S5-2 | ecosystem: Host-associated > Plants > Roots > Rhizosphere > Soil ...
TCGCCGCGGTCGGGTTCGAGCTCTACTGCCAGATGATCGACGAGGCGGTGGCCGAGGCCGGGGGGCAGGACGGCGAGCGCGAGGAGGCGCCGGAGCCGGTGCGGCTCGACGTCCCGGTCGACGCCTACCTGCCGGCCAACTACGTGCCCTTCGAGGCGGCCAAGATCGACATCCACCGCCGCATCGTCTCGGCCCGCGAGCCGGGTGAGCTGCGGGCGATCCGCGACGAGCTCGACGACCGCTTCGGGCCGCTGCCGGAGGAGGCCGAGAACCTACTGGCGCTGCAGCGGGGGCGGATCGAGCTCGGCCTCGCCGGCGCTCGCAGCGTCGAGTTCCGCGGCGGCCGGCTCAGCATCACCGGGGTCGAGCTCGACTCCGAGGGCGCCGGGGTGCTGGGCGAGCAGGTCGAGGGCGCGGTCTACGAATGGCGCGAGCAGACGGCCGCGGTGCGGGTCGCCGGCGACCCGGCGGAGCGGCTGGCGGCGGTGCTGGCGATGGCCACGGGCCTGCGCGAGGCGCGCCGCGCGGTCGAGCAGCAAGTCGCATAGAGCTGTCGCTTAGTCCTGATTAAGCGACTTCGACTAAGCTGCCGACCTCGTGGCAGCGAAAGCTGGGCAGAGGAAACGGCCGCCCTCGGGGCGGCAGGGGGATCGTCGCAGGCGGCTCTGGCTCGTCGTGTTCGCGGTCGTCCTCGTCGCGCTCTTCGTCATCTTTGCCGTGGCGCAGGGAATCGGCGCGACGAGCGTGCCTTCGGGCGACGCCGCGATCGTCAAGAGCGTGCCGAGCGACGCGAACACCGTCACCGAAGCCGAAGTGAAACGCGCCACCGCCCAGCAGATCGCCGCAACGACCAGCGAAAGCAAAGCGAAAGCGCCGAAACCGGGCTCGAAAAAATTCGAAGAACTGAAAGCAGCCGCCTTCGGCGAACTCCTCAACCTGATCTGGATCAGGGGCCAGGCGGAAGAACTCGGGATCAAGGCGACGCCGAAACAGATCGAAACCGAACTGGAAACGATCAAAAAAACCAACTTCGGCGGTAAAGAATCCGCCTACCAGGAATTCCTAGAAAAATCGCATTTCACCCAGGACGACGTCGACGCCCGGGTCGAACAGCAGATCCTCAGCACCGAAATCCAGCAACGGATCCAGGGGCAGTCGCAGCCGGCGAACGCGGAAGAGATCAAGGACTACTACGAGAAAGAAAAGGCGACTCAGTTCACGACTCCGGCGAGCCGCGACGTGCGCGTCATCGTCAACAAAGACGAGTCGAAAGTCGAAGCGGCGAAGAAAGCGCTGGAAGGCGACCAGTCGCAGAAAAACTGGTTGAAAGTCGCGGCCAAATACTCCAGCGACCCGACCACCAAAGCGACCGGCGGGCTGCAGAAAGCGATCACCGAAGAATTCGTCAAAGGCGAACTGAAGAAAGCGATCTTCGACACTCCCATCGGCGAACTCGCCGGCCCGGTCGAGTACGAAAAAAACTTCATCCTGGTCGAACCGGTGAAGGAGACCGCGAAGAAAGCCAAAACCCTGGCCGAAGTCCGCTCGCAGATCAGTCAGACGCTGAGCCAGCAAAAACAGGAAGAATTCTTCTCCAACTTCGTCACCGAATACCAGGCGAAGTGGACCTCGCGCACCGTCTGCGCCTCCGGCTTCACCAAAGTCGAACAGTGCTCGAACTTCAAGGGCTCCGGCCATCCGAGCAGCGCCCCGCCGGCTTGCTACGAAGCCAACCCAAAAACGCCGACGAAAGAATGCCCCGCGCCGGTGACGATGAACACCCCGGCGATCCCCGGCACGGTTACCGAGGAAGAACCGCGAGGTGAACGCTTGGTGCAGCGCCCCCAGCCGGTGGGGCTGGCTAGCGCCAAAGCGGGCAAAGCGGCGGAAGCACTGAAAGGTGCCGTCGAAGGGGCGAGCGGGGAATAGCCGCACCGCCGCGCGCGCTCGCGGGGCGTCCGAATAGGATCCGCCACCGATGAGCGCGATCAAGTCGATCCACGCCCGCCAGATCCTCGACTCGCGCGGCAACCCGACCGTCGAGGTCGAGGTCGTGCTCGAGTCCGGTGCCAGCGGGCTCGCAGCGGTGCCCTCGGGCGCCTCGACCGGCGAGTTCGAGGCGGTCGAGCTGCGCGACGGCGGCGACGCCTGGGGCGGAAAGGGCGTGACCAAGGCCGTCGAGCACGTCAACGGCGAGATCGCCAAGGCGCTGGTCGGTGCAAGGGCCGCCGAGCAGGGCGCCCTCGACGAGACGATGATCGAGCTCGACGGCACCTCGAACAAGGGCCGGCTCGGCGCCAATGCGCTGCTCGGCGTCTCGCTGGCGGCGGCGAAGGCGGCGGCGGCCGACTCCGAGCAGCCGCTCTACCGCTACCTCGCCGAGCTCTACGGCGGCGGCGAGCCCCACGTTCTGCCGGTGCCGATGATGAACGTGCTGAACGGCGGCGCCCACGCCGACAACTCGGTCGACTTCCAGGAGTTCATGATCGTCCCCGCCGGAGCGGAGAGCTTCTCCGAGTGCCTGCGGGTCGGTGCCGAGGTCTTCCATGCGCTGAAGAAGTCGCTCCACTCGCAGGGCCACTCGACCGCGGGCGGTGACGAGGGCGGCTTCGCACCCAACCTCGAGTCGAACGAGGCGGCCCTGCAGGCGGTCCTGGCCGGGGTCGAGGCGGCCGGCTACAAGCCCGGCGAGGACGTCTTCATCGCTCTCGATCCGGCGACCAGCGAGATCTTCTCCGACGGCTCCTACGCGCTCGAGCACGAGGGCCGCACCCTCAGCCCCGCCGAGATGGCCGACTACTGGACCGACGCCTGCTCGCGCTACCCGATCGTCTCGATCGAGGACGGCATGGACGAGGAGGACTGGGACGGCTGGAAGCTCTTGACCGAGCGGCTGGGGACCCGGGTGCAACTGGTCGGCGACGACCTCTTCGTCACCAATCCGGAGCGGCTGCGGCGCGGTATAGATCTCGGGGTCGGCAACTCGATCCTCGTCAAGGTCAACCAGATCGGCACCCTGACCGAGACGCTGGAGGCGATCCGCACCGCCCGCGAGGCGGGCTACACCGCAGTGATCTCGCACCGCTCGGGAGAGACCGAGGACACGACGATCGCCGACCTCGCCGTCGCCACCGGCGCCGGCCAGATCAAGACCGGAGCCCCGTCCCGCTCCGACCGGGTCGCCAAGTACAACCGGCTGCTGCGGATCGAGGAGGAGCTTGGCTCCGCCGCCTCGTTTCCGGGCCTGAAAGCGTTCGTCCAGCGCTCCTCTTAATGAAGGAATGCCGCGGCCGGCAGCGTAGCTGCGGGCATGGCATCCCAGCGGCCCTCGGGCCGGACCAGCGCCAGGCGCCGCCCGGCCCCCGCCAAACGCCGTCCCGCCGCCCGCCGGGCGCGCCCCGCCGCCCGCAAAGGCGGGAGCCGGATCAAGTGGGACCGGGTCGGCCGCGTCGCGCTGACGCTGGTCCTCGCCGCCGTCCTCTACTCCTACCTGAACCCGGCGATCGACTTCGTCAAGACCTACACCGGGACGACCGCCGCCAAAGCCGAGTTCCACGAACTGTTGAAGGAAAACAAGAACCTGCACAAGCGGATCCAGTCCTCCTCCGACCCGGCGGTGATCGAACAGGGGGCGCGCGAGCAGGGGTTGGTCGCCGAAGGCGAGCGGCCGATCCGGCTCAACGGTCTGCGCTGAGGCGCCGATGACGAGCGGCGCCCGGCGGGCTCATGGTTAGCGCCGGCTCCTACGTCCTCGCCGCGATCCAGCTCGTCGTCCTGGTCGCGGCGCTGGGGTTCAGCGCTGCGCGGCTGCGGGCGCGGCTGCTGCCAGGCTGGGAGGGAGGCGCGGCGCGGCTGGTCGAGGTGCTGGTCGCGGTCGCGCTGTTGACCTGGATCTGCGAGGCGCTGGGGACCTTCGGCGCCCTCTACGCCGGCACCGTGCTGGCTTTAGCGGTGGTCCTCGCCGCCGCCCTCTGGCAGTGGCTGCCTGCGCCCGACGAGCGTCCCGCCGACCCGCAGTTGCCGCGCGAAGACGGCTGGCTCGTGCTGGCGATGACCGCGGTCGTCGCGATCGTCGTCTTCACCTGGGCGGTCACCACCAAGCACGCGCTCGACCGCGGCATCTTCAACTTCGACTCGCTCTGGTACCACATGCCGTTCTCGGTCGACATGGTCCAGAGCCACTCGACGACCGGGATGCACCACGTCGAGACGGTCTTCACCAACTGGTTCTACCCGCAGAACTCGGAGCTGCTGCACGCGGTCGGAATCCTCCTGGTCGGCCGCGACACGCTCTCGCTGTTCGTCAACCTCGGCTGGCTCGCGGTCGGCTTCGTCGCTGCCTGGGGAATAGGCCGGCCCTACAACCGCGGCGCTCTCGCCGTCGCCGCCGCGGCGATCCTCTTCGCCTGCCACACCCTGGTCGTCCGCGAGCCGGGAGCGGCGAAGAACGACGTCGTCGCCGCAGCCCTGCTGCTCGCCGGCATCGCCGTCCTCGTCCAGGCCTGGAACCGCGACCGCCGCTTGATCGGGTGGCCGCTGGCGGTCGCCGGGCTGGCGGTCGGGCTCGCGGCCGGGACCAAGGTGACGGCGCTGGCGCCGGCGGCGGCGCTGAGCGTGGCGGTGATCGTCCTCGCACCCGCCGGGCGACGAGGGGCGGCGGCGCTCTGGTGGTTCGTGCCGGCGCTGCTCGGCGGCGGCTACTGGTACCTGCGCAACCTCGTCGTCGCCGGCAACCCGATCCCCGAGATCGACCAGCTCGGGCCAATCTCACTGCCCCACCCCGAGCGCCTGCAGGAAGGCCGCCCGGACTTCAACATCCTCCACTACGCGACCGACACCGGCGTCTGGCGCGACTACTTCGGGCCGGGACTCCACGACGCCTTCGGCTCGCTCTGGCCGTTGGTCCTGCTCGGCGCCCTCGCGGCGACCGTGCTGGCGATCTTCGCCGGCCGCGACAAGCTGGTCCGCTGGCTCGGTGGCGTCGGCCTCTTCGGACTCGTCGCCTACCTCTTCACCCCGCTCGGGGCCGCTGGCGCCGAGGGCGAACCGGTCGGCTTCGCGATCAACGTCCGTTTCGTGATCCCGGCGCTGCTGCTCTCGCTGGTCCTCGTGCCGCTGCCCCGCTTCCTCGACCCGAAGCCGCGCCGTTACGGCCTGATGGCGCTCCTCGTCGTCGTCTTCCTCGTCACCGACCGTCCCGACGACGCCCTCCACGACCCAGCCCGGGCCTTCGCCCTGCTCGTTGTCGTCCTCCTGGTCGCGATCCCGGCCGGTCTGCTGCTGGCCCGCGCCCGCGGCGCATCGACGAGCCTCGTCCTCGGCGGCGGCGCGGCGCTCGCCCTGCTGCTGATCGTCCTCGGCTACCCGGCCCAGCGCCACTACCTGGAGGGCCGCTTCGCCAACGACGGCGCCCCCGACACCCAGATCCCCGGCATGGACCTCAACTCGGCCTACCGCTGGGCGCGCGGGGTCGAGGACGCGCGGATCGGCCTTGCCGGCACCACCGCCGGCTTTGCCGGTTACGGCTTCTACGGCACCGACCTCTCCAACCGCGTCCTCTACCTCGGCGAACCCGGCCCGCACGGCGCCTTCAACGCGCTGCCGACCTGTGCCTCCTTTCGTGCCGCAGTCAACGACGCCGAGCTCGACTACCTGGTCACCGCGCCGTTCCTCAACTTCCTCCACCCGAGCGACCCGATTCCCTCGCCGGAGGCGCGCTGGCTGCGCGGCGAGACCGCGGTGGCGCCGCTCCTGCGCAGCGGCCCGGTCACCGTCTGGAAGGTCCGCGGCCAGCTCGACCCGGCGGCCTGCGGCCCCGCCAACGCGCCGCTGCGGGAAATCCCGGACACGCCCGCCTCTTAGGAGGTAGGCGGCGAGCGCGCTGAGCTACCCTCGGCCGGTGAGCTATCCGCTGGCCAATGCGATGTACCAGTGGGAAGAGGGCGCCCGCGAGCTGGCGGCGATCGACGACCCGCGCGACCGGCGGATGGCCGAACGGGTCGTCGAGGCGATCCGGGTTGAACTGCGGCGGCGGATCGGCCCCACCTTCGCCGCCGCCGAACTGGCGGACCTCTACGGCCAGGGGACCGACTGGGCGCTGGGAGTCGCCGGCGACGTCGCGCCGGCGGTCGAAGGGCGGGCGCAGGCCCTCGCCGATGCCGCCTTCTGGGCCTACCTGCGAGGCGCCACCGACTTCGCCGGCGGCAGGGAGCTAGTGCCCTGAGCGCGCCCTCAGCGGCGCGCTAGTCGTCTGAATCGTCGTCGTCGCCGTTGCCGGCGTCGTCGTCGATGGCGCCGGCCCGGCGGATCACGATCTGGTCGGCATCGATGCGGACGGTGACGTCCCGTTTGCCGGCCCAGTGCTCGGCGTAGACGGGGTTGTCTTTGACCGCGGCGTCGAGCCAGAGCCCGTAGCCGTCGGTCTCGCCGTGGTCGAAGGTCGCCTCGTACTCGCGCCGCCGCCCGCGGCCGCCGCGGCGCCCGCGCCGGCGTCGCCGCCGCGGTTTGCCCTCGTCGCCATCGCCATCGCCCTCACCCTCGGACTCCGACTCCTCGTCGTCCTCGTCGGGCCGCTCGGCGGCTTCCGCCTCTTCGGCCTCTTCCTCGGCCGCGGTCGCCGCTTCGATCTCGGCTTCGATCTCGTCGCGGAGGTCGATTTCGCTCGAGCCGGCGTTCTCGTCGTCGGGCGAGAGGTCGTACTGCTTGCGGAACTCGCGCAGCTCGCTGGCTGTGATTTCGAGCTGGTGGGCGATCCAGGCGTCGGTGCGGCCCTGGTGGACCCAGGCGCGGATCTGGTTGAGCTGCGGCTTCAGGGAGCGTCGGGGCATCGGCGGGCGAGTCTATTGAACGGGGACATCGATTCGCGGTGCGCTCGGGGCAACTACGACATCAGGAAGGCGAGCGCCTCGAACATCGCGATGACCACGACGACGACGGTGACGGTGAGGCAGACCGCGAGGACGCTGAAGCGGACCTTGCCATGCTGCTCGTCACGCTGTATGCGGCGGCTGCGGGAGCGGTTCGCCGCCCGGCGCCGGAGCTGCTCGCGGCGGCGCCGCTCGAGTGAGGTCTCCTGCTCGAAGGCAACCTCGAACTGGGAGATGCTTTGTCGCATTCGCATGGTCAGGCGGCCCTGGGGAAGGGCCGCGGGCACCGTAGCAAAAGATCTTGCAAAGCTCACGTTTCGCTCATGCCGAACAGTGGCCCCAGAGGCCGCGGCCGGCTCGCGCGGCACCGCTCTGAAGGGCCTCGAACCGCTCTGCAAAGCGGATGTTGGGCGGAATTGCCAGCGTCCGCGCGAGCCCGCGTCGGAGCAGCTCGGCGTTGAGGAAACGCTCACGTTGGGCGGCCCGTTTCGAGTTATCGGAGACCTGACCCGCCGGAACGAGGTAGACGTAGGCGAGCAGGCGGCCGTAGACGTCACGCGGCTCGTCGCCGATGACGAGGCGCACCCGCCGTCCCTCGGCGACCCGGTGCTGGAAGGCCGAGGCCTGCGGCCCGAAGCACTGGACCGCCGTATCCGGCTTCACCGTCTCCGGGGTATCGACGCCGATCAGGCGGACGTCCTCGGTCCGCTCACTGCCGTCGAGCCGCACTTCGAGCGTGTCGCCGTCGACCGCGCGCACCACCGTGCCCCGGTCGACCGCAGGCGGCCGCGCGTCGCCCGAGTCGTTCGCCCCGATCTCCCAGGGCCGCAGCAGCACCACGGCGGCCGCGACGAGCAGCAAAGCGCTGCCCCAGCGGCCGCCGCGCGCACCCACTTAGATGAATTAGGGGGTGCGCCGCACGTTGGCGAGCAGCGTCTCCTTGATCTGCTCGACGATCGCGTTCGCTTCGCCCCACTCGCGCTGCCAGACGTTGCGGCCGAAGATCACGCCCGAGCCGCCCGCCTGCATGATCTCGCGGGTGTGGTTGAGGACCGTCTCGTCGTCGACCTTCGAGCCGCCGGAGAGGACGACCAGCGCCCGGCCAGCCGACTCGACGCACTGGCGGATCGCCTCGACCTGGTCGACGTCCATCTCGTTGTAGGGCGCCGGCGAGTCCTTGTCCTTGTCGGGGTTGACCACCGGCATGTTGAGCTTGACGATGTCGGCGCCCATCTCCATTGCCATCCGCGCCGCGTAGTCGATCGCGTAGAAGCTGTTCTGGCCGCCCTTGGCCTCGATCGCTTCGCCCCGCGGGTAGGACCAGACGACGAGCGGCATCCCGAAGCGGTCGCAGTCCTCGCGCACCTGGCGCAGCTGGGCGAGGTCCTCGTCCTGGCGCGGCGAGCCGACGTAGAGCGTGTAGCCGATCGCGTCGGCGCCGAGCCGCACCCCGTCCTCGACGCTGGCGTTGCAGCTCGAGAAGGCTTTGGCGCCGGAGGGGATGTCGGTCTTGCCGTTGACCTTGAGGATCAGCGGCACCCGGCCGGCGTAATCCGGGTAGTACTTCTCGGCCATCCCGATCTGGCAGGCCAGGGCCGAGTAACCGGCCTCGGCTGCGAGCCGGAACTGGTAGTCGGGGTCCTTCGAGGCGGGGTTGGGGAAGAAGTCGCGCGGACCGTGCTCGATGCCCTGGTCGATCGGCAGCAGCATCAGCGTTCCGTTGCCCGGGCCGAACTCGAAAAGCAGGCGGTAAAGCCGGGCGCGTTTGCCGGGCGGAAGGGTCGCAAGCAGGGATTTCTGCTCGGTCAGGCTCTTCAACTCCACGGTCAGAATCCTCCTAGAGATGGGGTGTTCGGGGAGTATGGCATCGGATAGCCGAGGCGCAGCACGCTCGGGGGTTTATTCTCGGAACATGAGCGAGACTGAGCTCAGCGTCATCTGCAAGAACTGCGGCTCCGAGGTCAGTCCGTATGTCACCGAGTGTCCCTACTGCGGGGCGCGGCTTCGCAAGCGGGCGCCGAAACTCGAGCGCAAAGGCGAGGGCTTCGAGGCGCAGCGCCCGAAGCGGCGCCGGCGGCTGCTGCCGCGGCGTGCCTCGGTCACCTGGACGATCGGCCACAAGCCCTACGCGACGATGACGGTGATCCTCGCCTCGGCGATCCTGCTGCTGGTCCAGAAGGCGGGCGGCAACTCGCTCGCGACCTATGGCGGGCTGATCGTGCCGCTCGAGGGCGAGTGGTGGCGCTACCTGACCGCCCCGTTCGCCTACGTCGACGTCGGCTACCTGTTCGTCGTCGCGATCGGGCTGGCGATCTTCTCGACCGGGGTCGAGCGGCGGCTCGGCACCGCGCCGACGGCGCTGCTGCTGCTGGCCTGCGGGGCGCTGGGGATGATCGCCGCGACCGCTGTCGCCAACGCCCAGGGCGACTTCATCGTCGTCGCCGGCGGCAACGGCATGGCGCTCGGCTCGGTCGCCGCCTGGGTCGCGCTGCGCCGCACCGAGACGGCGGGAGCGATCGACCAGGAGTACGACCTGATCGGGGTCGCGGTCGCCGCCGTGGTGCTGATCCTGCTGCCGGTCTTCGCACCGACCGCCGACCTCGTCGCCGGCCTGGTCGGCGGCGCCGTCGGCGGCCTCGCCGGCCTCGCCGCCTCGGCCTACTACTCGCACTCCGAGTAAGGGCGCCCCCGGGCGCCAATCATCTAGCGTCCTGCCCGTGCCCTCCGAGGCTGACTTCGACGCCGCAATCGAGCACCTGCTCGACCCCGAGCGCTTCGCCGAGGCCGAGCGGGTAGTCGCCCAGGCGGCGCCGCAGCTGCAGAAGGTGCTGGCCGCGGCCCTCGCCGAGGGCGGCTGGTTCTCCGAGCCGCACGAAGCCGAGGCGCTGAAGGCGGCGACCACGCCCGACCCCGACGAGCGGCTCGCCGCGGTCCGCGCCCTGCTCGCCGAGGAGGCCCGAATGGGGATGATGGTTGGCGTCGCCGTCGGCTGGGCACTGAAGGAAGAGATGGCCGCGCTTGACGCGGGGCGCCAGCAAGGCATCGCAGACACCGAGAGAGATGGAGAGAGCTGAAACATGGAGATCAAGTTCCACGGCCAGTCCTGCTTCGAACTGACGGACGGCGCGACGACGGTCCTCACCGACCCCTTCCTGAAGCCGAACAATCCCGTCGCCGTCGCCACCGCCGAGGAGGTCAACGCGACCCACGTCGCGATCAGCCACGGCCACGCCGATCACCTCGCCGACGCGGTCGCGGTTCTGAACCGCACCGGCGCCGAGGCGATCGCGATCGTCGAGCTGGCGAGCTGGCTGGGCGAGCAGGGGGTCGAGTCGGTCAAGGACCCGAACCTCGGCGGCACCGTCTCCTACGACTGGGGCTACATCGGGCTGGTCCCCGCCTGGCACACCAACACGACGCCGGACGGGACCGCGATCGGCCCGGCCGCGGGGATGCTGATCAAGATCGGCGAGACGACCGTCTACCACGCCGGCGACACCTGCCTGTTCAGCGACATGAAGCTGATCGCCGAACGCAGCGACATCGACGTCTTCCTGGTGCCGATCGGCGGCCACTACACGATGGACCGCCACGACGCGGTCCGTGCCTGCGAGTTCGTCGGCGCCGCGACCGTGATCCCGATGCACTACGACACCTTCCCGCCGATCGAGACCGACGCCGAGGCCTTCAAGTCCGACGTCGAGTCGCAGACCTCCTCGCAGGTCGTGATCCTGCAGCCCGGGGAGTCGCACTCGGTCTAAAACTGGCCAGCTGGCCAAACGCAAGGTAACCTCGTCGGAGCGCGGCGCGCGCGGAGCGCCGCGGGCCGACGGAGGAGGGTGTGATGGAGGCGAGGCAAGCCGGCGGGATGCGGGCGCGGACCGAGCGTGCCGACTACCAGGCGACCGCCGACCCGGCGCTCAACGAGGCTGCCGACCGGACGGGCGACATCAAGCTGCTCGGCTACGGCGAGCTGTACGACCTCTGGGAGCGCCAGCAGTGGCAGACGCAGGAGCTCGACTTCAGCCAGGACCGGATCGACTGGCACGAGCGGATCGACGAGGAAGAGCGCTTTCAGCGCATGTACGGGCTCTCCTCGTTCTTCATCGGCGAGCAGAAGGTGGCCGAGGAGCTGGGGCCGATCATGCGGGCGGCGCCGACCGAGGAGCAGAAAGTCTTCCTCTGCACTCAGATCGCCGACGAGGCGCGCCACGTCCGCTTTTTCGAGCGCTTCTACCGCGAGGTCGGCGTGCTCGAGTCCGACAGCCTGGCGGAGATGCTGACCGAGACCTCGACCCATCTCAACGACGACTTCGGCCGGCTCTTCGACGAGATGCTGGGGCGCCGCACCGAGCGGCTCTCGCAGGAGCCCGGCGACACCGAGGCGCTGGTCGAAGCGGTGACGCTCTACCACATGGTGATCGAGGGAATGCTGGCGCTGACGGGACAGCACTTCATCATGGACTTCAACGAACGCGAAGGGACGCTGCCCGCCTTCGTCGAGGGCTTCGGCAACGTCGCCCGGGACGAGCACCGCCACGTCGCCTTCGGCTCGGTCTTCCTGCGCGAGAAGGCGCGCGAGGACGAGCGCTACAAGGACGCGATCCAGCGGGCGTTGGGCGAAGCGTTACCGATCGCCGAGGGCGTCCTGGCGCCGCCCTGGGCCGAGGACACCGAGGACTTCGAAGTTTTCGGCTACTCGCTCGAGGAAACGCGCGAATTCGCCGCCACCTGCCTGATGCGGCGGCTGCGGGTGATCGGGCTCGGCTGAGCCTGCAGGGCCTTACGGCGTCGCTTCGGCTTCCGGCGCTTCCGGCTCGGCGACGACGACCGGCGCTTCTTCGACCGGCGGCTCGACTTCTTCGACCACGACCGGTGGCGGCGTAGTCGTCGCCGGGGGCGTCGTGGTCGTCGCCGTAGCGGTCGTGCCGGTCGCCGGGCTGGTGATGGTGACGACGACCGTGCTGGTGCCGGTGCTGTGGGCGCCGGGCGTGGTGGGAGTCGCAGTCGCCGGGGTGACGGATTCGGGAGCGCCGTCGAGCCCGCCGGTGCCGTCGCCGGCAGTCGAGCCGGCGGCTTCTTCGGTTTCGGCGCCGCCGATCGCGGCCGCTTCTTCTTCGGCGAGGGTTGGCGGGGCCGGGATTTCGGCGGTCTCGGCAGTGACCTGCTCAGCTGCGGCAGGAGCCTGGGCCTGAACGGCCGCGGCCGCGGCGACGTGCTCTCTCGGCAGTACGGCCGGCGTCTGCGCCGAGGCGATCGCCGGCCCGCCTGGTTCCAAGCCGCCCGAGGTCACAGGCTGGACCTTGGCCGGCGGGGCCGGTTCCGGGTTGACCGGGGTGCCAGAAGTCTGCTGCTTGACCTCGACCGCTCCCGCGGTGAGGACCGCGGCGGTGACGACGCCGGCAACCGCCTTGGTACCGATCGCACCGCCGATCGCGCCGAGCCCACTGGCCGCGCCGCCCCCGCTGATCGCGGCGCCGACCCCGGACGCGGCGCCCGCCGCGCCGGCACCGGCAGCGCCGGCGCCCGCGGCGCTGCTGCTCGCCCCGGCGCCGCCGAGGCCGAGCTTGGAGGCGATGAAGCCTTTGAAGGCGATCAGCGGCGCGACCGGGAACAGCGCCGCCAGCATCTTCTCGTTGGAGCGGACCTGGGAGCGGAAGTCGGCGCATTCGTCGCACTCGCGGATGTGGCGGCGGACCGGGGAGGAGACCTTGCGCAGGCCCTCGGCCGCTTCGGAGAGCTCGACCCGGACCTCGCCACAGGTCAGCAGGCGCGCCTGGCTCGCCTCGGCGAGCGAGATCCGCGCCCGCACCAGCAGCGACTTGACCGAGGGCACCGTGGTGTCCATCGCGGCGGCGATTTCCTCGTAGGAGAGTGCGTCCATCTCGCGCAGCAGCAGCGCCGAGCGCTGCGTCTCCGGCAGTTTGTTGACGTCGCTGATGATCTGCCGGAACTCCTCGCGGTTGTGGACCCGCTCGGCGGTCGAGGAGGCCTCGACGGCGGGGACCATGTCCATCGATTCCTGGGCGTCGGCGGTCGGTTTGCGCAGGTGGTTGAGGCAGCGATTGCGGGCGATCCGATAGAGCCAGGGGCGGAGGTTGATCTCGCGCTCGTCGGCGAGCATCGCCCGGTAGGCGTTGACGAAGACCTCCTGCAGGACGTCTTCGGCGTCCTCGGTCGAGCCCAGCATCTGGCGGCAGAAGCCGAGCAGGCGGCCCTGGTAGCGGTCGACGATCGTCTCGAAGGCGCCGGCGTTGCCGCTCCGCGCCATCGCGATCAGCTTCTCGTCGCCCTGCAGTTTGAGCAGGGGCGAGCGGCGGGCGAGCAGACCGCGACGACTGGCGTGAGTTAGGGCCGATGCCTCCACAAGCAGATCCCCCTCCAGGGCGACGACTGGTTTCAGCCTTTGAGACACCGTAACAAGGGCCGAGTTGCGCACTCCAAAGATTTATTGCGTCTTGAGAGTGCCCGGGGCGGGACTCGAACCCGCGATCCCCGATGGGGAAGCGCCTTTTAAGGGCGCCGCGTTTACCAACTTCGCCACCCGGGCCTGTCCAACATAAACCCGCATGTCCTCCGCTTCGCCATAATCGGCCATGTGCTCCGCTTCGCGTCCGCGCATGGCCGCAACGCGCCATATCGGCGCCGCTCGCCAAGGGTCAGAAAGTGAGGCTCGCTCATTTGGCGACCTGGAAGGGCCGGTACCCGGAAGTCTCTGTCCCATAAGCTGTGCCGCATGGCGGAGCATGGGGGGCGGATCGTTGCCAGGACGCTGAAGTCGCGTGGGGTGGAGAACCTCTTCACGCTGTCCGGCGGGCATCTCTTCTCGATCTACGACGGCTGCAAAGCCGAGGGGATCGGGATCATCGACGTGCGCCACGAGCAGACTGCCGCCTTCGCCGCCGAGGGCGTCGCCAAGGCGACCCGGGGAGTCGGGGTAGCGGCGCTGACCGCCGGGCCCGGGGTGACCAACGGGATCAGCGCGATCGCCGGCGCCCAGGCCAACGGCTCGCCGATCTGCGTGCTCGGCGGGCGGGCGCCGGAGATGCGCTGGGGGTCAGGGTCGCTGCAGGAGATCGATCACCTGCCGTTCGTCTCGCCGCTGGTCAAGTCGGCCGACACCGCCAAGGACCCGAGCGCGATCGGCCCGCTGACCGCCTCGGCGCTCGACCTCGCCGTCGCGCCGCCGACCGGTCCGACCTTCATCGACTATCCGATGGACATCGTCTTCAGCGAGGGCGAGGTGGAGATCCCCGCCCCCGCGGTTATCGACGCCGAGCCGGCGGCCGGGGTCGAGGAGGCGGCGGCGCTGCTGGCCGGCGCCGAGCGGCCGGTGATCATGGCCGGCAGCGGCCTCTACTGGGGCCGCGGCGAGGGCGAGATGCGGGCGCTTGCGGAAGCGCTTGGAATCCCGGTCTTCCTCAACGGGCTCGGCCGTGGCTGCCTGCCGGCCGACCACGACCTTGCCTTCAGCCGCGCCCGCTCGACGGCGCTGGGCGGCGCCGACGTCGCCCTGGTGATCGGCGTGCCGCTCGACTTCCGCCTCGGCTTCGGCGGAGTGTTCGGCGAGGAGACGAAGCTTGTCCGGCTCGACGTCTCCCCGAACCATCTGACCCGCAACCGCACGCCGGACGTCGACCTGGTCGGCGACGTGCGGGCGACGCTCGCCGCGCTGCGCGAGGCGGCGGGGGAGGGGACGCGGAGCCGACCTTGGGTCGAGCAACTGACGGACGTCGAGCGCGAGCGCCGCGAGGGCGAGCGCGCCGAGCTCGAGGATGAGCGCTCGCCGCTACACCCGGTGCGCGTCTACAAGGAGCTCGGCGAGGTGCTCGACCGCGACGCGATCGTGATCGGCGACGGCGGCGACTTCGTCTCCTACGCCGGCCGCTTCATCGACACCTACGAGCCCGGCTGCTGGATGGACCCCGGCCCGTTCGGCTGCCTCGGCGCCGGCCCGGGCCAGGCAATCGGCGCCAAGGTCTCGCGGCCCGACCGCCAGGTCTGCCTGCTGCTCGGCGACGGCGCCTTCGGCTTCGCCGGGATGGAGTTCGACACGATGGCCCGCCATGGCCTCGGCGTCGTCGGGGTGATGGGCAACAACGGGATCTGGGGTCTCGAGCACCACCCGATGCAGTTCCTCTACGGCTACTCGGTGGCCGCCGAGCTGCAGCCGGAAACCCGCTACGACCAGCTGGTCGAGACGCTCGGCTGCGAGGGGGTCCTGGTGCGCGAGCCGGGCGAGCTGCGGCCGGCGCTCGAGCGGGCGTTCGAGTCAGGCGTACCGACCCTGGTCAACGTCCTCACCGACCCCGAGATCGCCTACCCGCGCAAAGCCAACCTGGCTTAGAGCAAAGAATCGGCCGTCGCAAGGACGGCCGATTCAGCTGGCCCCTCAGGACGGGCAGGGGTACGTCTTCAGGGACCATTTATTAGTTGGGCTCAGACGGCGGGAGGCGCCATGATGCGGCAATCGCCCAAGCCCTGTAACCAGGTGCAAGGTGAGGCGAACCCCAACTCGTCCCCGGTGAGTTGAAGTATTCATCTCCACTCCTTAACAGTCCAGTCCCTAGGCATGCAAATACCCAGTTTTAAGTACGAGTTTGGACGAATTATCGTTGTTCGAGGCGTCTCATAGCCCATTTGGCCTATGGCCATGTACGCCTATGTTCGCTTGGTACCTCGAATAGTTTCACTTCATTCGAAGCGTTCGAGCATCGCTCTGCGGCGGGGAGATTCGGTCTCAGCGCGACGCCGCGTTTATGGCGGCGCCGTAGAGGATGTCGTGCTCGGAGACGGTGATCTCCTCAAGTCCGAAGGCCCGCATCGTCTCGACAAGGATCACGACGCCGGCGACGATCGTCGGCGCCCGGTCGGGGTGCAGGCCGACGATCTGGGCCCGCTCGGCGAGCGGCACCGAGGCGAGCCGGGAGAGCATCCGCTGGATCGAGCGCAGGCCGAGCGGGTGGCCATCCACCCGCTCCGGGTCGTAGGGATCGAGTTCCAGGTCGATCGCCGCCAGCGAGGTCGGGGTCCCGGCCACCGCGATCCCAGCCTCCGGGTCGGGCGCCTCGGCGCTCGCCGCCTCGATCAGCCCGCGCACGTCGGCGGCCAGCGCTTCGAGCTCGGCGGCGGTCGGCGGGTCGCTGGCGATGTGCCGCTCGCTGTGCCTGACCACGCCGGCCTGCAGCGAGGTGTGGAAGGAGATCTCGGCTTCGCGGCCGATGATCAGCTCGGTCGAGCCGCCGCCGATGTCGATCACCAGCGTCGGCACCCGCGGCTCCTCCTCCGAGCTCGCGCCCAGATAGGTGAGCCGTGCCTCTTCCTCGCCGTTCAGCACCCGCGCCGTCAGCGCGAACCGCTCCCGCAACTCGGCGACGAAGGCGCCGCCGTTGCTGGCGTCGCGCACCGCGCTGGTCGCGATCGCCTCGACCGTCTCGACCCCCAGCCCCCGTACCGTCTCCAGGTAACCGCCAATCGCGCCGCAGGCGTCCTCGATCGCTTCCGCCGCCAGCCGCCCCGAGAGGTCGACGCCCCGCCCCAAGCGCGTCACGGTGCTCCGCCGCTCGACCTTCCGCACCTCCCGTCCCTGAACGTCGGCGACCAGCAGTCGCGCCGAATTGGTGCCCACGTCGATCACCGCCACCCGCTTCGGACCCTCGGCCATCCGCGGCACTCTAGACCGCTCCGCCCACCGGATACCGATCCCAATCGGGCCCGGTATTGCTACGATCTCTGGTCCGCCGCGGGGTGGAGCAGCCAGGTAGCTCGTCGGGCTCATAACCCGAAGGTCGCGGGTTCGAATCCCGCCCCCGCTATTCGGAAAGGGCCTGCAAGGCAGCCCTTTCCCCGTGGACAGAGACGCGACCGGACCCGCGGGCGGGTACTAAGTGGGTACTAAGTTTGTCGCGAAGCTGTCGTTTCGCGGGACCCCAGCGACGTGGCCATGGCTGGCTAGAAAACAAGTTTCGGTCTTTCAAGCCGGTCGCGGGTTCTACTCCCGTCGGGCGCATTCCTCCCCTCCCCGCTTTGTGGCGCCAGATTCGGCTCCATAGGCATAGCCGGCCACTAGCTGGCTTTAGGTAAGAGGTCAGCCGAAGTCAGGGAAGTCAGCAGGCTGCTGAGTTCCACCCCTTTCGGACCCTTAACGAGGGTCGGGGCATATCCGAAAGCACGGCGACATGACCTGACGAACCTAGGGACCTTCGCCGTCGACCGCCCGCTGGGCTGTCACGCCGGAGGTCGCGGGTTCGAGTCCCGTCGCTCCCGTCTCGATTTTTCCCTGCAAATGGCCACGGAAGTGAGACACGGGCTCGATTAACCGCGCATCCGCCCAGCGGTCCTTCCAGCCACTACTAGTTGTCCTACCCACGAACGTTGTGAACGCGGCTGAGCGGCGGCCGGTCTCCGAGAGAGCTATGGGGCCTGCGCCGGTTGTAGTAGCGCAGGAAGGATGGCATCGAGCGCGCCCGCTCGGCTGAGGAGGGCCAGGTGTGGGCGTAGGCCCACTCGTGCTTCAGGGTCTGGATGAAGCGCTCCACCTTCCCGTTCCAGCGGGGCGTATAGAAGGGCGTGAGGATGTGGCGAGCGCCGTGGGCGGCCAGGACGGCCCGGAAGGCGTTGGAGCGCCGATAGGCGAAGGCGTTATCGCTCATCACCGCCTGCGGCGGCGCCAGGCCGAGGGCAGAGAAGTGGCGGATCGCCCGCTCGAGCACCGCCGCGGCCCTGGTGCCACCCTGGTCTGGGTGCTGCTCGACGTAGGCGTAGCGGGAGTGGTCGTCGACCACGCAGTGCAGATCGACGTAGCCGACCCCGGCCCGTTTCTCGGCGCCGGTCTTGTCGCGGATGCCGGTCACCGCGTGTCCCGGGCGCTCGAAGCGCGCCAGGCGGGCGATGTCGACGTGCAGCAGAGCACCGGGCGCCGACCACTCGTAGCGGCGGTAGCTCTCGCGTGCGGACTTGCGACGTCGCGAGAGACCGTGGCGATGCAGGACCTTCCAGATCGTCGAGCGGGCCCGGCGGCAGATCCCGGCCAGACGGCCGGGGCCGAGGCCGGTCTCGCGGCGGGCGCGGAGGATCGGCTCCTCCTCGGCCGCACTGAGTCGGCGGGGCTGGCGATGCGGCCGCGAGGAGCGACCGAAGAGCCAGCGACCCGAGCGCCGCTCCTCCTCGCCGGCGGAGCGCCACCGATGCCACCAGCGGTGGGCCGTGGCCGGCGCCACGTTGAGGGCGGCAGCTGCCGCCCTCAACGTCATTCCCGACTCGATCGCTTGCACCAGCGCCAACCGTCCCGCTGGTCCGAGGGCGGCGTTACCGTGAACCTTCATCCGGGTCCTCCTTGCTTGGGCGTCAGAACCACAAGCGTCTTGGAGGACCCGGATGGCCTTTCAGCTGTTCACAAGGTGTCTGGGCGGGTCAACTAGTGCCTGAAGGGAACGGGATCGGCGCATATCGCGCCTCATCTCTGGCGAGTGGGCCGAGGCGCACACGACCTCTCCGAGCATTACGAGCGCGTCGTCTTCGAGCACGACGCGATCACGCTGAGAGAGCAGATCGGGCGGATCGTGGAGCGGGCGCGCTGGCTCCTTCGCCACTCGCTTCGGCGCCAACCTCTCCTATTGCCGCCAACGGGCCGACATCACTCAGGAAGAGCTTGGGATGCGCGCCGAGGTGCACCGCACGGCGGTCGGGCAGCTGGAGCAGGGCGAACGGATCGCCCGTACCGACACCCTGGTGAGGCTGGCCGGTTCCTCGGCATCCCCTACGACGAGCTGCTCAACGGGCTCGCCTGGACGCCGAGTATCCGGACCGAGGGGCGCCTGAAGGTCGAGCCCATGGCCCGCACTGGCGAGTCCTGATCGCGGCAACAGGAGTCTCGCAGTCGACAGAAACGGCGCGGCCGGGCCGCGGCTATGGCACCTACTAGGGCCAGGCGTCGGTCTACGAAACCGAAGGTCCCAGGTTCGAATCCTGTCTGGCGCGTTAGCGGCAAGGGGCATTGTCGTGCCGAACGCGGCGCTGCCTAGCCGGCCGGAGGCCTGCAGCCACGCCCCATGGGCACCAGATTTGGGCATCAACCGGGATTCGCGAGCTCGGCGCTGAGCCAGGCCGGGTTTGACGGAGACCTTGATCTACCCCCGGAAAAACGGAGTCGCGATTCTGGAATCAGGCGGCCTGGGTTGCGTTGTGTAGATCCTCGTATTCGGTTGGCGTCAGCATCCCGAGCCCCGAGTGGCGGCGACGGGTGTTGTGGAAGAGCTCGATGTAGTCGTGGATCGCGTTGGCGAGCTCGATCCGGGTCTTCCAGCGTTTGCGGTTGAAGAGCTCGACCTGCATTCGCCCCCAGAACGACTCGACCATCGCATTGTCATAGGCGCTGCCGACGGCTCCAATCGAGGGAGCGAGGCCGGCGTCGCGGACCTTGCGGCTGAAGGCCCAGGAGGTGAACTGAACGCCACGGTCGGAGTGGATCACGAGACCGTCTGCGCGATCGCGGCGGGCAGTGGCCATGCCGAGGGCGTTGGTCACCAGGACCGTCGTCTGGGTGCTTTCGACCGACCAGCCGACCACCAAGCGCGAGAAGGCGTCGAGGACGACACAGCAGTAGAGCTTGCCCTCGCGGGTGGGGTGCTCGGTGATGTCGGTCATCCAGAGCTGGTTGGGCCCGTCACGGCGAAAGACACGGCGGACGAGGTCGAGCGAGGTGATCTGCGCCATCCGCGCTCCCTTCGGCAGCCGCCGCGTCGGCAAGCCCTTGATTCCGAGCTCGCCCATGATCTTGCCGACCGTGTTGTGGCCGACGACGATCTCGCGGCCGTGGCGCAGCTCGGCGGTGACGCGCATGTAGCCGTAGGTGCCGCCCGAGGCCTTGTGGACGTCGGCGATCTCGCCGGCGAGCCAGATCCGCCGCAGAGTGCGCGGTGGATCCGGGCGATCCTTCCAGGCGTAATAGCCCGACTCCGAGACGCCGAGCACACGGCAGGCGTGGCGCACGTTGATCCCCTGCCCGGTCAGAGAGTCGATCACCTGGAAGAGCCTTTTGGGGGCAGGTCCCCTTCGAGAACGACCTCGTTGACCTTGCGCGAGACGGCGAGCTCGGTTTCCAGCTGCTTGATCCGGCGCTTGGCGGCGGCCAGCTCCAATGCCTGGTCGGTGCTCAGGCCCTCGATCTCACCGCGGTCGATCCTCTCCTGCTTTAGCCAGTTATAGATGGTGGCGTCGCTCATGCCGAAGGTCTCGGCGAGCTGGGCGACTTTTGGTGCCTGATCGAGCTAGCTCGATCACCTGACGGCGAACCTCTGCGGGGTAGCGGCTGGGCATCTGAATCCTCCTTGCGGCCGAAGGACTCTAGAAACCGGACTCCATCAGAACTGGGGTAGATCACCTCCAAGCCAGGATTCCTCCTGGAAGGGAACCGATCAACCCATGCCACGAAAGACGAAATATCCCGAGAGCTGCTCGATCGCGGCGCCCGGATCGTCTTCGACTCCGGCCGCCCGATCGCCCACGTAGCAAGAGATCTCGGCATCCCCCACGAGACCCTGCGCAAGTGGGTGCGGAAGACCGAAGCGGATGAAGGCAAGCGCACCGAGCTGCTCAGCAGCGAAGAGCGTGAGCGCCTGAAGACGCTGGAGCGCGAGAACCGCGAGCTGCGCCGGGCCAACGAGATCCTGAAGTCCGCCTCGGCGCTTTTCGCCGCCGAGCTCGACCCATCGACCCACAAGGTCGCCGCTGCTCGCGAGGAGGCAGCGATGCACGTCCGCTTACCTGCGGCGCGTCTTCGGGCTGCTCGCCAGGATCCGCGAGGTCCATGAGCGCAACTACTGCGCCTACGGTTACCGTCGCACCTGGATCGCCCTGCGGCGCGAAGGCGAGGAGGTCGGAGGCGGCCGGGTGCAGCGGCTGATGCGCTGGTTCTCGGCGAGCTTTAGATATCCCGACGCCATGTTAGAGTGCGTCCCGTCGGGGATACGAGGGCGGAATGCACACTTTGCGGAGAAATGAGTAGAGATAAATGAGAGACCCAGTGGAGTTCCGGCACTTCAACCATATGAACCAGGTTGTTCCGGACTACCGCGAGGCGGTTGAACATTATGAAGAGAAGTTCGCCGCACAGTTTCTCTATCCGGTAGCCAGCAATCCATACGCGCAGGCCTGCCTGATGAACTTCGGTGGAGCGGTGATCGAGTATGTGGCTCCGCGTCTGACTCCGTTTCGAGCCCCTGAGGACAAGACCGGATTCGAAGGAACCTTCTGGTACTCAAGCGGACCCGCCGCGTTCGTCGTCGACTACCCGAACCTGGGCGGACATTTCGCCGGCCTTGAGTACAACGTCACCGACCGCGACGTGACCTTTGACGGTATGGAGGCCAAGGGTCTGCGACTACTGGACCAACGAGAGTGGGGTTACTTCCTCACCTACCCCGACCAATGCCATGGGATCTCGTTGGAGATCTTTGATCTCGACTGGTATTCCGACCAAGCCATGGACTTCTATGTCGAGCCGATGAAGCCCGTCAGCTATTGGAGCGAGGAGCACCCGCTCGGAATAACCGGTTTTCGTTACTCGGTTGCCGTCAGAGACATTGACGCTGCCGTCGGATTCTTCACGGACCTCTGCGGCGCGGAGACGAAATACGTCGAGGACCGTCCCGGTGCCCACGCAGTCGGTTTGAGAATGGATTCGGCGGGAATGGTCGTCGACTTCCTTACCCCGAGCGGAGAGGGATCGTTGAAAGCATTCCTCGACCGCTACGATGACCGCATCCGCGCGATGATCTTCGAGGTCCACGAGATCAGTGCGGTCAAGCGCTACTTCAAAGCCAAGGACATAGCCCTGCTGCCGGGCGACCTGCCGGGCGGGGTAGTGGTCGACCCGAGGCAGAATTTCGGATCCATTTACGAATTCGTCGAGAGTCGCGACCGTTAAGCCTTAGGCGCCTGGCCGCGCGATCTGGCGGATTACAGCGAGCGGTCTTTGTCACAGTGACCTGCTTGGTTCTCCGGGGAATAGGTCGATCAGTTGCTAGAGGAGCGATTCTTGCTGGCGCAGCCAGGATATTCGCGATGGATCCGGTGTCTAACCCCAGGCCGCCATCTCCACAGATCGATGGGCAGGCAGGGGCAGGTCCGGCCCTTCGCGGCGGAGGGAGGCCCGGCGTTTCGAAGTCCCGTTGATCACCACAAATTGCGTGATCATGAAGGGTGACTAGTCGAAATGTTCGTTACCGGAACCGGCCCCGCGCCAGGTGAAACTGCTCCCGACTGGATGCTGAAATCGATCGTCGGGCCAAATGCCTTTGCTGGTGCGAATGGGATGCGCTTCGATGCCGCCGCTGACCTCTGGGGTAGCTTCGGTCCTTGGCGGCGAGATCGGTCGGATCAACTTCAGATCAACGCCATGGAGCCTTTCTCGCCACGGGGAGCCGCCATCCAATCTCCGGACATCTTGACTTTGATTCGAGCGGAACTGCCTATGTCACCGAGTTCCCGCACGGCCGAGTCACGGAACTTCAGCCCAATGGTGATTCTCGAAGGATCTACGACATCTTTGGGGCAAACGGGATCGTGGTCTTCGAGGACAGGATCATCATTGACCAATGCGTGGAGGAGGGTCGAGTTCTCGAAGTATTTCGCGATGGCGCTGAGCCCAGAGTAATAGTCGAGCACGCGCCTTGGTCGGACGCACTGGATGTTAGCGCCGATGGCTATGTCTACTACCCCCTGCTCAAGGCTGGCGAGGTATAGCGTGTGGCGCTGGAGGGAGGAGAGCCGGAACTGGTCATGGACGCACTGGCCCCCAGCCTTCAAGGAGGCCCAGATGAACAACGTGGTGAGGAATTACACCTAGTGCCAAAAGCGCGTCGATAGTCGCCGATAGCATCGATTTCCTTCGATTCCGACTCGCTTCCGCGAGCCGGCGGAGCTACGTTCGGCCGCACTGAAAAATGAATAAGGCCGTGGAGGCGCTGCAATGCCCCCATGGCGGGCACCGAAGAGCAAGCCTTCGATGGCCGCGACAGACGGTACTCCCGCGAGTCCTCCCCAAGCGGGGCGGCGATCGGCGGGGGCCGCCGTTCGGGGCCCCGACAGAAAGGGGCACCGTTGTCAGGCACCACGATCAGGATCGTCCGCGACCAGCGCCGGCGCTTCACGGCATACTCCTTCCGCGGCTAGCGGGGATCGGCGACCCCGGCCTGATGATCGAACGGGCGACTTCGCTGCCTCCGAGCGCCTCGGCAACGAATTCGCCGCCGACGTCCGCTTGCTGAACGACCTCGGCTGGAACCCGGGCGACGGGCGCGAGACGTTCCTCATAACCGTCTCCGCCGAAGATTTCCTCGGCAGCCTTTGGCGGCCACGGGATCGACGCCGAAGGGGGCGTCTAGGAGCCCGAGGAGGTGCGCTGCTTCCGCGACGACCCTGAGCGGGGTGCGGCATGAGTCCCGTGTCAACCCCCCGCGTGTTGAAGACGCCCGAAGTTGCCGTATCGAGCCGGGTCATAAGGCACTCGGTCCTGCCAGCAGCGTCTCCATGATGCGACACGAGGCTTTCCGTGTCCGGTGGGTCCCATTCTGCATAACGGCAAGTCCTATTATCTACCGCATATTGGCCCCGATCCTGATCCAGCTAGGCCGCTGTGCCGTATCGGACGACGGCCATTCCGGATAACGGAATGGCGGGTTTTAAGTTGGGAATGACTCTGATATTCCCTTGTCGGGGCCGCTGTGGGCGATTGGACCGGTGTCAGCCCTGACCGACTTGAACAATTACGGGAGTGGAGGAAGGGAAAGCGATGGGAACGCCAAGCGAAATGGGGATTGAGGGCGATGGCGCTTGAGCTGGGCACCCTGGATCGGGTCGAGGTCCGCGGCTTCGAGGGCCTCGCCATCATCGATTGCGACGTCCATAACGAGGTGATCGGAGGGATTCCCCCTCGTCTCGCGGTCCGGTGGCGTAACTACTTGGAGCAAACCGGCCTGCGCACCTGGCCGTTTGAGGCTCCTCTGCGTGTCGCGATGCGCCCGTTCGCCGCCCGGATCGATGCAGTGCCGCCTTCTGGCGGACCGCCAGGGAGCGATCCCGATTTCGCCCGCGAGCAGCTCTTGGATGAGTATGGAATTTCCGCCGCGATCCTCAATTACATAGGCCTTGGTACTGGCAACGTGCCGCTACAGCTCGAGCGGGAAATGGTACGCGCCGCAAACGATTGCAACGCGACTTGGCTTGAGGCCGACGATCGCTGGCTTGCCTCGATCGTCTGCTGTCAGTCCGATCCAAGTTGGAGCGTCGGCGAGATTGACCGCTGTTGTGATTCCAGCGGGCGCTACGTGCAGGTCATGCTCGATACGCACGGCGAGCGACCGCTAGGCAACCCGATGTACTGGCCGATTTACGAGGCTGCGGTGCGACGCGGCATACCGGTCGCCTTCCACATCACCGGCCGAGGGAAAGCCCGCCTCAGCACCGGTGTGGGCGCGACGACTTATTACTGTGAGCAGCGCACCTCACTCGACATCCTCGCGCAGCCGTTGGTCGCCAGCATGATCTTCGAAGGCGTCTTTGATCGTTGGCCGGATTTGCGCGTTGCCTTGATCGAGACGGATTGGACCTGGGTAGTTCCGCTGGCTTGGCGGCTTGATTCCGCCTGGAAGGTGCTGGGCTCCGAGGTCCCGGATCTTCAGCGTCGCCCCTCCGAATACCTCCGCGATCACTTCTGGTTCTCCACCCAACCGGGGGTTGAAACCGAGCGCCCAGCGCAGCTCTTGGCCGTCCACGAGCAGTTCGAGCGCGCCGGCTTCGGCGAGAAGCTGATGTTCGCAAGCGATTATCCCCACTGGGATATGGACTCGCCGTTCGAAGCCATCTCGCGTCGTTTGCCTCGCGACTCCAAGGAGCGGATACTGGCGGGAAATGCCGCGGCTCTTTACGGCTTGGAGCTGACCAATGGAAGCTGATGCACTGGCACCGCCGGTCCTCAATTCGAACTCGAGGGCTAGCACTTGGCGAGGGCCAATCATCGACGTTGACATTCACGCTGTGGTACCCGGTCTTGGCGCACTAACGCCGTACCTTGATCAGGTGTGGATCCAATACATAGGCGAACGAGAGTGGACGACCCCTCCGACCGCGCTGATTTATCCGCCGAACTTGGCTGCGAGCGCTCGGCCAGAGTGGCGACCCGACGATGGACGCCCCCCCGCCTCCGATGTGGGAATGATCCAGGACGATCTCCTCGATCCATTCGACATTGAGTGCGGAGTCCTCAACTGTGTGTATGCAATCGATGGCGGGCCACCCGACTTCTCAATGGCGATCGCAAGGGCCGTGAACGACTGGCTGATCGCTGAGTGGCTGGAGGCAGACTCCCGACTCAGGGCCTCGATCGTGTTGCCTACCCGGGATGACCCAGTCGCGATTGCGGCGGAGATCGATCGCGTCGGCCGCCACCCAGGGTTTGTTCAGGCGCTGCTGCCGGCGCGGAGTGGTGGGATGTATGGAAAACGCCTGTATTGGCCGGTCTTCGAGGCGATCGTCAGGAACGGCCTTGTGGCGGGAATCCACTGGGGTGGATCCAACAATGGTTTACCTCCCACCCCGTCGGGCTGGCCCTCCACGTACATAGAGGAGTATGTGAGTGAGGTCCAAGTCTTTGAGTCGCAATTGATCAGCCTACTCGCGGAGGGTACCTTCCAACGCTTCCCGGAGCTCAGGGTCTCCTTCTTGGAGATCGGTTTTACCTGGGTTCCGATGTGGATGTGGGACCTTGATCGCAACTGGAAGGGGATGCGACGCGAGGTCCCGTGGTTGAAACGACCGCCATTCGAGATCATGAGGGAGCATGTGCGTTTTTCGACGGCGCCACTTGACGCTCCCTCGGCCGAGGAGCTGGCCCCAGTGATTGAGTGGCTTGGGCCGCAAAACCTCCTGTTGTTCGGGACGGATTACCCCCATATGCATGATGATGACCTCGCGACGCTCTTGGGCGCCCTACCGGAGGATAAACACGCGCAAGTCATGGCTGAGAGTGCCCGGGAGTGGTACAGGCTTGGGCCCGGTGACTCGGGAATCTGATGGCTGAGGCAGGCGCGAAGGCCGGGGAGCAGGTCCGACCTAGCAAGTTTGTCGTCGCCCGAGCCAGCGACGTACCGGAGGGGTCTCGGCTTCTGGTCCGGGTACTCGGCCGCGAAATCGGCATCTTCAACGTAGGCGGCCGGCTCCACGCGATCCTGAATCGGTGCCCACATCGGGGCGCCGAGCTGTGTAAGGGAGACATCATCGGTCGAGTCGACTCGGATCGTCCGGGAGAGATGCGGTTGGATCCAAGTCAAAAATTTCTCGTATGCCCGTGGCACGCCTGGGAGTTCGATATCGAGACGGGGGAGTCCTGGCGTGATATGAACGACGAGCGGAGTTCCCGGATATATCCCGACGCCCGCTCCTACGGTTTGGGCCTGAGCAGTGGCAAGAGGCTCGCAGCCGGACTCTCGCGGGGTGATACTGAGCTCAGCACGGAGAATGCCGAGTATGTTGACCCTGTTACCCATCGGGTCAAGGGACCCTACGAGGCTGCGATTCTACCTGTGAGTATCGACGACGAGTACATCGTCATATCACTCACCACCGCACTCACCACAGAGTCCGACGAATCCGACGATTAGGGAGTTTGACGATGCCTTTCAATGCACCCAAGGGCTTCAAGCGAGAACTGCAGGAGGGTCGAGTCAAGATCGGAATGTTCCTGGGTAGCAGCAGCATCCAGCTCGCCGAGGTCGCCGCTTTTCAAAGGATCGACTTCCTACTCGTCGACCTCGAGCACGGGGAGCTCAATGATACCCGGTCGGCAGGCGAGCTGATCCGCGTAGGTGACGTCGCCCGCAAGCCGGTGATCGTCCGCGTTCCTACCAACTCGGCCGACACGATCGGTCAAATCCTCGACGCTGGTGCCGTTGGGATCTGCGTTCCTCATATCCGCAGCCGCCGGGATGCCGAAGCCGCAGTGTCACATGCCAAGTATTCCCCGGAAGGGGTTCGCGCGATGTCGCCGCTGGTGAGAGCGACCCGCTATTCCGCCGAGGACTGGAATGCTTCGTGGCGAACTGCTAACGAAGAGGTGATCGTGATGGCGATTGTTGAGGACGAGGAAGGGATCGAAAATCTCGAGGAGATTGCCATGGTTCCGGGTCTCGATGTGATTTGGATCGGGGTCGGTGATCTTTCCCAAGACCTCGGAGTCTATGGTGAGCTTGGCCACCCCCGCGTAGCGGCGGCAGTTGAGCGAGGGCTGCGCGTTACCATTGAGCACGGAAAGATCGCCTTCTCTGGACTAGGCGGGCTGAGTGCGGACGGGGATCTCCGTAGAGAGTTACAGGCGGCGGTCGGCGCCGGGTTTCGTATGTTTGCGTGGGTCGACACGGTGCTGGTTGCGGCTGCGATTAGGCAGGCGCTAGAGGCCGTTGGCGGGGTCCGCGATGAGACGAGACTGGCGAACACATCGAGTTTGCCGTGAACCGAAAGATGGAGATTCCGGCAATGAGAGAGCAGAACATCGTACCAAGTGTGGAGGTTCGCGAATTGCTTTCGGTAGAGCGGAAAGCGGTTCCGGGACGCTGTCCGAAATGCGGAGGGGAGGAACTCAGTCAGTATCCGGTACTTGCAGAGCACGGCTGGTTCGTCGTCGTCAAGTGTCCGAGCTGCCTTACGTCCGTTAGCCGTGAGCGGTGGCGGCGACTAGGTTGGCTGAGCTTGCATGAGGACAGGGTATGACACGTATGGTCGGGGTCGACGTAGGGGGCACATTCACTGACGTGATTGCATTCCAGAACGGCACGATAAAGCTCGCAAAGGTTCCCACCAAAGCGGAGGAGGTCCATGGCGCAGTCCTCGCAGGAGCGGCCGAGGTCGGCGTCGAGGGAGCCACGGTCTTCAATCATGCAAGTACTCACGGTCTCAATGCCGTGATTACCCGGTCCCTTCCGAAGGTGGCTTTCCTGACAACAGCCGGCCACCGTGATCTTCTCGACTTCGGTCGAATCTGGCGTCCGGCTGACGCAATTACCAATCCGCACTGGCGCCGCCCGTTTGGCGACGTGACGGCTCCCCTGATTCCGCGTTACCTTCGCCGTGGCATAACCGAGCGCCTTCGGGCCAGTGGGGAGGTTCATTTTCCGCTCGACGAGGCGCAGGCAAGAGCCGAGCTCGCCCTGCTAAAGCGGTGCAATCCCGACGGCGTCGCGATTTGCCTTCTACATGCCTATGCGAATAACTCTCATGAGACACGGTTACGCGAACTAGCTCAGGACGTGCTGGGCCCCTCAATCGTTTGCTCCATATCGAGTGACGTTTCGCCGCTGGCGCGGGAGTACCCACGTGCCTCGACAACCGTTATCGACGTATTCATGAAGTTGATAAATGAAGATTACACAAGCCGACTAGTGGACGGCTTGGCCGCCTTGGGTTTTGAGGGGCAGTTAAATTTTGCTGACTCTGCAGCGACCCTGGTTCCAGCAAAGCAGGCGATGGAAAGACCGCATCGTATCGTCTTCGCGGGGCCAGCCGCCGGGGCAAGCTCTAGTGCTTACTTCGGTCCCATGGTGGGCGAGTCGAACCTAGTATGTGCAGACGTTGGCGGCACATCATGTGACATCAGCATTATCACGAATAGCGAACCTTATCGTAACACGAGTTTTGAGATTGAACATGATCTCATCGTTAACTCGCTTGCGACCGACATCGTTTCGATCGGGGCTGGCGGAGGCAGTGTGGTGTCCGTCGACCCGACCGGGGATATTCGGGTCGGACCCGAGAGTGCTGGTGGGAGCCCCGGCCCGGCGTGCTATCCGGATGGCGGCTCACAGGCGACGGTGACTGACCTGGCTCTGCTGATCGGGATACTGGATCCTGGGCGCTTTCTAAGCGGAGAGATGCTCCTTGACCATGCCGCCGCCCTGCGCTCCTTTCAAGAGCTGAAAAGCGTCGCCACCGTGAGTGAAAAGATCCGCTCTGCGTGGCAAATCACTCTCAACAACATCGCAGATGGAATCGTGAATGTAGCAATTAGCCACGGAGTCGACATTCGCGACTACGCGTTGATGGCCTACGGGGCCGCGGGGCCTATGCTGATTCCTGCCGCGCTCGAGTTCGTACCCGCTAAACGTGTTGTCGTTCCTCCCCATCCCGGATTTTTCAGTGCTGCGGGACTGCTTAGCGCGGATCTAGTGTTTTCGGACAGCCGTAGTTCATACACGCTACTTACGGAAGAGTCAATTGACGGGGTCGCGGAAGTTTTTCAGACGATGGAAGACGACCTTATGCAGCACGTCCCGGACGAGTATCGGTCCTTCCCGATCAATCGTACCTTCGATGGGCGGTTGGTTGGGCAGTCGTGGGACACCCCGTCTGTGCCGGTCTCGGGAGGAGCGGTCAACGGGTCGACTATTGCTGCGATGGTCGAGGCGTTTCATGATGCATACCAGGAGCGGAGCGGGAATCGTTTCGAAGCTTTCGGGGTGGAAGCAGTGACCTTCCGGATCCAGCTCGTGGTGCCGCAGGTTCGGCCGGATTATGGGGAGGTGGAGGAGCGGCCGAGTGGCGCGCCGGAACCGTTTGCCATCGGGGCATTGAAATACATCGAGGAGACGGAGGTGTCGTGTCCTGAATTCCTCCGGGAGGCCTTGCTCGCTGGAGACCGCATCGCCGGCCCAGCGATCGTCCGCGAGCCAAGTTCCACGACTTTCGTTCCGACAGGGCGAAGCCTCTCAGTGGGCACGAAGGGACATCTGGTAATCGAATGAGCTTTAAAGCAACCAATAGTGGCCGCCTGCGCGACCTCGGTCCTAGGGAATTCCTGGATGCTTATGATTGCGAGCGGATCACGGCCAACATCGTCAAGGGGCGTTTCCAATATGTGCTCGAGCACACGTGTTCCAGCCTCATGACTAACGCATTTTCGCCGATCCTACGTGACTACCACGACTTCTCCGCAACGCTATCTGGACCTCCTGAGCTCGATTACGCTAACTTCGCCGTGGCGAAGGCCTTGCCGGTATTTTGGGGCGCTATGCGAGATGGGGTCGCGAACGCGGTCGAAGAGTTCGGCCCAGATAAGCTCTCAGAGGGGGACATTCTCGTTTGCAACGACCCGTTTCGTATGGGAACACACGTTAACGATATGTGTTTCATCAGGCCTCTGATTCGGAGCAAGCGTCTTTTCGGCTTTGTCACCATCCGTGCTCACATGATCGACATCGGCGGTTCGGTCGCCGGGGGGATGAGCGGGACAAAGCGAACGGTTTATGAAAACGGCTTGGTGATACCCCCGATGCTTCTATTTCATGCCGATGAACTCGTGAAGCCGACGCTCAGTTTGATCTTGGATAACTCGCGTTTTGGCGAGTTGCTTTTGCCAGATTTCTTGACGATTCAGAAGGCGCTCTTGATTGGTGAAACCCTCATGCTCGACATCATTGACCGTTACGGGCCAGATGCATATCAGGGCTGCATTCGCTACACCTGTGATTCCTCAGCCGAGACCGTGCGGGAGGCGCTGGAACAACTCCCTGACGGAACATTCGAGGCGGAGGATAAGCTTGATTGCGACGCGATCGACGACCAGATCGAGTATCGGATCTCCTGCAAAGTGGTGAAGGTCGGGGGTCACTGCGAGATCGACTTCAGCGACACCTCGGCACAGGCCCGCACATCAATCAACGCGGCATGGCCCGACGTGAAGACGGCGGTCGGTGTGGCTCTCACTTACTTGCTTAGCCCAAACAGCGCTTTCACCTCAGCGGTCATGCGCGATATAGACATCGTCGTGCCCTCAGGAACGGTTTTGTCGGCTGAGCCACCCGCCGCGGTGTTCCTATATTGGGAGGCCATGCTCTGCGCTGTGTCGTGCCTATTTAGAATTTTCAACACGCTACTCGGAGAGGACGCGGTTGCCGGTGACTGCGGTGGTTCTACGCTACACCTAGCGAACGGATTCCGAGGGGATGGCTCGCCTTGGATGGACTTCGCGAGCGCAAGTGGTGACAAAGGTGGTTGGGGGGGCACTCGAGTCGGCGATGGTGATGGCGGTCAAATTGCGTACACGAACAATATGCTTGAGCCTGCCACAGAGTCAATTGAGATCGAAAATCCCGTGATGATCATGCGCAAGGAGTATCGGCCTGACAGCGGCGGAGCGGGCCGCCACCGCGGTGGACCGGGCATAATCAAGGACAGTTTGTGGCTAACGGCAGGTGAACATTACACCAGCTCAGTACGTCAAAAGACGCCGAGTGGCTTTGGAACATATGGGGGCGAGGATGGTGATCTGGGCGGTGTATGGGTGTGGCCTGGCGATGGGATGGACTCGCGTCGACCACTTCCGGATCTGAGCGATGTGGCATATGCGGACAGTGTGCCTGTTACTGGGCTCCTGGACCCTAAAACACTTATGCCTAGTGTGGATGGCGTCTATTTCTACTGGGGGAGACAGCCAGTGTGGGCCTGGCCGGAAAACACCGTCTACCGCTATGCGTCCGGTGGGGCAGGCGGCTGGGGTATACCCCTTGAGCGAGATCCGGACCTGGTGTTACGCGATGTGCGGGATGGTTACGTGACAGCGTCGGGTGCTGAGCGCGTCTACGGAGTCGCAATTATCGGTGATCCCGACGAGGATCCAGAGGGCCTCATGATCGACGAGAGGCGAACGGCCCATCTGAGGCGGCAACGGTGATCTCAAAACCACTTGCGCGTAGTTGGCGTTGCGGACCGCGATCTGGACGGCTCGATCTGGCCCGGCGTTCGGCGTGGCTTGTGAGGGATGAGTGTTGTGTCGTCAGCTGAGGTGTTCGCGGTAGGCTGTGGTCATCTAAGGCTTCCGCCTAACGGGGATATGCTTCGCGACCACGACTCGCTGGGCTTGGCGCTGCCGGGCGGCCTTTGCCTGTCGCCACTCGCAGTGGCTCCCGTGTCGACCCCTCAACTGGCTCCACCTCATGGCAGTCGGTCGGTTCATCGTTACCTATTCGTCCCTTCCTCGCGGTGACGGGCGCTCGTCGCCTCTCTCGTGTCACCCTCCCTTCGGGGTGCTGCGAAGCTCGAGCCTGTGGCGGAAGCGCCCGGACTCGGTGCCGGTCTCGATGAGATGGGCGTTGTGGATGAGACGGACGAGGACCGCCTTGGAGAGGCGGGCGCCGGTGAAGACCTTGGTCCACTCACCGAAGCCGAGATTGCTGGAGACAAAAGGAGATCCAGGCTCGTCGCGCTCGGAGATCCCCTGGAAGACGAGCTCGGCCCGCCCGTCGGGCAATGCAAGGTATCCCAGCTCGTCGAGGACCACCAACTTGGTCCACGCGTTGCCGCCGACCGCACTGTCCAGCTCCGCCGGGACTCGGCTTCGTGCAGCTCGGTGGCGAGTCCGGCGAGGGTGATGAAGCGCACCCGGCGGCCCTGCCGGCAAAGCAAGGACCGCGAGGGCCGGCGCCGGAGAGGCGGATGACGACGAATCGATCGGAGGCGACTTAGTAGTCGACCCGGCGCCCGGAGACGGTGGCACTGTGCCCCTCGACCAGCCACTGGTGGACGCGGCGAGCGGTATGGCGCTGCTTTCGCGGTGCCTTGGCATCCGCCTCGAGCCCACCGTCGATGATCACCCGGCAGTTCAAGCGTTGATCATGAGCCCATTTGAGATGTCGTAGCCCACCTTTTCACTGCCGAGGTTGCGGGAACCGTGGCGAGGTGCTCGTTCGCGCCGGAGTGCTGGCCCTGCTCCCACAGTCCACGGTCAGAGCAAAGCCGCGATGCGCCGGGCGCCGATCCGCGCGGCATGATCTGGATCCGGGGCCGACGGGCCGCCACCCACTGTCTCGGGATCTCGACCTGAGCAGCTACGGCCGCCCCGCGGCCCAGGATTCGGACCGGCTAATCCTGCACAGAGCCGCTCCCGGGGAGGATCCCCAAACGCATCGCCAAAGCAGCGACCTCCACGTATCGCGGTTCAGGTAACTGCCGATCCGCGGGTCGAAGCATCGGGAGCGGATAGTCGAAGAGCCATTAGCACCCCCGAGCGCCAAGTGGCTTAACGCTCGGGGGTGCCTTGTAGCTAGAGAATAAGTCTCTCTATTCGCCGTTCGGTTCGAACTGTTCGACCGTAGCCTTAGTGTAGGCGGGCGGCCATGGTTCGACACCCGCCTTCGTGATTTCACCGGTGGTGCTGGGTACGATCACACGAGGGACTGACTTCCCTTCGGCCGCCATGATGATCGCTTCGAACGCATTCTTAGTGGTCCAAACATAGTTGACGTAAGTGTCTACCGCCAGTTCGCCGGATCGTACAAGGTTAAGCATGTTTTCCGTGCCGCCCGTGAAGCTACACAGTTTGACATCCTTACCTGGAGTCTTGCCTGCGGACTTTAGCGCGACTATTGCGCCTTCAGTCAACGGCGGATAGGTGGACATGATGAGATGGGCTCCGGGGTGTGCCAACAGCCCGGCCGAGGTTTTTTCTAACGCTTCTTCGCGCGTATAATTAGTCGCGTAATTGGCGACAATGTCCACCTTCGATCCATTTTCAATTCCTTTGGTCAAAGCCTGATTGTTCGGGGTTCCGGCGGTTCCGTTTAGAACAATCGCTTCTCCTCCGCCGGTTTCCTTTTCGCAGGCGCTCGCCCAGGCTTCGAGGCCCTGGAGATTGGTACTGACACCCGATGTCACAAGAGTTCCGGGCGACCATAGCCCGTTGCCCGCTGGAGATTCGAATTCACGTCCACAGATCGAGTTTACGGTGACGGCCACTACTATCCCCTTCGCTGGGGCCTTTTCGGAAAGGATCTGACAGTCCTGTTCGCCACCCAGCGGTAAAGTGATGATCGCATTGTAGTTACCGCTGTCGACCACCGTTTCATAGAGCTGGAACTGGCGCGCGGGATCTAGCTGGGGGTCGAAAGTCTTCAAGCTGATGCCATATTCTGCCGTTAGTTCTTCGAGCAGTTCTTTCGAGAGCACACCTAACGGCACGTTCAGACCAGCTGCGACATAGGCCAACTTGATGTCTTCGACCTTGAGCGGAATAGGGCTGCCGGTTCCAACGTCGACCGCTCCGGCTTTGGCATTATTGGTGCTGCCTTCCTTGGCTTCGGTCGATGCGCCACCTTCCTTTGGAGCTTCCGATGCGGTGGAAGACGTTGAATTGTCGGATCCGCCGCAGGCTGCGGCGAGCATCCCGAACGCGACGACCGCCAGAATGATCAGCCCAGCACGGCGATTCAGTTTGCAGGACGGACTTTCCTTCATTTATCTGGTTCCTCCTGAGTAGAGCGTCCCCATCAGCACCATTAGTGGCGCAGGACATCAAGCGACGGTCTTCCCGACCGACGAGGCCCGAGCCTAGTCGCCGCACCGGCATAATGCAATGCCCGGTTATATACAGCTTTGTTGACCTATTCGAGCTCACGAGAGGCGCTGAGTATTCGGCCCTCCCGACCTGTCATATGTTGGATGGACCGGGTCGGCATCTGGCTGAAGAGCGATGAGCTGCCCGATGCGCGGCTTCCTGACAGCTGCAGACGCAGCAGTTACCGGGGAGTAGTGAGGAAGGCTGGCGAGTTAGTCGCGCGGTGCCTGGTCGGGGTGGGGGCGAGCTATGGGGAAGGAGGCCGAGCGGGTAGCCCTCGCCGGCGACTTGAGGCCGCGGTGGTCGACCGTCTGGTCTGCGTCCAGGGCCGGGACCCCGCGCTGGACGAGTGATTGGGTGAGGCCGACCACCGCCATTCCGAGCGTCCGGTCAGGCTGTTAGCGGCCAGGGCGCTTTACGGCTTCGCCGTTCCAGGCGTCCCCGAAGAGGCGTGGGTGACCTCGTCGGCGCCCGCGAGAACCTTTCGAGGCGAACGTTGGGCTGACCTTCGCGCGACGTCCCGGTCGACAACCAAAAAGGCCTGGATTTTGCGGGCCACGCGTCGTTCGGGAGGCAAAGCCGTGCCGCGCTAACTCAGTACCACAGCTCGCCGCGAGCCATATCGGCGATTTCCCAGGAGACAGTCTCTCGTTGATCGTTCCAGATCGCGGGGCGGCGCAATCTTCGCCGCCCGCCATTAGGGCCTTCGATGCTTCGTCCACAGCTGGTCCGGCAGCCTCGTACGGACGCTTCGACTCAGGAACCACGCGCTCTACCGAACTCGCAGCTTTCGAGCCAACGGCGCTTTGCCAATCCCCTCAAGCCGGGGAGCCACCTCCGTACCGAGCAATCGAATGTGTTCTTGGACAAGATCGTCGGGCATTCCCGCAATCGAGTCGAAGAACATCACATCGGTCACCGGCATGTCTGCCACCCAAGCTTCGATCTTGTCAACAACCTGATCGGGCGTCAGGGTCTCGTAGGTCGGCGCGGCCGCCGACGGGAAATCAAGACCCTGGACGCGCTCTCCTTCAGCCAGCTGTCCCATCCGCTCCCCCGCGGACTTCGCACTGGTGGCGTGTTCATAGGTCTGGCGCTGGTAATCGACATGAGGAGCTATGGTCGCCGCCGCTCGCTCAGGGTCTTTGCTGACAACGATGGTTGCGATCCCGGCCATCCGGGCCGAGCTAGGATCGTGACCTCCTTCCTCGAGTCCCTCCTTATATGGGGAGAGCAGGTCGGCGCTGATCCAGAGGAGCCCGGATCCGGTGCGCCCAGCTGCACGGGCGCCCTTCGGCCCGAAAGCACCCAACCAGATCGGTAGGCTCTCCTGCACAGGACCCGGAGTCACGACGCCATCCTCGAGCAGCCGCCTGATCTCTTTCGCCAGAGCTTCGGTTCTCGCCGCTCGCTTTGATCGATTGACCCCGAATGCATCGAACTCGCGGGCTACGTATCCGGCTCCCAGCCCGAGCTCAAGCCGCCCCCCGCTGAGCTGATCAACAACTGCAGCCTGCTCTGCCAGCTCGATTGGATGGTGGAGCGGAGCGACGATCAATGCGGTCCCGATGGCAATTCGACTCGTCCTGGCTGCTACCGCCGCGCACCAAGTCAAGGGCTGGGGCAAGTAGCCGTCGTCGAAGAAGTGGTGCTCGGTGCACCAAACGGCCCCGATGCCAAGCCGCTCGGCCTCTTCGATGCGCTCCAGTGCTGCAGCTGCACCCCTCCCCCAACCTCTTTGCCATCTAGGCGGGTCCCGAAGATCCTGGTAGATGCCTACGCGCACCTCAATACCGTCCACACGATTTTGGACTCAATCACTACTTTCGCCTCGCTTTCGGAACAGGAGAGAACCGTTGAAAACAGTTGAAAAACCCTGGATTCAAATAGCTCTTGGCCATGAACGTGCCGAGCGACCCTATGATAACATGGCGCCGGGTTTTGGCGGACCGTTGCCCGCATAGGTCTCGGTCTTGGAGGTGAGGAGTTGGAGACGACGTGAACGACCAGATCAAGGTGATGTATTTCGGACCCATCCCGGAGCGGACGTCTTGCGCCGAATTCCGACAGCGCTGGCGTCAGCACGCGCGCCACGCGATGGCGATGCCATTTTGGCGGTTCATCAATCGGTATCAGCACTTTGACGCTCTGGCCCCGGGTGAGCGGGGGATTTCCGAAGAGCTCTACGCAGCGGTGAATGCCGACCGCAAGTGCGGAGGAGTAGGATGCACCTGGTATCCCGATCGTGAGGCGCTCGATGCCAACCTCGAGCTGTACGACGAACTACAACCCCTCCTCGAAGATGAGGAAGAGACGTTTGGTCGGCAACTCGGTAGCGATGTGGTGCCGGTGGTCGAGAACCGCGTGATCGACCGCGGGCCTGCAACGCTTACGCTTCTGTCCGGGCTTTGGGCGAAGCCCGACGTGGGTCGCGCATCGTTCTCGCAGCAGTGGCGCGACATGGCCGCAAGCCTGAGTGAATACGGCGGGGTCGAACGTCATCTCGTCACCTATGTGCAGAATCACTCGCTGGAGGGTTTCGAGGGCAGGGACGGGCTAGCCGAGTACGGCTTCGCATCGGCCGAGGCACTTTCCGCCTTTCTCGCCGAGCCGAAGCTGGCGGACTGGCTGGCCTCCGGTCAGACAGACCTCGTCGTCTCGACGCGGAAGCAGACGATCATCGGAGCCGAGCACACCCTCTTCGATTGCCCCTGACGGGAGCGGACACGCCTTCGGGCTTCTCGGCCGCGCGTCCGTCGCCTCTTCAGTTGTGCCCCTAAAAGCAGATGAACCAGTACTTCGAGAGGAGGTGACTGTGGAGGGATTCGTTGACAAGGTCATTCTCGTCACCGGTGCCAACTCCGGTATCGGCCGAGCCACTGCCGTTAAACTTGCCAAACTTGGCGCCAGTGTTGTCTGCGTTGGACGACGACGGGAGCGGGGGGAGGAGGTTCTCACGGAAGTTCGTGAGCATTCTTCGGGAAGAGGCCATTTTATCCAATGTGATATCTCAGACGTAGACGCCGTTGATCAACTCTTCGCTTTTATCTCAGGCGAGTTCGGCGTCCTGGACGGAGCCTTCAATAACGCAGGCATTGAGGCACCTCTGGCATTGCTTCCTGAAATCAGCATCGAGACATTTGATTCCGTCCACTCAGTCAATCTTCGAGGAACGTTTCTCTGTATGCGCCACGAGCTGGCGATGATGATGGACAGAGGGTGCGGATCCGTCGTCAATACCTCTTCTGAGGGCGGCGTTCGCGGGATCGGCTCCGCGGCGGCATACACGGCAAGTAAGCACGGGGTGGTAGGTATGACCAAGGCGGCCGCTCTCGACATGGGAATCTACGGCGTTCGGGTGAACTGCATATGTCCCGGGGCCACCGACACGGAGATGATGGATAAGTGGACTAGCGGTGATCCTCTGGCACGGAGAGCCCTGGAAGATTCGTCACCGCTGAAGCGTGTTGGCAGCCCTGGGGAGATCGCAGATGCCGTGCTTTGGCTGCTCTCGTCTCAATCCAGCTTCCTGACCGGGCAAGCCATATCTGTCGATGGTGGCTCGACAGCAGGCGTTCAGGCCGGGGGAATCGCAACTGAAGGCTCTGAGTGACATCGTCCTGGGTCCGTCTGCATGGTTCGGCGGGCAGTCCGGGTCGGACACCTTCCGAAGCAATTGTCCTAAGGGAACGGAGAAAGGATGTTTTCACTGGCAGCAAAGTCGGCCCTAGTAGTCGGCGCAGGGCAGGGCATCGGACGCGAGTGCGCGTTGACCCTTGCAAGGGCGGGTGCCGGCGTGGGCGTTGTGGACCTGGTGGCTGATCGCGCTCGTTCGGTCGCGGACGAGATCGGGGAGCTCGGCTGTCCGGCGAGCGTCCATGTCGCGGACGTACGCGATACGTCGACCGGAGGACGCCTTGTCAGTGAGTTCGTCGAAGCGCATCATGCTCTGGACATCGTCGTTACGGTTGTGGGCGGACACAGCGCATTCGCGCCGTTCGTGCCCACCGATGAGACGACGGACGAGACGATCGACTTAGTACTGGATTTGAACCTGCGCTACATCTTGTTCCTCTTGCGTGATGTCCTCGGCTACATGAAGGAGAGTGGAAGCGGCGGATCGATCGTAAGCATCGGATCCATCAGCGGTCTGGCCGGCTCGCCGAACCACTCCACTTACGGGGCGGCCAAGGCTGGGGTCAACCAGCTGGCACGCAGCGTGTCAGCTGAGTACGGCCGCTTCGGTATTAGAATGAACGTCGTCAACCCGGGCATCATCGTCACCGATGTCACCGCTGGTCAGTTAACGGAGGAGACCCGCGCGTTGGCGGAGGGCATCCCTGCTCAGCGCCTTGGCCGCACAACGGACATCGCCAATGCCGTTGCCTTCTTCGCATCCCCGCTCTCGGAGTACGTGGCGGGACAGGAGATATTGGTGGACGGAGGCCTATCGGCGAAATGGCCGGTCCCCCTCTATTCGAGGCATCCCAGCGAGGCTTGACTCCAGCAGAGCGAGGCGGCAGTACTTCGATAAGTGGGGCGATTGGCTTGTAGGGTACGACGGTCGACGATCGCATTCGGGCCCTTGGAGGGCATGGCACATGGCACTAGCGCTATCGGCCAACAGGTGACGTGGACCGGGCGAATCACCTCATGCACTGAAGGTAAGCACTCTCAGCCCGGCAGCCGGAGCGTCATCGTTGATCGTCCTCCCATTCGACTAAGTGCATCCGCCTGACTTACGCCCACTGCTCTACATCCAGCACGCCCTTCCTCCCGTTCGTACCTCTTCGTCGAGCAAGGGTCCAAGGCCAAGCAACGCTCTCGTCGCCTCCGCGGGGAGCAAGTTCCAGGCGCGCCCACAGCCGGAGAGGGACTGGATGAGTGATTCCACGGCCCCAGGCGACGTAGTCGAGGAGAGCGCGGCTCGGACGCCCGAGTCTGTGATTGAGGGCGATGCCACCGGCGAACGCCATGAAGCGTTTGGCAATGCGCACCCTGAGGTCGTGCAGCGTGCGGGCGCCGTGGCGCTCCAGGGTGAGGATGTCCTAGCAGGTCCAGAAGATCGACTCGGTCCGCTGGCGGATCGGGGCGAGGCGAAGGCCGTTGGCTGGCTCGTCCTTGTGGGCCGGCCTGAGGAGAGGAGAAGCTTACCCCGATTCTCGGTGCGTGGGCGGATCCACGCCTGCAAGGACGCCTCCGGCTCCTTTGTTACGCACCGCTGCGGCCTGAGGACCTGAAGCGGATTCGAAAACCTCCCGCGTCGTCAACTCCCTCGCGGGAGGTTCCGGACGAGCTACGAACAGTCCGAGGAACTCATCCGATTGGAACGTTGGAGCTCGATGGCGTCTACCTGGGGCAAGACCAGGTGCTCGGTGATGTCTGTGGATTCGCCGTCGCGATGGAGACGCTCGGGCTGTTTCGCCCAAGCGTCGGGGCCTTCGCAGCGGGCATGGCCCAGAGCGCACCAGATGCCGCGGTCGAGCACCTGCGCAACCGCGAGGACTTCGGACACCCCCTGCGTAGATGCACGCGATCGCCCACCGACTTGCCGGTCTCGCGACCCAACTCGAAGGAGCGCGGCTGCTGGTCTATCACGCAGCATCGAAAGCAGATGCGGAAGGAGCAGATGCACTCACGGCCGCGATGGCGAAGTTGTTCGCAACCGAGACTGCGCAAGCTGTGATCGACGCTGCCTTGCAGTTCCAAGGGCGCCAGGGCGCTTGTCGCAGGTCACCCGTGGGAGCATCTCTTCTATGAGGGCGCGTCGGAGATCCAGCGCGAGATCATCGGGCTGGCGCTCCTGCGGGAGGACCCTGACTGCGCAGATCAAGGGAGGACCCGGCGACGCAATCCGGGTTCGGCGACGATACCCCCCAGCTGGCTCTGCTCGGAGCGCCAAAGCTCTTCGGGCCGGCGGGATCAGCACCGGCACGGCCGATGTCGTAATCTGGCCCCGGGTTTTCCCCTTCGATAGGAGAGCAAGAATGAAATATGGCCAGTTCATGATGCCGAGCCATCCGCCTGAGCGAGCGATGTACGACGCGATTGCCCAGGACCTGAAAGAGATTGAATGGCTTGACGAACTTGGCTACTCCGAGGTCTGGATCGGGGAGCACCTGACCGCCCCGTGGGAGCCCTTGCCGGCTGGTGACCTGCTCATTTCTCAGGCCTTGGCGCGAACCGAACAGATCAAGGTCTGCTCAGGTGGCTACATTCCTTCCTTCTATCACCCAGCGGCCCTGGCGCTCCGAATCTGTCAGTTGGATCACATGGCCCAAGGCCGCTACATCTGTGGAATTGCAGCCGGCTCCCAGCCACCGGACTGGGCATTGACCAACCTCGACGGCTTCAAGGGAGAGAATCGCGATGCCGCCTATGAGGCGGTCGAGATCATGATCAAACTGTGGACCGAGCACGTCGACCAGCTTTGGGAGTTCGAGGGTGAGCACTGGACGGTAAAGAACATCGGTCCTGTGGGCGCCTTTCGTTCCCACATCGAACCGTTCCAAAAGCCCCATCCGCCGCTGGCTATCGCTGGTCTGTCACCTAGCAGCGGGTCGCTGGCTTACGCGGGCGCCCATGGATTCATTCCGCTCAGCGTCTTCTTCAACGCCGACGTCCTCAGATCTCATTGGCAGGTCTACAGCGACGCGGCGTCCGCCGCGGGCTTGGAGCCCGACCGCACCCAGTGGCGGGTGAATCGTGAGATTTTCGTTGGTGAAACTGATCAAGAGGCGCGCGACTACGTACGGAAGAGCAACAATCAGATACGGGTCTGGAAAGAGAACAATTTCCCGCTCCTCAAGGACTTCGACTGGATTGGCAATCTCAAGCACGACCCCTCTGTTCCAGACGAGGACGTAGATATCGACTATCTGATGGAGCACCTCTGGATTGTTGGGTCCCCCGAGACCGTCGTTGAAAAGATCAGCAACCTGAGTGATGAAGTGGGTGGATTTGGTCATCTCTTGGGTACTCATTTCGATTGGGGTACCCCTGTGGATCCGTTCGCATATGAAGATGAGTTCAGGCTGAATCTGGAACTGCTTGCCAAAGAGGTGATGCCGAGGGTTGACGTTGGCCCAGGATCAAGTGCGGTGGTCACCGAGTCCTCTGCGCCCTGAAGGCCCGCGGCCATCGAACGTAGCCCATCCGTTGGCAGCCCCCACCGTCGTTAGGCCGCGACCACCTGTGTGGGCCCAGCCCGACGGCCGCGTGGTTCTCTCACCCTCGGTGGCTCATGCTCGGAACCACACGGAGGCGTGTATGTTTTATGGCCCCCTAAGTGGGCTAGAGCCAGCCACACGGAGTTCCGCAAAATTCGATGATGCCCTCTCACCACGCAAGGCCATGGTGCTTGCGCTTGGGACCTGTCAGATTACTCGCTTCATCTTTGCCAGTCCATAACGCGACGTTGCATTATCGACCAGCCGAGAGTATCTTCAACCCTTAGTTGGGGAAGTCCCGCGGAGGCTCGGCGCAATCCCGAACTCACACGCACCTGAAATAGGCGACTCGAAGAAAACGATGGGACGGAGGGGCTTCTTGAAGTACAAATCGATATCAATCCACCGGGCCGGCGGGATCTCCGAGATCCGCTTCGAATCGGACGGGGGGCCGCTGCGATGGAACCCCGATGCCCATCGTGAGGCCGGCTACGCCTTTGCAGAGGTGGCCGGCGATACAGAGACGAAGGTGGTGATCGTTACCGGCACCGGCGACGCCTGGTGCACCGAAGTAGACGCCGCTGATTGGGAACCTGGCGAGATGTCCTGGGACCGGATCTGGTGGGAGGGGAAGCGCCTGATCACGAACCTGCTGAACATCGACGTCCCGGTCATTGGAGCCGTCAACGGACCGGCATTTATCCACGCTGAGATCCCGCTGTTGGCGGATTTTGTGATTGCTGCGGACACCGCCGCAGTCGCCGACAGGGCCCACATGCCGTACGGCACGATACCTGGCGACGGAGTTCATCTGGTGTGGCCATATCTGATCGGGCCGCGTCGCGCGAAGGCATTCCTCCTTTTCTCTGAAGAGCTCTCCCCCCAGGAAGCGTTTGAGCTCGGGGTCTTCAACGAGCTGGTTCCACCGGACCAGGTCGGGCAGCGCGCCTGGGAGATCGCGGAACAGTTGTCCCAGAAGCCCCTGTTGTGGTTACGATATCTTCGCGAGACTCTCAACATGCATGAGCGACCTCGGATGCTAAATGGACTCAGCCACGGTCTCGTCTTGGAGGGCGCGGCGGCTCCCTGGGAGTTGCCGTCGGAGGCCGAGCGATCGGGGATTGACGAGTGACCCCCGAGGGTCTCCGGTGCTGATCTCGGTTTCACCTAACGAGAAGCCGGCGGCGAGCCTTTCGCCACAGCTAATGCTCAGACCGTAGGAACGGACATCGGTATATATCCGGGAGCCACCCTGCTCGCTCCGGTCACGCGAGATTCGCCCGTTTCGATCGAACGCCCAGGTGTGCCACGGACAGACGAAGAATTTCTGGCTCGAGTCCGGCCGCATCTCTCCCGGACGATCTGAGTCCACCCGACCGATGACGTCTCCCTGACAGAGCTCGGCGCCCCGATGAGGGCAGCGGATCAGGTTGGCATGGAACCGCCCGCCAACGTTGTAGTCGCGAGCCTTCCGGGACGTCTGCGGCGCGTTCCGGCCAACGGTCGAAAACGCCTTCGAAGATCATGCTGGCGACGAGCGGCTGGGCGAGGATGTCGAGGGAGGTGCGTTGCTCACAGGACTAAGTGGTCGCGCCTATGCCAGTACCGAGGCGCGTTTTCCCCTCGGCCGGTAATGTGGAAGGCGACCGGTATCCCGCGCCCCACCGCTGTTTCCTAGATCGGCCAGTACGTCGGGTTTCGAGCGGCCGCTCACCGTGGGTGTCGAGCATGACTTGCCCGTCGCGCTCGTTGGAATTACGACAACGATCGATCTCCCGATGCTCCAGTCTGGATCGGACTGACAGCAGGCAATCGACGCCAGCCACCGATCGTCGACCTCGAGCCAGTTCGCGTTGCACTCATTTGCCGCGTAGGCCAGTTCTCGCTCGAGCTGCAGCGGCACGTTCCCGCTGCCCAGCCCGATGAAATTGAGGATGGCGGCGGATTCCTCATTCGTCCAGAAGCTGCCCGCGGGCGAACTCGGGATCGCTCCCAGGCAGTCCGCCCGAGGGCGGCACCGCATCGATCCGGGCGGCGAAGGGACGCATCGCGACACGCAGCGGCGACTCGAGCGTCCAGGTGCGCAGCCCGAGCTTCTCCAAGTATCCGCGCCATCGGGGAGCGAGATGAGCGGGAATCCCCGCGATCACCTCGTTAAGCGCTATCGCCCTGGCTGCTCATCCCGGTTGAAGTTCCCATCGCTCCTCCAATCTGTATCGCGGCGACCACGAGAGCGGCCACCGCGATGCCCGGTTCGATCCGATTGCCGCTGGAAGCGAGGAATGTCAAAGGGAGAGCCATGATCATAACTTGTCATTCCGTTACAGAGAATGAGCCGGTGGCAAACGCGGGCCAGAGCTTCTGCGCTTAGCAGTGGAGGAAGTGCAGGATAAATAATCTGGGATTCCGTTACACGGAACGCGCCGGCGTCTATACGGGATCTCTCAGTGTACGATCTCCGCGCTGCCGGGGTCAGCCCGCCGGTGGTCGCAGCGCCAGACGAAGCGTCAATGGATTCGAGGTGGTCGATGGGTATGCATGCCAAGCCGCTACGCGGCGGACCTGGAGTCGAGATCGAGCCCCCCCTGCACGAGTCCGAGACCTTCGAGGACGTCCTCTCGCCTGATGTGCTCGCATTCCTGAAGGAACTCGACGGTCGGTTCGACCCTCGGCGTCGCGACCTCCTGACGGACAGGATGCAGCGGCGAAGGGAGCTTGCATCAGGGGCGATGCTGAACTTACTGCCGGCGACTCGGGAGATTCGCGAGGAGAAGTGGTCCGTCGCTCGGCCCCGGGCCGACTACCTCGATCGTCGGGTCGAGATCACCGGCCCGTGCGAGCGCAAGATGATGATCAACGCTCTCAATTCTGGTGCGCGGGGATTCATGGTCGACTTCGAGGACGCGACCTCGCCGACGTGGTCGAACCTTCTGACGGGCCAGCGCAATGTCCGTGACGCTGTCTTCGCTGACATCGCCTTCACGGGCGCCGACGGGCGGCGCTACGAGCTGGGACCCAACCCCGCGACGCTCCTGATGCGCCCACGTGGCCTGCACCTCCCCGAGCGCCATCTGCTGGTTGAAGACAGGCGCATGTCGGGCGCCCTGGTCGACTTCGGCCTGTTCGTATATCACTGTGGACAGGAGCTGGTGCGCAGCGCGAAGGGTTGCTACGTGTATCTGCCAAAGCTCGAGCACTACCTCGAGGCTCGTCTCTGGGACGAGATCTTCAGTTTCTCCGAGGAGTCGCTAGGAATGCCGAGGGGCTCTATCCGGGCGACGGTGTTGATCGAGACCTACCCAGCCGCATTCCAGATGCAGGAGATCCTCTGGGAGCTACGCGACCATATGTATGGGCTCAACGCAGGACGATGGGACTACATCTTCTCGGTGATCAAGTCATTTCGCGAGCGCCCCGAGTTCCTGCTACCACAGCGCAGCGAGGTGACGATGACGGTCCCGTTCATGCGCGCCTATACCGAGGCACTGGTGAAGGTCTGTCACCTCCGTGGCACCTTCGCGATGGGCGGTATGTCCTCATTGATCCCATCTCGGACGAACTCGGCCGTGACCGATCGAGCAACGCGAGCGGTGGAAGCCGACAAGCGCCGTGAGGCCGCGGACGGATTCGACGGGACCTGGGTCGCGCACCCGGACACGGTGGGTGTCGCGACCCGAGAGTTCGACAAGGTGTTGGGAGCGAGGCCGAATCAGATCTCTAGGCAGCGCGACGACGTAACGCTGGATCCGGAGCGGTTGCTCGATGTTCCCGCCACGGGGGGGACGATCACCGAGGATGGCCTGCGTAACAACGTCAACGTAGGATTTCAGTACCTCTCGTACTGGCTGCGCGGCCGCGGAGCCGCTGCGGTCGACAACTTGATGGAGGACGCGGCAACCGCTGAGATCTGCCGAATGCAGATCTGGCAATGGATTCGCCATTCGGCCACCCTTGACGATGGACGAACGGTCACCCGGGAGCTCGTGCGCGAGATTCTCGACCAAGAGATGGTGAGAATCGCGGAGGAGGTCGGAGATGAGACATGGATGCACTCCTTTCCACGGAAGTCGAGGCTGCATTTCGAAACCGCAGCCTTCAGTGAGGAACCGCCGGAGTTCCTGACCTTGGACGCCTACGAGGATCTGGAACGCGGGTCGTGAGTGATTCGGAAACCATCGGCGCGGTCACCCGCACCCTGAAGCTGATGGAGGCGCTCTCCGGGGAGCACGAGCTGGGTGTCTCGGAGCTTGCCCGGCGGACCAAGCAGCGCCCCAGCACGGTGCACCGCCAACTCAGCACGCTGGTAGAGCGGGGCTACGTCCAGCGCAACCCCGATGCCGGGACGTACATGCTCGGCTACCGGCTGCTCTATTTGGCGCGCCTAGTCGAACGGCGCGACTCCCACCTACGCGCCGTGTGTCGACCCTTTATGCGCCGGATCCAGCGCGTCTGCCGCGAGACTACGAACCTCGTCGTCCTCGACGGATCCGAGATCGTCTACGTCGAGCAGCTGCCGGGGGCCGGAGCGGTTCGGATGTTTGCCGTACCAGGCAGGCGCGTAGCCGCTCATGCGACCGCGGCAGGCAAGGCGATGATGGCGTGGATGGCGCCGAACGAGGTCCTCGATCTCCTCGGCACCGGAAGGTTGCAGAGATTTACCACCAGCACGATCACCGACAAGAAAGCCCTGCTCGCAGCACTACCTCGGGTTCGCGAACAAGGATACGCGGTCGATATCGAAGAATTTGAACCTGCTGTCGGGTGTATAGCCGCCGCGATCCTCGATGCGAGTGGCGAAGTCGTAGGGGCGCTCAGCATCTCAGGCCCGATGGCGCGCCTCGGCGACGCCGACGATCGCCGAGAGCTGGGCGAGCTGATCGGCGCGACGGCGATCGACGCGTCGCGAGAGCTCGGATACCACGCTGAGCACGTCGTGAACATACCCCACGCCACCTGACCTCTAACCGACGTCCAGGTCCCGTTAGGCCGCCGTGCAACTACCTACTCGATTACACCCAATGATGGTCACGAATCGCCGGGAAGCGATCGTAGTTGAAACCAGCGCTGGAGTCCCTCAGCGCCTGATTGAGGAGAGTGTGTATTGATGCGAACTGTCCGCAAGTCGAGGATTCTCATTTGCCTGCTATCCCTGTTTGCCATTGGTTTGGCGCTGACCGCCTGTGGTGGGTCTGGGTCGTCTTCGTCGTCAACCTCAGCCTCGACGCAGGCCCCGAGTCCGTCGGAAAATGGACCCGAAGACGGGGTTGACGTCGGAACCGGCAAGCCGATTCCGGTCACCATGGAAAACCTGAAGATCGCCTACGTCGCCCCCGGTCTCGAGACCGGGGCGAGCAATGCGCAGAAGAGAGGGATTGAAAAGGTCGCAGCCAAATACGGCATCCCGGTCGAAAGCCTGGACGGTGAACTTGATCTGAACCGCCAGTACTCGCTCTACCAGACCACCGTCGACAGCGGTAAAGCCAATGCCATCGTCACATTACCGCTCGGCGGGGACCAAGACTGCGACATCTTGTCCAAAACGGCACCCGACAAAGGCATAATCGTGAGTATCATGAATCTGCCGATCTGCGGTCGTGAATTCGAATCGGCCAAAGGTGAAGGACTGTGGCAGCCCGGAACCCTCGACAGCGTCGGCGTGGTGACGACGACGGAAAGCATGCAGGAATTGGCGCAAGCGTGTGAAAAAGAGACCGGCGGTGGCGAAATGCTACTGATCAACGGAGCTTCTGGAATAGCCGCCACCACGCTGATGAGTAAGGCATACGGGGAGAGCAAGATGAAGGTCGCAGCCGACTATGCCACCAACTATGCCACCGCCGAAGCCGCGGCCAAAACGTCGGCCGGACTTCTGGCACATCCTGACATTAAGGTGATCGCCACCCAGTACACCACGCTGACCGAAGGCGCGATTCAGGCCCTCAAGTCGGCCGGCAAGAAGCCGGGAGTCGACGTCAAGCTGTGCAGCAATGACGGCGGGGGTACGCATATGGTTGAATTGCTCGAATCAGGTGAAGTCACGGTCGACAACTATGTGAACAATGAATGGATGGGCATGGCCGCGACGCAGAGCATCATCGATGCCGTAGAAGGTAAGTCGGTTCCCAGGGTCATTGATCCCGGTGAAGAAGGCGAAATCATCAAGTCCGGCCTCAAGCCTTGGCCACCGGTAATCACTAAAGCGACCGTCGGCCAGTACCCGCCCGTGGAACAATGAACGCCATTTTGAGCCTCGGCTGATCATCAACTAGGGCCCCCTCGGTGCGGCTGACCTTGCTTCACCGAGAGGGTCCCTTTCGTTCTTAATTCGTGGTCGGGGACGGTGGACGCGGGTTTGGCCTGCACTCTGCGTGCGACCGACGATTACGGGTTCTGCGCCTCGGTGGCGATTCACTTCGCGCCCAGAACCCCGGTGCCGCTGCTCGAGATGTACACGAAAGGTGTGACCTTCCATGTCTCCCGCTCGGACTCACGACTGCTCCTTCCCGAGCTACTCGATCTGGTTGTCTCCGAACGGCTCGATCCGAATGCTGTGCCCGCGACAGTGGTGTCTTGGGAGGAGCGACAACGGCTTGGCTGAAGCTCGCGGTCAAGCTTGTGGTTAGCCGCAAACCACCAGACGTTTGACCCGCCACCCCATAACCCGAAGGTCGCGGGTTCGAATCCCGCCCACGCTATAGGAGGAAGGCCAGCATATGCGGGCCCTATTTCGTTCTAGGACAAGTTGGGCGGATCTTGAGTTGCCGTCAATTCGCGAGAAGCACCGTCAATTCGGGCGTCTATTCCTTAAGTGATTGCGGCTCGAAAATGCCTGCTACGGTGGCCGCGCCCGTTGTCAAGAACCAGCAGCGCAGGTTCAGGAATACGCACTCCTTCTTCGAGGCGCGGGCGGTCATAGGGCACGGGAGCGGTAGGCGTACCGCGCTCCAGATCGACGGCGCGCGGCGCCGGAAATGGGGTGCAACTTGAACGTGGCAGAAGGAATCAGCGCTCGCGATGGAGTTGGTCGAGATCGACTGCTCCAAGGATGGGATCGGAACGCCGCTAAGGGCAGTTCCACGGCAAGGCGGTCCGCCTCTTGTCCCCAAGGTGGGTAGGCGAGGCAAAGGGCTCTCTTGTCGCCGCGGTCCTTGAGATCGACCCGGAGGAGAAGCAGTGCCGGCGAGAATTCGTCTTGCATCTGGAAATTGCAGACGACGGTGAAGACGGGACCGGGGGAGCAACTCGTCCCTCCGCACCGGGTGGGCGCGAGCACGGATGTTGTTCCGCCACGATGGAACCGGACGGGTCGCTTCACCTCTCGCTCAACACCGGGGACGTGACGATCACGCCCCTATAGGCGAAGCGGGATCGGAGGGCGGTCATCGCGACCGCTCTCCGGTTCGCTCGATTTGATCGGATGACAACCACACAAAAACAAACAGGCGATCGTCAATGCCAAGGATCCCAAGACTGGCCGCGTGCGCTACCAGGGGAGCACCGAACGGACGGTCGATGACGCCTGGCGGCTGTCGATGCTGCAGCCGGCCGACAAGACCGAGGACGTCAGATACGAGACGCAGAAGCCCCTGACCCTCGCAAGGCGCGTGATCGCCGCCGCAACTAACGAGGGGGATCTTGCGGCGGACTTCTCCACGGGATCGGGGACCGCGCTAGTCGCAGCCTAGGAACTCGGCGGCCGCTGGATCGGCTCCGACCTGGGTCGATTCTCGATCCACACCACCCGTAAGCGTAAGCGACTCCTGAACATCGCGAACTGCCGGCCCTTCAAGATAAAGAACCTCGGCGCCTATGAGCGACAGCGCTGGCAACGAGAGTCGGGAAACGACCGACTTGTCGCCTACCTCGACACCATTCTTTCCTTCTTCCGTGCAGAGCCGGTTGACGGGTTCACCACCCTTCACGGCAAAAAGGCGGGAAGGATGGTCCATGTCGGCGCGACGGACTCCCGGGTGACGATCACGAGGTCGAGGAAGTCATGGATGAGATGGCCGACAATCGGATCGAGTCCTGCGATGTCCTCGGGTGGGAGTGGGAGATGGGTCTCCACGACACGATCGGGGAGACAGCTCGCCGCCGTGGCCTCGATCTCCGCCGGCTGCAAATCCCGAGGGAGATAATCGACCCCGCGGTCCGTGAAGTCGACGCGGTTCGTTTCTTCAAGTTGGCGCACGTCGACCTCGCTCACGCGACCTGGAAATTAGCCGCTCGCCGCGCCTCCGGCCGTGGCTACACTCGTATCCTGGGTCGAGCTACGCCGGGATATATGTGACATCGAGACGCACCGGGTGACGGAGGATTAGGCCCTCTTCGGGTGCGGGATCCTGACCGTAGAACTGTAAGTCCCTCATGGATTCGATGATCTTGCCGACGCCAATTAGGACCTCAAGTCGCGAGAGCCATGCGCCCACGCAAAAGTGACGGCCGTCCCCGAACGCCAGGTGATCGGCAGATCCGCGGAATGCCCGCTCGATCGAGTTGTCCTCGCGACCGATTATGAACTCCTCTGGGTCACGGAACTTGGCCGGATCGCGATTAGCCGCGGCCAACATTACTACGACTTCCGATCCGGCCGGGATGGTCTTGCCCGCAATTTTCGTGTCCTCTTCGACGGAACGAGGGAGGAAATGTGCTGCGGGCGAAAATCGAAGGGTCTCGACAAAGGCTGCTTCGATCAGATCCGGAGACTCGTACACCGCGGCAAGCTGATCTGGATTGGAAAGGAGATTCTTGATCACGCTTGCAATAGAGCTGCTGGTGGTCTCACCGCCAGCCTGCAGCAGCAGCGTGAACCAACCTCTCAGCTCTTCGATCGTCAAGGGGACGCCATCGACCTCGGCGCGACAAAGCACAGAAAGAAGGTCATCGCCATGGCCCGCCATTCTTTCCTCCACAATCGGCGAGATGTATTCCTCGATTTCGAGTTTGGTCGACATACCGGCGGCTAGGAGATCTTCGTCGCGTGCGAAATTCGTCGCAGCGTCGGCGAGCTCGCGGTACCAACGGCCAAAGATCGCCCAATCATCGCGAGGCAGGTCCATTACCTCGGCGATGGCCCGGACCGGGAAGTCATGGACGAAGTGCCCGACCAAGTCGATCTGGGCCCGGGGCTTTCCAGCGTCGATTTCTTCCCGCCCCCGCGCGACGACAGAATCGAGCATGCTCGCCGCCAAGGAGGTGATCTTTTCGCGACTTTTCTCGACGCCGACGGCTCCGAAGAACGGGTTGACCAGCCGCCGATGCTTCGTGTGTTCGGAGCCATACATCTGAAGGATGGTTCTGCCATGGATCGGCTCGTTGCTCCACTCATACGGTTTACAGCCAAACGTCTTTGAGTCATGAAGGATGGATCGCACGTCCTCATACCGACTGACAACGTAGGCGTTCATCACGTCGTCCCAATGCACTGGGTCATCTCTAAGCGCCTGGTAGTACGAAAAGGGATCCCTTTCGAAGTCGGGAGAAAGGATGCTCGGGATTGTCGAATGGGTCGACGTCACTGTTCCTCCTCTGTGCCGCTGCCTCGGAGCGGGCGCGGTGTCACCAAAAAACTCCCAGATCCCTCCACGTCGACCCGCTTCATTAACGGTGAGCGAAAGTATCAGCAGCGGGCGACAGTGTCAATCGACGTTCCGCGGGCCGGAAGAGGGGAGGGGTAGGGATCCGTCGGTCGGTCAGGGGGCATCGGTTTGGCTGTGAGTTGTTCATGCCCTGGCTCTAGCAGACCTCCCCCGGCTGGCAGGGCCGGCTTCCTCCGGCCCGCTCCGCCGTCGGCATGACCAACTCACAGCCACACCTCAACGGACCCACCAAACCCCAGATAAAGCTCCTACGTGAACGCGTCGAGGAGACCGGTGGGACGTTCGTCTATCCGGCGAGTGCCGCCGCGGCGAGGAACAGATCGAAGACCCGAAGGGCCGGAGGAAGACCAGCCGTGCCGACCGTCGGCGCGAGACCCTGCCATCGTCCCGAGGAGTGCCAGCTTGCGCTCGCCGGGCGACGTCGGGCCCGGTCAGCTCAGCACCTAGCTGCGCCGCCAATTCAGATGGTGACTAGCGCACGCCTCATCTACGTGATCGGGAAAATCGAAATAGGTGTCCGGATAAGGCTCGTCTTCCAGCGTGTAATGCCACCACTCGCGGTCGTAGGAGCTGAAGCCACAGGCCTCCATGATCGAGCGAAGGCACTGGCGGTTCCTTGCTTCGACCGGCGTGATCCCTCGTGCTTCATGGTAGGAGATCGCATCCATCAGGTCATAGTCACCGCCCATCGGAGCACGATCGCCGCTGGCCAGGTGATAGAGCGTCAAGTCCACGGTGCTGCCTCGACTGTGGCCGGACCTGGCGGCCACGTACCCCCTTTCGAACATCTCTGCCCTGTCGATGTTCGGATAGTGCCGTCGCTTGGTCCGCCCATCCTCGGGCTGCTTCGCCCAGCGCATGAAGCAATCCACCGCGCGCTGAGGGCGGTACCCGTCCCAGATGAGGAGGCCGAGGCCGAGGGACGCGGCCTCTGCTTGCGCCCTGTCCAAGGCCGCGCACATGGGCTTGGTGCCGACGATCCGGTTTGCCACATATCCGTCGACCGGCCTGCCGGTGAAGTTGTCCCAGGTCGCATACTTAGAGTCCCAACGGATCCCGGGCACGTACTCGTCGAGATAGACGAACATGTCGCTCATCGTCCTAGCGCCGTCAACGCCAGGGACACCAGCCGGTCGATCACCTCTGCCAAAGCTGTGGCGGAGATCGTGAAAGCGGCGCACCCGCACCCCGGCCCCTTCCTGGGCGCGGATAAAGCGGGTCCGTACCGCTGATCGATCGAGCGGACCGCCATCCGGCCTGCAGAAGACGTAGTCGGTTCAACCGGTGAATGATCCGGGTCGCTTTAGGCGCACTAGCTCGGAGGCAGCCTGGCCGGTCATCGGAACAGAGCGCGACCGTCTCGACCTGGTGCTCGACTCCTCGCCGGCCGACATCGAGCGCGACACCGAGAGGATGCGACGCTCGAGGTCGACATCGCTCAGGTGCAGCGCCAGCAGCTCGGCGAGCCGTAGGCCGGTGAATCCGGCGAGGAGGAAGAGTGCCGCGTCCTGCTCGTTGATCCGCCTCCACTCCGCGTCGGTCCCCTCGGAGAAGACCGAATGCTTGTAGCCGCCACGGGCCTCGGTGGAGCCCCGACATCGCGGCCTCGGCGATAGCGCGGATCTCGTGCGGCTCGAAGGTTTTCGACAGGGCGGCACCCTCTTCTGGGCGCTTGGCGGTGTCGGCGACGGGATTGAAGCGCAGGCCGAAGGTGTCCTTGCGCCGTGCGTGCTCGAAGATCGAGTGCAGAACCTGGCGATGCACATTCACGGTCCGGGCGCTGACGTCCTCGCGGTCCAATCTGGCCAGGAAGCGGCGGATGTCCGTCGTGATCGAGGTGAGTTTGCGCCCGCCGAACTCGCGCATGATCCGACGCCCCGTTGCTTTGCAAGGCCTGGCCTCGGGTTTGGCGAGCATCGTTCGGTGACGGTCGAGGGTCGAAGGCTTCACTCGCTTCTCGAACTCCAGGTGTTCCATCCACAGCTCGGCCGCGTCCTCGAAACGCGCCTCGCGCATCCTCAGGGTGACTTTCTGTTCGACTTCGACTTGGTCGATCATCTGGCTCATCTCTCGATAGGCCCGCCGCTCGTCGAGGAAGCCGTCGCGGAGCCGGCCGCGCCGCTTCCTCCAGCCGCCGCCAGGCTCCGGTTCAGCCACGCCCGGCCGAGCCGGCGCTTGCGCTGCCGCCCGGTGCCGTCCCGCCACTACGCCTCATAGAAGGGCACGCCCTTGTTGGCCCTGACGATCAGGGCTCCGTTCTCTCGCCGATCGACTTCCATCTCAAACCTCCCGTGGCCGGAGATCTCTCTCGGGCCCCTTGTCAAAGGAGGGCGTCCTGCGTACCGGGTGACCTCGATTGCCAGCGGATGGGTACCGCGGTGGGTACCAACCCAGCCGATCCGAGACTGGTCGAGGCCTACGCTCCCAGAGCCAAAAGACGCCTATAAGTACCGAATTTGCAGGGAAAAGGCATCGTGTCACGCCGGAGGTCGCGGGTTCGAGTCCCGTCGCTCCCGCTGCGTCGATCCGCATTCCAGAGCGGAACGGCCATCCCGTTCCGGCCCGGAGACCCTGGTGTCATGGGTACCCATCGCCGAGAGAAGGTCATCAGGAGGCGGCCCGTTTCTAATGGCAGTCATCGGATCCTCGAGTCAAGGCTCGAGAGGGTTTCCGATCTGCGCGGCGCGATGAGGGGCGCCGGGCGCTCGATCGCGCCGTCTCAAATATGCGTGCCCAAAATGGCGGGATCGGCGGTTTGCTCATAGGTGCGGCTCCTGGACCGAAAACGGACTCGAATCAGGAGGGACGCGCGACGAGACCGAGGCCGGCTCGGGCATGCCGACCCGCTCGCTCGGCGTCGGCGCCGGCGGGGCGCCGCGGCCGAGCGCTTTCGGCACGAACAGCCCGGCACCGAAGGAGAGCGCGAGGAAGATCGTCGCCATCCAGTAGGACTCGGTGAACCCGGTCGCGGTCGGCAGGCCGTCGGCGGCTACGTTGGAGGCGATGAAGGTCGCCGAGAGCTGGCCACCGAGGGCGCCGCCGAGCGTCCGCATCACGGTGTTGACTCCGGTTGCGACGCCGGTCTGCTCCGGGGGAACCGCCTGCACGACGAGGTTGCCGAGAGCCGCAAAGGCGAGTCCGATCCCGATCCCGAGCAGCGCAGACGAAACCAGCATCTCCCAGGGAGCGTCGTGGGCCACGGCGAGAAACAAGAAGGCGGCAAAGGTAAAGGCGGTTCCGGCGAGGAGTGCCCAGCGCGAACCGAAGCGAGCAGAGATCCGGCCCGCGCCGACGCCGAGCAGCACGATTCCGATCGTCGTCGGCAGCATGTAAAGGCCGGAGACCACCACCGAGGCGCCGAAGCCGAAGCCGGTCGACTCCGGCAGCTGCGCGAACTGGGGAAAGACCACGAACGACGCGTACAGTCCGGCGCCGAGAAGGAAAGCGGCGGCGTTGGCGGTCCATACGCCCCGGATCCGCATCATCGTCATGTCGATCAGCGGGCTGGCGCTGCGCACCTCGACCGCGATCCAGATCGCGATCACGAGAAAGCCGAAGGCCGCGAGCAGCAGCGTTCTCGCTCCGCCCCAGCCCCACTCGGTCGTCTCGCTGATGGCTACCAGAACAGCCGAGAGCCCGATCGTCATCAGGATGCCAGCCAGCCAGTTGACCCTCCCCGGGACCCTTATCGGTGACTCCGGCACCAGTTTCCAGGTGAGCAGCGCAGCCGCCACGGTGGTCCCGAGCGGGAACCAGAACAGCCAGTGGTAGTCGAGGTTCTCGACAATGACGCCGGCGAGAACCACCCCCAACCCGCCGCCGACGCCGAGGATCGCCGAGAGCAGACCGATGCCGCCCGCCACCCTCTCTCGTGGGAACTCGTCGCGGACGATGCCGAAGGCGAGCGGAAAGATGCCGCCGGCAGCGCCCTGCACGAACCGTCCAGCGATCTGCAAGGGGAGCGTCGAGGCGAGTGCTGAGATCAGCGTGCCGAAGGAAAGGATGACGAGGGTCCACATCAACAACCTCTCCTTGCCGTACATGTCCCCGAGGCGGCCGATGATGGCGGTGCCCACCGAGGCTGCGAGCAGGTAGCCGGTAAGCAACCAGGTGATCCCGGTCTCATCGGTGCCGAGCTCATGCATCATCGTCGGCAATGCCGGCACCACCAGTGAGCTGAGCATCGAGTAGGAGAGCCCCGCGAGAGCGAGCACCGCGAGGGTGACGTTCGGATGGGTCCGTTGGGGATTTTTGAGCGGCATGTTTTCGGTGGCCGGTTGAGGGCGCAGCTAGAATATCGGAATGCACATTCCGATTGAGCCTCGGTCTCAGGCCGCCTCGGAGGGCAAGCTCCAGGGTGCATGGGGCAAATTGGATCGAGAGGCCAAACGAGCGCGGCTCTTGGCGGTGAGCCACGAAGTTTTCGCCCGCGATGGCCTCGACGCGCCGATGCCGGCGCTCGCTGCCGCCGCCGGCATCGGGGTGGGCAGCCTCTATCGCCAGTTCGCTTCCAAGCACGAGCTTCTGAGCGCGCTGGTGATCGAGCGACTGGAGGAGGTGATCGTCGAAGCTGAGGCGGCGCTCACATGGGACGCCTCTCCCTGGGCGGCGCTTGAGGCTTTCCTCTGGAAGCATTCCGAGCGTGTGGTCGCCGACGAGGTGCTCGCTGCAGCTATCGCGGCGACTCACGTAGATCCGGAGGTACAGCGAGCGCGTGTCCGATCAAATGCGGCGCTGGAAAAAATGCTGGATGCGGCCAAGCGGACCGGCGAGCTTCGGCGTGACGCCGCGGTCATGGACCTGCGAATCATTTTCGCCGCCGCGCGAGCGGCTGAGACAGTCATGCCTGGGTCCTGGCGCCGCTCGCTCGAACTCAGCATCGACGCCTTGGCGTGCCGCAGTCAGTCGCCTTAACTCCTGGGCCGTAACATCGCGAGCAGCGGGGCGGCAGCCAGCGGGGAGTTGGACGTGGTCAACCCCGGCACCCAGGCGCCGCCGATGTAGTTGTCGAGTAAACGAGTTGCGGTAGTCGAGGTCACGCGATCACCGCAGCACATGCTTGCTGCAGATCACCGCGCCGTCGCCTCATCGGCCTCGGCGAGCGCGGCTTTCAGCTCGCGCTTGGCGACCTTGCCGAGCGAGATCAGGGGGAGCTCGTTCACATACTCGATCCGCTCGGGCCACTTGTATCGCGCGAGGCCACTCTTTGCCAACCAATCCTGCAACTCCTTCATGGTTAGCCGCTCGGCTCCGGGCTGAGCCACCATCACCGCACACGCCATTTCCCCGCGGACAACGTCGGGGAGACCAATCAGTGCGACCCCAGCGACCGAGGGATGCGTCGCAATGATCCGCTCCACCTCCTGGGCGGAGATGTTCTCCCCTTTGCGAATGATGATGTCCTTGTCGCGTCCGGTCAGAAATAGATATCCCTGCTCGTCGATATAGCCCCTGTCGCCGGTGACGAAGTACCCCTCGTCGTCAAACGCTTCCTCGTTCAGGTCCTCGTCGAGGTAACCCAGGAAGAGATGCGGCGCCCGGACGTGGACCGAGCCTTCTTCTCCAACGGCAGCTCGGCTTCCCTCCGCTGTCACGATCACGACGTCGGCGGTTGGGACAGGGCGGCCGACCGACCGCGTGCGCATCTCGCGCGAGTCCGCGGGGTCATGACCGGCCACCATGGCACACTCCGACATCCCGTAGGACAGGACAACCGGAAGCCCGAGCACCGATTCGATGTCGGCTGCCAATTGTGGCGAGCAGGCTGCACCACCCCCGTAGGCCATGCGGGCGTGGGGAAAGAGCCGCTTTTCCGGCATTGCGCGCTGCGCGTCGACGTACATCTGATGGAATGCCGGGCCGGAGCCGAGCAGCGTCACGGCCTTCTCGCCAACCATCGGAATGTGGGTCTCCGGTTCAAAACGTTCGATCATCAGCATCCGCCCACCGGTATGCAGCAGCACGGCGGTGTTGAGCATGCCGCCGACGTGTGCGAAGGGGAAGGCGAGGAGCTGTACGTCGGTTTCGATGATGCCCGAGGAGTCGATCATCGCGGCGGCACCCGAAATCAAGGTCCGATCCGAATGCTGTGCGCCCTTCGGCTCCGCGGTCGTCCCCGACGTGTAGATGACCCAGGATGGTGAGTCGGGAGAATGGCTGGGCGCATCTGACACCTCACCACTTGCCCCACTGGCCTCTGGTAGCTCCTCGAGGGCGATCACCTCGGCCTCGATCCCGATCTCGCGGTGCGCCTCCTCGATTTCAGAGGTATCGGCACCCGCCGCGACCAAGATCAAGCTTGGACGGACTTGTCGGAAGACGGTCTTCAGCTCCCGCGCCCGGTATTGGGGCATCAGCGGGATCTGCACCGCTCCCAACTGGGATAGGCCACCCATCAGAACTGCAGTCTCGATCCTAGTCGGAAGCTGCCAGACCACCCGGTCGCCACGAGCGACTCCTTGCTCGAGCAATCTTTGGGCCATCGCGGTACAGGCGTCTCGATACTCACCATACGTTATTGACCGTTCGCGGTCATCGGTGAACATGACCCGATTCGGGGTCGCCGCTGCTCGGGCTCGGATCAGCTCTGGGAACGTCCAGTGGGTTCCCTCTCCCACCAACATGGCGTCACGTTATCAGGTAAATCGGAATCGGGAGGTCGTTTCCGAGCGGTCGTTGAACGTCTGCCGCGCCTCGCCGTTGGGGCGAGAACGCGGCAAGGCTAGCGTTCGAGTGCCGGGGGGAGCGGTGCCTTCCCGAGCCCCCGCAGGCGCGGTGCGACGTCTGTCGCCAATAGCTCGAGATGCTCGTCGACGAGATCGTCGGGCATACCCGCAATCGAGTCCCAGAAGAATACGTCGGTCACCGGCAAATCGCCGATCCAGGTGGTAACCCGCCGCACCGCCTCATCCGGTGTCACCGCGTCGTAGATCCGTGGTAGCACCGATCGCACCCGGGAACGCTCGACCTTGCCATCATTCTCGAGAACTTCGGCCATCCGTGCCTCTGGAGTCTTGGCTAGTGCCGAGTGATCGTAGGACTCTCGCTGATAGCGGATGTGGGGGGTGAGGGCCGACCAGGCTCGCTCGGGGTCCCTCGACAGGATCAGCGACGCGATCCCTGCCATCCTGGCGTCCGCGGCGCTGCGACCAGCTGCTTTGAGACCCTGCTGGTAAGGAGCCAGCAAATCCGGATCTACCCACAGCAGGCCGGCTCCATGGCGGCCTGCGAGGCGGGCGCCGCGGGGGCCAGATCCCCCAAACCAGAGCGGCAATTCCTTTTGCAGCGGACCAGGGGTGATGATCCCTTGATCGAACAAGCGCCTAAGCTCGGTGAGGCAGGTGTCGGTCAGCTCGAAACGCCTGGCGCGATCGGCCCCGAACGCTGCGAACTCACGACGGACGTAGCCAGCCCCCAGGCCGAGTTGCAGACGGCCGCCGCTCAGCTGATCGACCACTGCTGCCTGCTCGGCGATCTCGAGCGGGTCGTGTAGGGGTGCGACGACGATCGCTGTCCCGATCGCAACCCGGTTCGTTCGCGCCGCAACCGCGGCGCACCAGGTGAGCGCCTGCGGTAGGTAGCCGTCATCGAAGAAATGATGCTCGGTGCACCAAACAGCGCCGATGCCCGCCTGCTCGGCCGCTTCTATGCGCTCCAGAGCGGCACCTGCGTTGGCACTCCATCCTCGCTTCCATCTCGGCGGATCACGAAGGTCTTGGTAGATCCCCACACGCATCCCGAGCCCCCAGGTTCTCCTAGCCGCAAAACAAAGCTGCGGACCGTTCACAAGCTGACGGCATCTTATCGGGAGAGCAGTTGCCGCCGCCAGGCGAGGAGCGCCCAACGCTGTCGCCGCCCAGTTTGAGGGCACAACCGAACGACACCGGCGCCCCGTTTGCCTTCATGGCAACGGCGAGGGAACGACCCAGGACTCAGAAGCCTTCGGCGAGAATTTTCTGTGAGCCGTCGTTACCGATCATCATCGACTCACGCTCGGCAATCTCCCACCTGTCACCCCGGCGCTCGAACAGCCAACGACTGCTCGATACCCTCCGCACCAGAAAACCCTCACCGTCGCGGACATAGAGTTGCACATAGCCGCTTGCGGTCGCACGGTCTCCATCGACACGGATCACCATCGGCCCGATGAGGTGCGCGCAATTGGGCAGAATCGCCTGATGGTAGTCGCCAGTGACGATAGTGCGTGCCTCGTCCCGCCCGCACATCACATTGGTTCCGTCGATCACGATCGAGGTGTCCTCGGTATACAGTTCGACCATTCGGTCGGCATCTCCGGCATCGACGGCGAATCCATAGCGTACGAGCACTCTGTGAATCTCAAGCTCATCCTCGAGTGTGCTGACACGCTCGGCTAGGTGGGCTAATTTTTCCTCGAGATCGACCATTTCACCCTCCCTGTTTTTTGAGTTGAAACGCGCGATTCAGAAAGGCGCCGTGCTCCACTTCGCCAAGAATCCAGCCGAGCATCGCACCGGTCGGCGCCGTTACATCGTGACGCCATGTTACAATAAGCTCAACGCTCAGGCCGAGCGATTGGCGGATTGGGAAACGGGACGGAGATGAGAGTGGGAGATCTGTCGGACAAGGTAGCGATCGTCACTGGCGCCAGCCAGGGAATCGGTAAGGGAATCTCCATCGCGTTCGGCGAGGCCGGAGCGTCCGTCGTCTGTGCGGCACGGAACGTCGAGAAGTTGGCGGAGACTAGGGCTGGGGTCGAGGCAGCTGGGGGCAAGGCAGTCATTGCCGAGTGCGATGTACGGAAGCTGGAGGACGTGAATGCATGCGTCGATAGGGCGATTGAGGAGTTCGGCCAGATCGACATCGTCACCAACAATGCGCAGACCATCCAGTATGTATTTCTTACCGACGCCTCCGACCAGACGATGGTCGACACCTTGGAGTCGGGTCCCTTGGCCAGTTATCGCTTCATGCAGGCGGCCTACCCCCACCTCAAGGGGCGCGGCGGCGGAGTCATCGTAAATGTTGGCTCCCCGGCGCAGCACCTACCGGTCACCGCTCGTTACGCCTGCTACAACGCCGCTAAGTTCGGTATCCAAGGGCTCACCCGAGCTGCCTCTGATGAGTGGAGTCAGGATGGCATTTACAGCTTCATGCTCTACCCGATGGCAGAGACCGCGATGGTTTTGGGCATGAAAGCACGTGAGCCGGAACGCTACGCCAACATTGTGAAGGACTTTCCAAAGGGCCGCATGGGCGATCCGCTGGAGGATATTGGCCGTCCTCTGGTCCGCCTGGTGACCAACGCGAAGCACTTCAGCGGGAAAACGATCCGCATCAACTCCCTCGGGGTCGGCGAGATCACTGAGACGATTGCCGACGAACCGTTCACGCTCCCGTAGATCAGCTTCGGCTTGCGTGCCGGCCGGGGCCGCAGAGCCGGCCGCCTAACGCCCCGCTCAGCGGAAATGAGGGATCACCTCTTCAGCAAGCAATCGAAGCGTTGCTTCTTTGCCCCTGTCGAAGATGAAGAACACGAATAGGCTTATCCCCCGCTCCACCTGTTCAGCAATCCGGTCCGCTACGGCTGATGGCGTGCCGACGAAGCCTCCCTCTCGCATGCCGAATTCCGGCTGGCCGTAGTGGTGCTCGGCAGTACGCGTCGCAGCTGCCACCCCGGCTTGGTCCGGGGCAAGCACAAGCACCGCCTGCTGAGACCACCGCAGGGTGCTCGGCTCCCGCCCGAACTTTTCGCACTCGGCTTCGAGCACGGCCGCCGCCTTCTCCCATCGCCCGAGTCCGTATGCCGGGACATTCCACACGTCGGCGTAGCGGGCGACAAGGGGGAGAGTGTGGCGCAGGCCCATACCGCCGATGTGGATGGGTGGCCGGGGCTGCTGGATTGGCCGGGGCAGGTTGGGGACATCCCGGACCTGATAGTGGTGCCCCTCGAAGCTGGTTCGCTCCTCCGCGAACATCCGGGTCACGATCTCAAGCGCCTCCCCGAGGCGCCCTGACCTTTCGCGGAAGGACCCCCAGAGAAAGCCGCCCTCGTGATGCTCCGCCTCATACGACCCGCTACCCATTCCCAGTTCCAGCCGACCGCCGGATATCACGTCCAAGGTCGTCGCCATCTTGGCCAGTAGACTGGGTTCCGAAGGTTGTTATTGACTACTAGGTGCCCGACTCGCAGCTGTGTCGTCTGAACCAGTAGAGCCGTAGCCAAGATCCAGCCCTCGAGCCCACCAAATTGTGGAAGCCCCGGCGCATAAAGGTGGTCGTAGAGCCAGAACGAATCCATCCCCAGCTCGTCGCACAAACGAGCCCGGGCGAGCATCTCGTCGAACCCTAGGGACACTTGCGGGATGTAGACGCCGAATTCCACACTCCCTGTCGTGGCCACTCTTATTGCTCCCTTCCCCTGCGGCCGGCGACGAGCACCAGCGCCCTGTCTGGGCGCTGGTGCTCGTCTTCGCGGCCAGCCCGATCAGCCGGCGGACCGGGTCGGGGCGTACTGGCTGGCGTCTTCTTTGGTGTAGACGGGCGGCCAGACGACGGTGCCCGACTTGACGACCGTTCCGTCTTCTCCAGGAACGATGACATGGGGGGTCGGTTTTCCTTGAGCGGCGTCGATGACGCTCTGTGTTGCGGCCATCGCGATCCATTCGCTGTTCGAGTAGTTGTCGACTGCCAATTCGCCCGATTCGACTGCAGCGATCATCTTTTCGGTGCCTCCGGTCTGCGAGCAGAGCTTGATGTCGACGCCCGGTTCCTTGCCGGCCGACTTCAGTGCCTGGAGCGCGCCTTCGGTTAGCTCCGCATATGTCGAGGCGATCACCTTCAGGTTCGGATGGGCGCTCAGTGCCGCCGTGGTTTTTTCCAGCGCTTCGTCGGAGGCGTAGCTCGTCGCGTAGTTGGCGACGATGTCGAACGCCCCAGCATCCTCGTAGGCTTTCGTCATTGCTTGGTAGTTGGGCGATCCTGGAAATCCATTGAGCAGAATCGTTTCCCCACCGCCGGTTTCCTTCGCGCAAGCCTTCGCCAACGCTTCCTGGGCTTCGCTGTTGGCGGCGTTGCCGACGACGCTGAGCGTCCCCGGTGCCCACATGCCGTCGCCCTTGGCCGAAGCGAATTCTCGGCCGCAGAGCGGTGCCAGGATCACGCTCACCACGATTTCCTTCGAAGGTGCCGTCTTGGAGAGAATGTCGCACTCCTGATTTCCGCTCAGGGGCTGAGTGATGATGGCGTTGTACTTGCCGCTATCGATAACCGTCTGGTAAAGGGCAAACTGACGGGCGACATCGAACTGACTGTCGAAGGTGGTCACCGGGACGCCGTACTTCGCCGCTACCCGTTCGACACCTTCCTTCTGTTCGACGGCTCCTGGTAAGGACTGCGCTGAGGCAACGAATGCGATCCTGAGATCTTCCAACGTCAGCGGTATCGGCTTGCCGATACCGACATCGACACCGTCGCCTTCAGGTTCGCCGCCCTGCGGCTTTTCGGCGCTGGTCGACGTTCCGACTGAGCTCGCCGCAGAACTGGTATCGCCCGAACCTCCACAGCCGCTGAGTCCGAGCGCTGTGCCTACCAACAGCGTGCTCAGCGGAATGACCATTAGGAATTTGCAAGCCAGACCCTTCTTCATGTACCACTCTCCTCGGTTGTGACGCCTGCTTGAATGCTGGGCGTCGGCTGTCCTTCTGCAGGAACCCAAGTGCACAAAAGCGTCGATCTAATGGTTCGGGTGGCAGTGATTTGGAGGCGGGTGGCGGATCGGGTGCAGGGAGTATCGCTGGTCGGTCCTTCCGCCATGACCGCAAGTCACGAAAGGTAGGTAACGTCTGGGCGGCGCCCGGAGATCTCACGCATGACCGAAGCGGCGCCGCGCAGGAGAACACTTGAGAGCTCGGGGACGTCACTCACACCATAATTCGCGCCGGGGAGCAGGGTAATGTTACAGACGAGACGAGCAACGGCGTCGAATACCGGCACCGCCAAGTAGTTAATACGTCGTTCTTTCTGGGAGTCGGCGTCGATGTAGCGTTCGCGCTCCAGAGCCGAGAAGATCTCCGCAAGCTTGCGCCTCGGGATGCTGGTGTGGAGCTCGACGTTCGAGTTCCTGTAGAGGTCATTCAAGTCCTCGACGGCATCCACCATATAGCCGAGTGCGTAGCCGCGTTCGCGGATGCGATCGAGTTCGGCGAGGTAGCCACTGGCGTCGAGCCGGCGGTCGTCACCCTCGACCCGACCAAGCCAGGCCGAGACCTCCTCACGACTTCGCCAAGCCATGAAGACACCGCCCATCGGCGGCACCAGCGGCAGTCGCTGGCCTACCTCGGCGGTGATGCCACGCGCGCGTTGGACGCCGGAGTGGTGGACGATAAGGATCTCCTCACCAGCGGGAGCGGCGACGACGCACTCGACGTCATATTCCTCGGTGATTCGGTCGGCCTCACGAGATGCTGCGGCGATCGCTGGGTTCGTCTTCGAGGCGACCGTCCCGAGCGGCACGAGGCCGGGGCCGAGGGTGAATCCCCGGCCACCTGCCTCACGCGCTACGTACCCCTTGGCCTCGAGGCTCGAGAGGATCGCGTGCATGGTCGCCTTGCTGAGGTCGAGCCGACGCGATAGCTCGGAGAGCGTCAAACGCTGCCCCGGACGAACCGCGAGGAAATCAAGCACCCTGATCGCCCGATCTACAGCCGGAGCGCCGATGGTTGGGCTCCATTCGAGTAGCTCAGCCTCATTCGTCGTCCTCGCGGTTGTCGACTCCGGAGATTCCGCCTGGGGTGAATTTGACGCCGCTCTCGGCAAAGAATGCCGACGTGGGCGCCAAGCTCGACGCCAGGGCGGTGTCCGGGAGTGCCGCCGTCACGTCGATCCCCCGCCGCTCGAGCTCCGGCATCACCTTGGTACCGAGCAGCTCGATGCTGCGCATCACCGCCTCGTGATCAAGGCCGCCGAAGCTGCTGTAGCAGATCAACTGATCGACACCGAGTGCCGCATACCGTGCGATCTTCTCCACACAGGAGTCGACGTCTCCGATGATGACCATGTCGGAGTCGTTGAAGTCCTGAACGTCGAATTCGCCATCAGCCTGCTTTTTCAGGATCGGGAACATTTTGTCTTTGTCCTCTTGGGGAAGCTCGCGAAAGTCCCACTCGAGGGCCGTCTCGGCAATATTTTGATACCACCACCAGACAGCGTCCCAGGCACCGTTGGCAGTCACTTCCTCTGCGGACTCCGCACAATGCACGAGCGTGTAGGCAGCGACGCGGTTCGTGTGCACCTTGGTGATCGGCTTCGCTCTTTCCTGGGCCGCCCGGTACACCTCGATCTGCTCGGCCATCGCTGAGAGCGGCTGCATGATCGAGAACGACAGCAGTCCCAGCCCGGATTCGCCGACGACCTCGGCGCTTTTCGTCGAGACCGCCGCCGACCAGGCCGGCGGGTGCGGCAGCTGCTGGGGCTTGGGTACGATCGAGCGCGTCGGATGATGTTCAGGGCGAGCCGGGAACTCGAGATTCTCACTGTTCCATGAGAACGAATCGCCCTCTGATTCCCAGGCGGCGACGACGGTCTCGATCGCCTCCCGCCATTGGCCGCGGTTACCCTCCCCGGGGGGCACCCCGAAGCCGGCTTGCTCCATCGGCGTTGATCTGCCCGTGCCCCATTCCACCCTGCCATGGCTGAGGATGTCGGCGGTCGCCACCTTCTCGGCTACTCGGATCGGATGGCTGAAACGGTGGGGCATCAGCACCACCCCGAACCCGAGGCGGATGTTCTCGGTCACCTGCGAGAGCGCGCCGATCAAGACCTCCGGCGCCGATAGGTGGGACCGCTGTTCGCGGAAGTGGTGCTCAACGCACCAAACCGTCCGAAATCCCATCTTGTCGGCGAGCTTGACCTCCTCAATGCAGTGATCAAACGCCCTTACCTCCGCTGCGCGTTGGCCGCCATTCCACGGCTTCGGCACGTCGACCTCATAAAGTAGATCTAGTTCCATGCTTCTCTCCCTTGCTAGCTGACGTCGGTGGGGATCAGGCTGCTTACCCTCGCGGCGACCGCCGCGGCCATCGCCGCATGTCCTTCGTCTCCAGGGTGGATCCCGTCGGGCAATTGCTCCGGGCTCACGAGCTCGAGCCCGCCCAGGAGCTCAACGCCCGACGCCCTGACGGCGATCGCCTCGATCGCCGCCCTTAGATCCTGCAAGGTCGCGCCTAGAAGATTGGGGGATTCCTCGGCGTCAGGGCGCAGGATCGGGCTGATCAGGAGGATCGGGATATCGCGGCCGCCGCTTCGAAGGATCTGCAGAAACGCCTCCAGGTCGGCCTTGACCTGGGCGACGCTCTTCGGCAGCCGATTCCAGCAGTTAGTGCCGTAGGCGAGGGCGATCAAATCCAGATCCGGTACCTGAACGATCTGCTCGGCGAGGACTCCCTCGCCTCTGGCGGCACCGGCGAATCCGAGGTTGAGGAGGTCGAGGCCGAGCTCACGAGCGACGCGTGCCGGCCAAGTCAGCGCCGGGCTCGAGGCAACCCAACCCGAGGTGATCGAGTCTCCGTATACCAGCCACCTTGGCTTGGCCTGAGCGGGTTGCAGAGCGCCGTCGAGCGGGCGCAGGCTCTTCACTTCAGGCCCCATGCCCTCAGGCAGATAGACAACGTTCTCGCCCGGTGCCAGCTCGATCGTAACGACCGAGAAGCCTGCGCCCACCGGCCGCGAATCGATCTTACTGCCACCGAACCAAACCTCGACCTCTACCCCCGCTGCTTCTTTGCGCAGGTCGACCCGACTGGGATCGCAGTCGAAGCCGAGCTCGACGCGGCCGCCGTCCGCGTCGAGCTCGAGCCGCACTCCCGCCGCGGTCTGCGATGCCTCGTAAGTGTCGACCGCCACCCTCGAGTCGCCGGGAAGCAGTCGTGGATAGGGAATTTTCGCGCCCAGCTTCCCCTGGGTTATCTCGCCTACGGGTTGGCGGTCGGTTTCGGTCGCTGCCCAAGGGACGCCGCGAAGGAAGTCATCCGGCGCCAACCAGTGAGGTTTACTGCTCTCGCTCAACATCGTTCTATATCCCGAACACTTGATCCGTAAAGCAAACGCAACCTATGTCGCCTCTGCCCCCCTGTCAAGAGTCACCACCGCCCATCCCCTCATGAATTGCATGCGCCGGGTCCCCAGTGCGGCGCCAGCTGTGGTTCGAACCCAGACCAGTGACGGGTTCGATCACCATGGCATCGCGAGGCCGCCGTTCGCCCGCATTATCTGACCGGTTACGAAGCGCGAAGCCTCGGAGGCCAGGTAGAGCACCAGAAGCGCTTGATCGAAGGGCTCCCCGAGCACGGGCAATGCCTGCGCTTGTGCCATTTCCTTTCGCACTTCTTCTCGGCGCTGCTCATCAACCTCGCCGTTCGCCTTCAGCCAGTGACGTGAAGTCATCCGCGAGGGGAAAAAGCCAGGAGCAAGTGCGTTGACCCGGACCCCTTGGGGAGAGACCTCCATCGCCAGGTTCTTCGTCAGCTGGGCGACGGCAGCCTTGGTCAGGGAGTAGGGAGCACGGCTCGCGGTGGGAAAATCGATCGCGCCCGAGGCGAGATTGATGATGCTGCCCTGTTCGCGGGCCAGCATATGAGGCAAGACCGCCTGGCAGCTAATGAAGGTACCGGTCACGTTCACCGCGATGATCTTCTCGAGGTCGGCGATATCGACATCGGCGACGTTGTCGTTCTTGCCGATGATCCCCGCAGCATTTACCAAGATGTCGATCTGGTGCGTCTCGGCCAAAACCGAGCTGATCGCATCGTTCATCTGGACCGCATTGGTCACGTCAGCGGTTACACCTCGCACCTCGTGACCGGCCGCGCTCAGCTCGGCCACCAGGCTGTCGACATCGCTTTGCTCGAGCTCGATGACCGCCAATGACGCCCCCGCCTCGCCGAGCACGAAGGCTGACTCGCGCCCGAGGCCGCCGCCCGCGCCGGTGATCACAGCGGTGCGACCGCTGAGATCGATCGCTGTACTGATCCGCTCGGAAAGCTGCGTTGAGACTGGCATTGTGTCCTCCCTTGTTTTCTGATCCGCTTGTGAGTGTTGCTGCCGCGGGTGTGGTCTCAGTTCACCCGATCGCGATCGGGTTAACCGGGCTTGCGGTGGCCCCGGTGATGAGGAGCGGCGCGGTAATCAGGAGGAACTCGCGACAGCGTTCGCGGGCAAGCTCCTCGGTGACGACGTGCTCTATTAGGTGGATTCCTCGCTTTACCAGCAGCTCGATGTGCACGCCGAGGAACTTGCCACGGTCGAATGGAAGTGCCTCAACCGCGGTGTTGTCGGCAGCGACTACCGCGACGTCTGCCTCGTGCAGGAGCTCGGCGACCTCGAATCCAATCCCCGGCTCGTTGGACATGTCGATCTCAGGTCCGCCGCCGCTGGCGAAGAAGTACTCGAGCCAGCCGGTTCGGATGATCACCGCGTCACCCGCCCGCAACTCCGTGCCCTGGGCGGCAAGCGTTGCCTTGAACTCCTCTCCGGTGATCACATGCCCCAGCTCGAGGGATGCCACTTCGCGGTATCCAGCGACGTCGACGAGAACTCCTCTGGTCGCGAACCCTCCAGCCTTCTCGATCCCGCACCGCGCCGCTCCAGCGTAGGCCTGCATGCCATCATGAGGGAACCCGTTGTAGATCGACTGATCCGCGTACACGTGGCAGAGGCTGTCGATATGGGTGGTGGTGTGGGAGGCGAAAACGAGGAGGTCCTCGTTGGCACCGACGCCAGGGTCGGCGCCAAATTTCTCGTACATCGCCTCATCGGAGTGATTGACCATCGTCAGCCGCATCGGCGTCCCTCGGTACTCGGTGCTGTTGGGCACACCGGCCCGCTGGATCGGTACGCCGAGGTTGTAGACCTTTCCGGTACGGCACCCTTTTAGCGCCTCGAGCACTAGGTCATCGCTGAGGAGGTTGAGCGCTCCGCGCTCATCATCCTCTCCCCAGCGACCCCAATTTCCGCGAGTGTCATGAGCGTCGGTCACTTGGTTCTCCTTCCAGTTGAGCGGCACAGCGCGAACGCTCCGACCGGGAGCTGGCGCGGCGCGGCTTCCCGGGCACCGCAATCGACTGCTCCGGTGCCGCCCGTGAGAGTCGATGTGCCGGCCGAGCACCGCCGGGCCCCCATCAGGCGGCCTCGACTCGTGCGACCGTGGAGGAGTCAAACGGCAGCGCCGCACGTTCACGGTCGGCCGAGATCTCCTCCGCCCGGGCGCCGTAGCGCATGCGATCGCTGCGGTGCACGGGGTCGGTGTCAAAATGTGGCAGGACCTCCTCACCGAAGCATCGGACGACCTCCATCGCCACCTCGTGCGGAAGTCCAATCGGTAGTCCAAAGGCCACTTGGTCGGCGCCGATAGTCCTGTAAGCCTCGATCCGTTGCCGCACCTCCTCAGGGGTGCCGGCGACATAGTGCCCAGCCTCGATCAGCTGCTCGATTTCGCGCAACGATGGCCGCGGTGGAACCTCAGGCCAAACGTAGTGGAAGGTTTCGGGACGTGGGAAGGTGTCATGGTAGTAGTACACGAGCGACTGCAGGTACTCCGCGCCGGCTTTGGTGGCCCACTCTCGGGCTTCGCGCCCGTCCGGTAGGCAGAGCATCATCCCCGCCAGCATCACGTTGTCGTTCACGTAGTGACCGACCGGCTCGGCGCTCTGGATCCCTTCGCGATAGGCCTCGACGTGGGAGCGCATTTCCTCGACCGGGCTGAAGTTGAAGCCCAGCACGCCCAGTCCCATCCGCCCCGCCCGCTCATAGCTCGGCGGAGTTCCGGCCGCCAGCCACATCGGCGGATGAGTCTTTGGTCCCCCCAACGGCTTCGGCAGAATGTTGTGTGGCTTTGAGGGGTAGTTGAAAGCCTCCCCGCTGTGGGTATAGTCGCTCACCTCCCACATCTTCTTGAACTCGCGTATTACCTCCTCGTAGTTTGAGCGGGTTTCGTTGTGGTCGAGATCGAAGGTCTCGATCTCGTGCGTCCCGGCCCCCCTGCCGGTCCCCATCTCGAAACGCCCGTTGGTCAAGTGATCGAGCATCGCCGCCGCCTCGGCTCGACGAATTGGACTGTTCGTCACCGGGTTCAGCGGCCAGATCCCCGAACCGACGTGGATACGCTTGGTCAGCGCTCCAACGGCTGCGAGGAACGGCTCGCTCGACGATAGGTGGGAGTACTCGAGCAGCGCGTGGTGCTCGGCCGCCCAGATGTACTTGAAGCCGACTTCGTCGGCACGAACGCAGAGCTCCACGTCGTTCATGATCTGACGGTGCTCCTCGAGCGGATCTTCCGCCCGCTCTCTGAACAGTGGGGTCTGAACGAAGACCGCGAACTCCAATCCCATTATGTCCTCCTTGCCTTCCTTAAGAATCCAGTGCGAGCGGTGGGCTGGCCGATCCCGAGAAGTACTCCCGGCTCTTCCATGGACCCGCGTATGATCTCTTGCGTTCTGCAGACCGCGATCAGCTATTCACCGGTAGGCACGAACTGCGCAGCGCTGGCTTTCGTGTAGATCGGTGGCCAGACGACCGTCCCCCCCGTGACGATCTTGCCTTCCTCGCCGGGTACGATCACTCGAGGCACCGATTTGCCTTCGATGGCATTGATGATGCTCTGGGTCGCCGCCATCGCCACCCATTCGCTGTTGAGATAGGCATCGACTGCGATTTCGCCTGATTCGACGGCGTTCAGCATCGATTCGCGGCCACCGGAGTAGCTGCACAGTTCGACATCGACCCCGGGCTTCTTACCGGCGGACTTGAGTGCTTGGATCGCGCCTTCGGTGAGTGGCGGATACATGCTCGCGATCAGCTTGAGATTCGGATGGGCGAGGAGGGCCGCCGAGGTTTTCGCGAGGCCGTCTTCGGGCGAGTAGTTGGTCGAGTAGTTCTCAACGATTTCTACGCCGGCCTTTTCGTAGGCTGCGGTCATCGCTTTGAAGCCGGACCACCCCGCGAACCCGTTGAGGAGAATGGCTTCCCCTCCATCGGTTTCTTTCGCGCATACCTTGGCCCAGGCCTCCAGACTTTCCGGATTCACCGCGTCTCCCACGGTGTTGAGGGTTCCAGGTGACCACAGACCGTCCCCTTTGACCGGTTCTGATTCGCGATTGCAGAGCGGGGTGGTGATGATGCTCACGACAATCCCCTTGGCCGGTGCGCTCTTTGAGAGCACCTGGCAGGCTTGCTGTGCGCCAATCGGAAGGGTGACGATTGCAGTGAACTCACCGCCGTCGACGATGTTTTGGTAAAGACCGAGCTGCCGGGTGAGGTTTTCTTCGCCGTCGAAGGTCGTGACGGGAACCCCGTACTTGTCCGCCACCTTTTCGACGCCTTCTTTCTCCTTTACGCCGAGCGACGAGTTAAGTCCGCCTGCAACGAAGGCGATCTTTAGGTCTTCGAGCGTCAGCGGGATCGGTTTACCGACACCCACGTCGACCCCTTCGCCGTTCGATCCGCTACCGTCCGCCTGCTGCTCTTCGGCGGTCGATGCTTCGGTCGAGCTCGTGGACGAACTTGAATCCCCCGAGCCGCCGCAGGCGGCGATCACGAGGCTGAACGCGGCGATTAAGATCGCTAGCGCGACGGATACTCCGAGCTTGCCTAACCAAACCCTTCCCATATTCTCTCTCCTCACGGTGGCGTCCCTCGACTGCAACGCCGCCTTCTAGTTCCTCACGGTCAAACCGACCAATCGCGAACTCCCACCCAAGGACGTTCGCGGATGCAATGAGTGCGCTGCCGGTATCAAGGCGGGCGCGACCGGACTCGGCGGAGCGATTGGTTCCTACCTTCGCGGGAGCTAGCGCGCCGCCGGACGGGATCACGATCCGAATTCAGCCGGTAGGGGGACATTGGGGTCGGGCTGCCTGAGATTTCCTCTTGCGATGACTTCGGGGCCGAACGCGTTGTTCGCGGCCGGTCGCCGCAGAACGCGAACCAGCCGGTTTTCGACCAGGGCCGCCTTCGTTGCTGACTGCGCGGCGGGACTAGTCTCTCTAGCATTGTTCGATATCTAGAACGGTTGATCCCTGAGACAAACCCGAACCTAAGCTTGCGATAACCCGATGTCAAGAAATATCTTCCGGGCCGCCTGGGACGGGGCAGAGGTCTCCCCGCAAGCCCGCAGCGATCAGCACTTGCTCGGTGCTCGGACCCCCGTGGAGCTTGCTTCGGCCTGCCGTGAGGTGATGGCGCGTGGAGTCGGCAAGCCAGGCGACCGGCTCCGCGCTCGGGTAGCGGGAGCGGTCGTCGCCGTTCTCGGCACTCCTCTGCGCGCCTCGGACTCGAGCGCCTCCGCCCGACCCTCGGGCGCCGAGCGCAGTCGCGCCAAGAGCTCGGCGGCGGAACGACGCCCCGAATAGCGGCGCCGGGCAAGGAAGCCCTCGAGGCGCTTGACCCCGAGACCACTGCGCGCAGCGCGATTCCGAGTTGCACCCTGGCGGCGACGAGGTCCTCGCCGGCACGGGTCAGCGCCCGAAGCGCCTTGGTCTCATCGCTGTCGGGGCAAAGCGCCCGCAGCCGATGGGCCTCGGTTTGGGCGAAGAGCTCTCCATCTAGATCTCAGGAGAACGAGCGGGAGGTTCTCCTAAGCGTCCCGACCGACCCCTTCTGGAGCGGAGGTCCACGGGGAGCTTGCGGCCCGAGCTGAGGCTGGCTCTGCGATTTCCACAGGACCTGGTGCGGGCGGAGTGGGGCGGCCGAGCGCCTCCGGGACCAGTAGGCCCGCGCCGAAGCAGCCGCATCCTGCCTCACGATAGCGGAACGTCAGTTCCGGTAAGACTCGGTCTTATGCGAAAGCCGCCGTAGCGGTCGGCCCGGCCCACTTGCGGCGCTTGACGCAGGGGCTAAACGGGCCGCGCCTACTCGCGGTCGGCCACGAGTTCTTCGCCCGTCACGCCCTCCATGCACCGATGCCCACGCTCGCTGCCGCGGCGGGAATCGACCTCGGCCGTCTCTGGGACCATTCTGAGCGTGCCGTTGGCGACGACGCCTTGCCGAGGCTATCTGCCGCGCCTTGCCATTGGTGCGCGGCCGATAGGGCTGGGTGTGAACGTGGCGGATGCCGAGCTCTCTGCGGCTCGGGCATGGGCCGTCGAGACACAGCGGTCTCCAACGCTCGTCGGGCTGGACCTCGACGGAGGTGAGGCGCGTGGGGTCGTCTACGCAGATGAGGCAGCGCTCCCAGCCGTAGCCGCCGCTCGAGTGCCGGTTGCCGGGCGCCGTTAGCCAATCCGCAACAAAGGGAGAATAGCCAGATTCGCAACGCTGCCATCTCATTAGAGCCATGCCTTCGGTCCCTTAGATGCGGAACCACTTTGGGGCGGGTTCGGCAGAATCCGCCCTCAGGAAATGCCGTCACGGGTAGAGTTGAGTGCGAATGCGGTCGCAGTTTGAAGAGGATGCCCTGGGAGTTGTGGTGCTTCAATTGGGACAGCGAGCCAGCTTCGGTGGGCACGCTGGCCGACTCGAACGCCGAAGACTCGACCGCAAGGAGAGATCCCAACCGAAAGGAAGGCGCATGAGCGATGCCGTCTATTCGATCAGTGAAATTGCGGGGTCTTCGACCGAAGGCCTCGAGGAGGCGATCGAGAACGCTTTGTCTCGAGCCCGCAAAACGCTCCGAGGCCTCGACTGGTTTGAGCTAACCGAGGTCCGAGGACACCTGAATGACGACGGAACGGTCGCTCACTATCAGGTGTGCCTCAAGCTTGGATTCCGGATGGAGGACTAAACACCCTGCTCACTTGGCTGGCTTACGGATCGCGCCAGATATCGTGTTTTGCCACCGCCTGGGAGCTGCCCGCAACTCCCTGCAAATCTCAAAGAATTAGTTGTCCGCGGCGTCGAGGAGCGGAGCGCCCCGGCTCCGGAGCCCGCCATTACCTGGGTCAGTTTCTTTGTCGCCCGGAGCGGTGCAGGCGCTGGTCGCGACGCTCAGAGCGGCTGCCCCAGATGTGATGGAACGACGGCAGGCACCAGCCCGCGAGCATTAGATTCGGTTTGATGGTCGAATACTGAGATCGGACGCGCATCCGAGGCCGGCTGACTTCGTGTCCGGGCTATTCAGCGACCGGCCCATAGACCCCTCAGAGCCCCCGCCAGACCCCCGCCAGACCCTTGGTCGCAGGCAATCCGGGGATGACCCGGGCTGCGCTGGGTCGAGCGTGTTCGAGATCTCGATCGGGGCTGCTCGAGCGTAGACAGGTAGTTGAGCTGCTGTCCCTAACGGCTGCCCAACGTGAGGTTATGGATCTTCTTCCATGGCCTTGAGACAGTTCAAGGGGAAATAAGCTGGCGTTGCATTATCGAAAAGACCCGGTTATCGTTCCGGTCGCGGAGCGGAGCTGGTTCGGCCCGGGCCGTGGAGGAGCGTAATGACGACTGGATCCGTGGATTCGCTAACGCGAGCCCACATGGGTTGAGGAGCATGTGATTTTCGGTGAGTTTCGACTCGGCGCAACGGGATTGCGGTCTGTGGCGGCGACGTCGCCGTCCGTGCCTGCATCTGTATCCGGTCGCGCAGTTGCCGACAAGTCATATAGCCCAAGGGATGACAACTCGAACCTTCAAGCAACGATAGGCAAGGTGCTATGACGGCAGCTAACAGCGGCGTCGAGGAGGCGCTGGGGCTACAGCAAAAGCGTGCGGTGGTGGTCGGTGGGGGCTTTGGGATGGGCGCGGCGGCAGCGCGGTTGCTGGCAGCCGCAGGAGCAAAGGTGGCGGTGGTGGATGTCGTCGGCGATCGCGCCAGGACGATGGAAAAGGAGATCGAAGCCAGCGGCGGGAACGCCCACGCGATCGAGGCTGATGTCTTCGTGCCGGCCCAGGCCGCCACCGCGATTGAGGAAGCTGAGACGGGCCTCGGTGGCCCGCTCGACATTCTTGTCAACGTCGTTGGCCAGGCAGGGTGGTCAGCGGCAATCGATCTAACGGAGGAGATCTGGGAGCAGGACGCAAAACGAAACCTCTTCCAGGCGTTCTTCGTTGCTCAGGCCTTCGCGCGGCGCAGCACCGAGCCGCGACCGCGCAGCATCGTCAGCATCGCGTCGATCAGTGGCATCGGCAGTGCGCCGGGCCATCTCGCCTATGGTGCCGCGAAGGCCGGGTTGATGTCGGCGACGCGAACGATGGCGCTCGAGTGGGGGCCGCTTGGAATCCGGGTGAACTGCATTGCCCCAGGCTTCATCCAAACGGACCGCACCAAAGCGTCCGAGGCCGATAGGTCGATGATGGCCGACAACTCGGCGCTCGGCCGTCCCGGAGGGGCAGAGGAGATCGCTAAGGCCGCGCTCTTTTTGGTTTCGGACCTGGCGAGCTATGTGACCGGCGTGACGCTACCCGTCGATGGTGGAGTTCTGACGAACTACCCGTTCCCGCTCGAGCCGTGGAATGAGATCCAATCCCGGCGCTCATGAGGCAGACCTTCCCACGATCCGATCAGCGGCATCTCTATGCGAGCCGTACAGCAGTTGACGGCGCCTGCCCATCATGTCGGGCGGAGCGACTGGAGGAATACCGCGTGCTGAGCGACGGCGGCTGGTTCGACGTCTGCAAGTGCAGAGAGTGCCTAACATCGGTGCGCCGGGTCCCGGCCCCGCCGTTCGGTTCATATCGTCCCTACGTCTTTGTGATCTCCGACCGCGAGGTCCCGAATGCTCAGCGCTGACGTCGGTGGCACATTCACCGACGTTGTTGCCCTGCGCGACGGAGAGCTCTCGGTAACGAAGGTCGCGGGCAGCAAAGCCGAGCCGGCGCGCCCCGTTGTTGAGGGCGCGGCACGCCTGGGTCTCGAGGGCCATGCAATCTTCAATCACGCGAGCACCGCCGGCCTCAACGCGGTGATCACCCGCGAGCTCCCGAAGATTGGTTTTCTCACTACCGAGGGCCATCGCGACATGCTCGATCGTGGGCAGATATGGAGGCCACCGACGGCGCAGACAGATCCTGCCTGGCGCCGCTCGTTTGGAGATGCCGGTCGACCGCTCGTACCCCGCTACCTGAGGCGCGGCGTAGCTGAGCGCATTCTCGCCGACGGGACGGTGTATATGGAACTCGACGAGGGTCACGCCCGAAGGCAGCTCGAGGTCCTTGGACGCTGCAACGTGGAGGGCGTAGCGATCTGCCTTATCAATGCCTATGTCGATCCTTCCCACGAGGAGCGGCTTCGCGTGCTTGCCGCTGATGTCCTCGGCAAGGAGGTTCCGGTCTCAATCTCCTCGGAGACCTCGCCGCTCGCAAAGGAGTACGCGCGCGCCTCGACCACGGTGATCGACGTGATCATGAAGCTGATTTTTGTCGACTACGCGCAGGAGCTCGCGGATGAGCTACGTTCCGCCGGGTTCGCCGGGGCGCTCAACTTTGCCGACTGCGCCGCCGGTCTGATGCCCTGGGGGCAGGCCCTGGCAAAGCCGTTTCCGCTGGTATTTGCGGGCCCGGCGGCGGGCACGATGTGCACCGCACGTCTCGGCGAGGCCATCGACGATCCGAACTTGATCGGCTGTGACGTCGGCGGAACTTCCACCGACGTCTCGCTGGTGGTCGAGGGCGAGCCGATGGTCAACAGTACGTTTGAGATCGAGCACGACCTCATCATCAACGCCCTTTCAACAGAGGTTTCGAGCGTCGGGGCGGGCGGCGGCAGCCTCATCTCAATCTCAGCATCGGGCGATGTGCAGGTTGGCCCCGAGAGCGCTGGATCCGAACCGGGGCCTGCCTGCTACGGACGCGGGGGAACTGCCCCGACGATCACGGACGCTTGCCTCCTGATGGGCATCATTTCACCCAACGACTTCGCGCGCGGATCATTGGTGCTCGAGCCCCAGCTCGCCGTTGATGCCTTCGCACAGCTCGACACCAGTCTGCGCTTCGAGGATCGCGTCTCCTTCGCCTATCGCCTTGCCGCCGCGAACATCGCCGAGGAGATCCAACGTGTCGTCATCCGGCATGGGCTCGATGTCCGCGACTTCAGCTTGATGGCATACGGAGCGGCGGGCCCAATGCTGATTCCGGCGGCGCTCGATCTGCTGAAGGCCCGCCGCGTGATAGTCCCACCCCATCCTGGCCTCTTCTCGGCGGTCGGTCTCCTGACCAGCGATCTCGTCTACCGCGAAAGCAGGAGCGCCTATGTCGTTTTGACCGCGGGTGCCGCTCCGAAGATCGCGGCGGTCTTTGCGGAGATGGAGCGGAGCCTCCTCGGTCGCGCCGGCGTCGCGCCGGGCGAGGCTGAGCTCCGGCGGAGCTTCGATGGCCGCCTGGTCGGGCAGAGCTGGGAGACGCCCTTCGTCGCTATGCCGGACGGCGCGATTACGGCCGACACCGTGGAGCAGATGATCGAGAGCTTTCACGATGCTTACATGAGGCGCTATGGCAACAAGTTCCCGGCGATGCAGGTTGAGGGCGTCAGCTATCGGATCGAACTGATCGCACCTTCGGAAAAGCACGCGTTTGAGCCCATCGCGAAGAACGCCAGGAACGATGCCCCTGCGGGTAAACCGATTGAGATTTCCTACCTCGAGCCAGAGCCGATGCTCGCTTTGGAGTACCAGCGCGATCTGCTCTCACCCGGCGATCGGCTCGACGGTCCGGCTGTGATCCGAGAGGGTCTGGCCACGACCTTTGTCCAGCAGAGTCAGCTCGCAGAGATCGGCCGCTTCGGGGAGATCGTGATCACCCAAGGACCGTAATGGGCACGGCGACGACGACAGCCCTTCGCGATCTCTCCGAGGAAGAGTTTTTCGAGCGCTACCAGTGTGACCGCTTCAGTGCGACGGTCCTCACTAGTCGCTTCGGCTACATCGTCGAAAACATGTGCGACCGTGTCCTCACCAGCACCTTCTCTCCGATCCTGCGGGACTTCTACGACTTTGCTGCGACATTGACGAGCGCGCCCGGCGACGGCTACCAGACCCCGGCGATCAGCGCCAGCCTTCTTCTGTTCACCGGCACGATGGCGGACGCGGTACGCAATACGGTCGAGGAGTTCGGCGTCGAGCGACTTGAGCCCGGTGACGTGCTTGTCGCCAACGATCCCTATCGCATTGGCACCCACGTCAACGACGTGCTGTTCGTGATGCCCGTTTTTCGTCAGGAGCGAATCGTCGGCTTCGTCAACCTCAAGGCTCACCAATTGGATCTCGGCGGGATCGTGCCTGGCGGTTACAGCATTACCAAGAAGAATGTCTACGAGACCGGTCTCGTCCTTTCGCCGCGGCTCTTGATGAAGGGCGGGGAGCCGGTCGCGGAGACGTGGTCGTTGATCTTTGACAACGCCCGCTTTGCCGAGATCCTTGCTCCAGACCTGCTTACGGTAGTAGCAGAGCTTCAGCGCGGCCGCTCACTGTTGGAGGAAACGGTTGATCGCTACGGGGCCGAGGCGGTCAGCGGAGCGATGGCCTACGTGTGCGACGCCTCCGCAGAGCGGATGACCCAGGCCCTCGAAACGATCCCCGACGGCGACTGGACCGGGGAAGATTGCCTTGACTGCGACGCCCAAGCAGACGACGAGGAGTATGCATTACGGGTAGCGATCAGGAAGCGGGGTGGGCAGGCCGAGGTCGATTTCAGCGGCACATCGCGGCAGGCGCGCACGAGCCTCAACGCCACCCCGCTTGATGTAAAGACCGCCGTCAACATCGCCTTCATGTACCTGTTCGATCCGAAGAGCTGGATCACATCTGGAACAAGCCGCCCGATCGACATCGTCCTACCAGAGGGCACGATGGTCAGCGCGCTCCCTCCAGATGGAGCGGTGTTCACATATTGGGAGCAGACCCAGGTAATGATCTCAGCAATCCTCCAGGCCTTGGCTCCTGCTGTGGGCGCGAACGCGATTGCCGGCGATCGCGGCAGTTCAGACAACCACAACGCAAACGGCCAGCTGCCCGACGGTACCCCCTGGCTGTGTCCGGCCCAGGTCGGCGGCGAGATTGGCCCGTTCGGTGCGAACCGCCATGGCGACGCCGATTCACAGATGTTCTCCTACGTGGGTAACGGCATCGCCCCCGCGGTCGAGGCGGTCGAGGCGGGCAGTCCGGTCGTCGTCCTGCGCCACGAGATCGTCCCGGACAGCGCCGGCGCCGGCAAGCACCGGGGAGGGGCTTCGATGCTTCGCGACTCGCTCTGGCTGACCGCGGCCGAACACCACCTCGTGGCTCTGCGTTACAAGCGAGCAGGGGGTTTCGGGGTCAACGGCGGCGCGGACGGCAGGACGGGAGGGATCTGGGCCTTTGAGCACGAGCCCGGCCGCCTGTCGCAGACCGAGCCCGAGGCCTATCGCGATGCCGTTCCAATTGCCGGTCTCCTCGGCCGAGACAACCTCCCCGATCCGCAGGGCACCTATCACTGCCCGTATCGGGTTCCGGTGTGGCAGACCGAGGCATATACGCTCCTGCGGATCGTCAATAGCGCCGGCGGCGGCTGGGAGAATCCGAAACAGCGTGACCCTGAGCGAGTCAGGTGGGACGTACAAAACGGCTACCTCACGATCGCAGGTGCGGCGCGGGATTATGGGGTGGTCGTGCACGGCGATCCCGAGGATGACCCAGAGGGCTTGACAATTGATGAAGCCGCGACCGCGCGCCTCCGAGGAGTGATCGATGAAAACGGCTAGTCCCCGCGCCCTTCAGCCGCCCAGGGGCAATCATCGGAAATCCATTGCACGCCGCCTCAATGCGGATGGACGACCAACCAGCTCGTGATGTGATTGCGAAGCGTTCAGATTGGGGGCAGCGATGGATGTAGGTCTTCTACTAGTCGAGCCACCGAACGCGCACGAGGACGTCGCGGATATCGCCTCGCCTCGGTTCCTAAACGCGGTCGCGCGACGCGCGGAGGAGTTAGGTTTCTACTCGATTGTCTTCGGCGACCACGTCGTCTGGCCCGTCGAGTACAGCTCGCTCTACCCCTATCAGAGCTACGAGGACGGTGAGTTCAAGCCCTGCCCGTGGGAGGGTGTGCCATTCCCCGATCCCGTGGTCGCGATGAGCTACGTCGCCGCTGTTACCACCCGGATCAGGCTCGGCACCGGAATGGTCATACTGCCACAACGAAACCCGGTGGTCCTGGCCAAGGAGCTGGCGACGCTTGACGCGCTGTCCGGCGGGCGGGTGGACCTCGGCGTCGGCATGGGCTGGTCGCGCGAGGAGATGGATGCCGTGGGATTCAACTTCGAGGATCGCGGCCGCCGCGGCAACGAATACATCGAGGCGATGCGCGAATTGTGGAGCAAGCCTGAGGCCACCTACGCGGGCCAGAGCGTGAGCTTTGAGCGGGTGCAGCTGGCGGCACGACCGAGCCAGGATGGCGGCCCGCGCATCATCATCGGCGGCAACTCAAAAGCTGCCGCGCGCCGCGCCGCTCGCCTCGGGGACGGGTTCTGGCCCGCCGGCCTTGGTGCAGGTGAGCCTTGGGAATTCGTCGAGGAGATGCACGCCGAGTGTGAACGGATCGAGCGAGACGCGGCGGAGGTCGAGCTTTTCGCCAGCACGGTCGCCTCGGACGAGGTCCTGCTCGAAGAGTACGCGTCACGTGGAATCACCCACTTCATCTCTGCCGTGCCGAAGAAGGCGACTCTTGAGGCGACGCTGGAGATGCTCGAGGAGACCGCCGCTGTGGCAGGCGACTACCTTCACCTCGAAAGCTGCGCGGATGACACCGAGAATAAAGACCCGCAAATCCATGCGACGTGACCAACGTGAAGTGTGTGCTCGAAGCATGCTGAGATCACCGGAGGTGAAGAATGCAGCTCGGAGTTGCGGTAATCGAGGAGCCTCACGCTCCCGACGATGTCGTCGATATCGCCTCGGCGGAGTTCATGCAGGCGTTCGCACGCCGTGCCGAGGACTTGGGGTTCTGTTCGATCGTCTTTCCTGACCACGTCGTCTTTCCTATGGAGTACAGCTCGTATTACCCATACCAGGAGTACGAGGACGAGGAGTTCAAGCGGTATCCGAACGAGGGAATGCCGTTCCCCGATCCCGTGGTCGCGATGAGCTACGTCGCCGCCGTTACATCCCGGATCCGGCTGGGCACCGGAATGCTGATCCTCCCCCAGCGCAACCCGGTGGTCCTGGCCAAGGAGCTGGCGACCCTGGACGCACTTTCCGGGGGACGCGTCGACCTCGGTGTCGGCATGGGCTGGTGGCGCGAGGAGATGGAAGCCGTGGGATTCAATTTCGAGGATCGCGGCCGCCGCGGCAACGAATACATCGAGGCGATGCGCGAGCTATGGAGCAAGCGTGAAGCCACCTACGCCGGCCAGAGCGTGAACTTTGAGCGGGTGCAGCTGGCGGCACGACCGAGCCAGGACCGCGGCCCGCGGATCATCATCGGCGGCAACTCAAACGCTGCCGCGCGCCGCGCCGCTCGCTTCGGGGACGGATTCTGGCCCGTAGGTCTCGGCATCGGCGAACCGTGGGAGTTCGTCGAGGAGATGCACGCCGAGTGTGAACGGATCGAGCGAGACCCAGCCGAGGTTGACCTCTACACGAGCTCGATCAGCCCGGACGCGGCGCTGCTGGATGAATTCGCGGCAAAGGGAGTGACCCACGTGATCTCTTTTGTGCCGAAGAGGGCGACGCTCGAGGCGACGCTCGAGATGCTGGAGGAAACCGCGTCGCTCGGCCGCGAGCACCTCTTGGCGTAACTGTCAGAGGTACCTGTCGAGGTAGGGGCGGCGCGAGCCTCGCAGTGGCTTGATGAGTTGCGTTGATCTCCGAGACCAGTGAGGATCCTGCCAATAATCTGACATTGCATTATGCCGATGAGCGATTTAGGCTCTCGCCTTAGCCGTGGCAGGGAAGCCACGGCTAGGGAAGCCGCGCCTGTACCGCACCGCCCCAATAGGGCGGATCAACCGGCTCACGCCGATACAGAGGAGAAGACGATATGCAAACCATTCGGCTCCGCAGATGCGGAGTGGCCCTCGTTCTTTCTGCCTTGGCCGCTGCGCTTCCCTTCGGAATTGCTGCCTGCGGCGGCTCCAGCTCTGACTCCTCGAGCTCGGCGGCTACGAGCGAAGCGCCTACCTCCGGCCAAAACGCGAAACCCGCTGAAGCTGCAGTCGTGGACGTCGGCCTCGGAAAAGGAATTCCTCTGCGCCTGGACGAGCTCCGAATCGCCTACGTCGCCGGCGGCCTTCAGACCTCAACGGCTGTGCAGGAGAAAAAAGGCATCGAAGAAGTGGCGTCCCGTTATGGAATCCCGGTAGACACCTTTGATGGCGAACTCGACATCAACCGCCAGTACAGCCTCTATCAAACTGTTATCGACAGCGGAAAGTACAACGTGCTGCTGACATTGCCAATCAGCGGCGACCAGGACTGTCAGATCCTCTCGAAAACGGCGCCGGAAAAGGGCATCGTGGTGAGCCTGATCACCGTCCCGATCTGTGGCCATGAATCCGAACCTGCGACCGGCGACGGAATGTGGACGCCGGGAACGCTCAATATTGCTGGTGCCAATGTCACGGCCCAGGCGCTTGGAGCACTGGCCGACGCCTGCGCAAAGGAAACCGGAGGGGGCGAAACGATGCTCCTCAATAACACTGCAGGAGCTCCCTCCTATACGGCCTTTACCAAAGCCTTTGAAGATTCCGGCCTGGACATCGTTGCCAATTATGCAACGAACTACGCGGCGGCAGAAGCCGTTGAAAAAACCTCTGCGGCGCTGCTCGCACGTCCCAATCTCAAAGTGATCGCGACAACGTTTCCGCCTCTGACCGAAGGCGCGTTGCAAGCTCTGAAGGCAGCTGGTAAGAGACCAGGAACCGACGTCAAGCTGTGCAGCAACAGCGGCGGGACGGAACGTATGCTCGCCGCCGTGAAGGCCGGCGAACTGACTGTCGATAACTACGCCAATAATCGCTGGGTGGCGATAGCAGCGACCCAAAGCATCGTCGATGCCGTCGAAGGAAAGTCCGTTCCCCGCGTGATGGTTCCGGGGGAAAACGGAGAAATCGTCAAGTCCGGCACCGAAGTCTGGCCGCCCGTCTACACAAAGGCGACCGCGGATCAGTATGAGCCGACCGGGGAGTAGGATCAGCGCGCCGGGCCGCGAGGGTTCATGGCGACATGCGGGTTCCATGCCCAGTCGCCCCGAGGCGGCCCAGGCCGATGGGGTGAAGGATGCCCGAGACGGTGGTCTCGGGCATCGCGAGCGCCTCGGCGATCTCGCTCCAGTGAAGCGCAGTCCCCGCAGGGCGTGGATCGCGCTCCACTACGCGCCTTGCCTTCGGCGTGGGCTGGCAAGCGCGTGCAAGCGCTTGCCTCCGGTAGCTCCTCGACGGCGCTCACCTCGGCCTCGATCCCGATACCACGGTGCGCCTCCTCGATTTCAGAGGTCTCGGCACCCCGCCGCGACCAAGATCAAGCTAGGACGGACTTGTCGAAGACGGTCTTCAGCTTCCGTGCCCGGTCTTAGCGGCATCAGCGGGATCTGCATCGCTCCGACTTGGATCGGCGACTAGTGGGCTTCTTCCCAGAAAACCTGACGTCACGTTACTACTCGATCCGGAAATCTCAGGAGGCGGTAGCCCGGTCAGAGCGTCGGCAATGAGCTGCGGGTCGGTGAAGCTAGGAGATGAAGCGCGGGCTCGCCGAGGGCAGCCCGCGGGCTGCTCAAGACGAGCCGGGAAACGGGAGGAAGCAGCTCGTCTCAGTCCACTGACCAACGGTCGGTCGCGGTCCTTCTGGGCGGCGGTGCGCTGCGAACGCCGCGTCCGACCGAGCTCAATCGCCCGGTCGGACGCTGGCGCCAATTCTTGCGGCCGACGACGACAAGTGAGTCGATCCCAGCGCCGACAAACGATCAGCAAACCGTTGCAGCAGACACCCGGAGGGCGGGGGCCTTTGACTTTCGCAGGGAGAGGATAGATAAGCTGACCTTGCATTATCCAATCTCTCCCGCTATCGTCTCGCCCGCGACGCGGTCTCGGGAGCCCTAGGGTTGAGGCGTCCACGAACAACCGACGTCCAAGATCGATGTTCTACCTGGCGAGCACACAGTAGTGGAGGGAGAAATGTCACCGTGAGTGAACTCCGCCTCGCACAACCGCCGATGAGCCCCTTGTTCTCCCCTGGGTGGGCGTTATGTTGAAGGCCAAACCAGAGACGGGGAGAGTTCGCAGCCTCGGTAGATCGTGCTGCCTTGCGTCGACTGCGCAGCTGGCCGGGGACAGCAAAGGCACGGGAACGTGAGTATGGGCCGAGACCTGCGCGAATTGCTCTCGCGGGGGCCGTTCGTAGCCGCCGACGCATACTCGCCGCTGACTGGACGAATCGTCGAACAGGCAGGCTTCGGAGCGGCCTACCTTGGCGGTCACTCTGCCGGCATCATGCACCACGCGATTCCGGACGTTGGCATCCTCGCTCCCGACGAGCAGATCGAGTTGGCCGCTCGGATCGCGTCCGCGATCTCGATCCCGCTTATTGCTGACGCCGACACGGCCGGCTTTCATGTCGCCGAGACCTATCGTGTCGTTCAGGGGTATGAGCGCGCGAGGGTGGCTGCGATCCACATCGAGGACGAGATGGTCCCGCGGCACTCGAACTTCGATGCCGGCCTCGTCGACGTCGCCGAGATGCAGGCCAAGCTCGAGGCGGCGGTTGCGGCTCGCAAAGACCCCGATTTCTTGCTGATTGCCCGCTGCGACGAGTTCTATACGTCAACGATTGCCGGTCCCGGTCTCGCCGGGCCGGGATCCGGTTCTCTCGAGGAGGGGGTCAGGCGGGGGCGCGCATACGCCGAAGTCGGAGCCGATGTCCTCCTCGTGCCATTTGCCTCTGGAGGGCAGGTCGCGACACTTGCCGAGGAAGTGGGGATTCCGATCGCGGTCTTCGGCCGGATCCTCCCGTCGGCGGCTTTCGGAATCAGCACCGGTTGGGGGGTGGGGGCCGCCGCACAAATACACCGGCAACTCGCCGAGCGCCTGGCGGAGCTTGGGGCCCTAGAGGAGCTCGATGGCTTCACGGCCGAGCTGACAACGCCACTCCTTTCTTTTCCAGACAAACGAAAGCTGACCGACGAGGAGCGCTACGAGCAGGTGGTCACTCGTTGGCTTGATCGCACTGAAAGGAATTGAGAAGTGTCACGTATCGATGATTTGGTGGGAGAGGTGGTCGAGACGTTCGAGTACAGCTGGACTTCGGACGATGCATTGCTCTATGCGGTCGGAGTTGGAGCCGGCCAAGTGGACCCACTGGCCGAACTGCAGTTCACCACCGAGAACTCCGTAGGGGTCACCCAGCAGGTTTTGCCTTCGTTCGTCTCGTTGATGCAGAGCGGAAAGTGGCTGACAAAGCTCCCGCTCAAAGAAGGGGAATGGGACGACTGGGGATACCCCAAGGGCACCGTGCACGGCGAGCAGGCGGTGAGGCTCAACGGCCCTTTGCCCAGCGAGGGCGATGCGACGGTTTCGGTTCGGCTTGCCGAGGTCCTGGACAAGGGCTCCGGCGCCGTGACCGTGGCCGAATGCGAGGTCGCAGACAACGGCAGCGGGGACGTGCTCGCGGTCGGGACGAGCACCTACTTCATCAGGGGCCAGGGTGGCTTCGGCGGAGAGCGCGGCTCCTCTTCTCCGTGGGAGATCCCCGATCGCGCCGCCGACATCACCGTCTCTGACCCAACGCGACCCAACCAGTCACTCGTCTACCGGCTGTCAGGCGATCGCAACCCGCATTGCTCCGATCCAGTCCGCGCCGTCGAGGATGGGTTCGAACGGCCGATCTTCCAAGGCCTCGGCAGCTTCGGCTTCGCCTGCCGCGCGTTGGTGAACGAGCTTTGCGAGGGCGACGTGAGCCGCTTCGGTGCGATGAGCGCCCGTTTCGCCGACGTCGTCTACCCGGGCGATCTGCTGGAGACCGAGATCTGGCGCGAAGATGGTGGCGCGATCTTCCAGACGAGTGCGCGGGGGCGCGGGCTCGTGCTCGACCGCGGCACGTTCAAGGAGGCAAGGTGACGGCATTAGCGGCCGCGTTCGGCGCCGATCGCGACGAGATTCGCCGCCACGATTTCTCTCTCGACAGCGAGCAGCTCGCGGTACAGGAGATGTTCTCCGAACTGCTCGGTCGGCACTGTCCGCCGGAGCGGGTCCGGGAAGCGGAGCCCGGCGGGTTCGATCCCGAGCTGTGGTCGATCGTCTTGGCGCAGGACGCGCTTGCGATGGCGTTGCCGCAATCCCTGGGAGGCGTCGGCTCCTCCAACGTCGACTGCGCTTTGGTCGCTGAGCAGGTCGGACGTAGCGCTGCGCCCGTCCCGCTGATCGACGCGCTCGCCGGCCTCCGCGCGATCGCACCACATCACGCGCAGCTCCAGCCGGAAGAACTCGAATCGCTGGCATCAGGGGGCGAGGTACTAACGGTCGCGCCGATCCCACTGGACGCTCGGCCTGTCCAGCTCTTACCCAGCGGTTCGATCGCCACCCGGGTAATCGCCTGCGAGGACGAGCGCGTGCTGCTCTACGAAGGTGGACCTTGGCCTCATGTCGAGAACCTTGGCGAGATTCCCGCCGCATGGTGGTCGGCAGGGGATGCAGACGGGGCGGTCGTCTTGGCGTCTGGGCCAGAGCATCGTCGGGCGTTTCTCGAAGCTGTCGCCTCCTGGAGTGTCATGGTCGCCGCTGCCGTGACCGGACTCGGTCAAAGCGCGATCGATGTTGCGGTCGACTTCGCCAAGACCAGGATGGTCTCCGGGGTACCCATCGGAGCGCTGCAGGGTATTTCGCATCCTCTCGCGAAAGCGCATGAGCTGATCTCGAGTTCCCGTCGCCTCGCTTGGAAGGCCGCCTGGTTCCTCGATCATGAACCGCAGGCGCGACCTGAGCTCCCACCGATGGCCCTGTGGCACGCCGATCGGGCGGCTGACTTTGCGGCAGCGACCGCCCTTCATGCCCATGGCGGGTCTGGCTTCATGCTGGAGTCCGACGTCACGATCTATCTGACGCGGGCAAAGGGGTGGGGTCTCGTGGCAGATCCGAAACGAGCCGCTGCCCGGGTGGCGGACTTGATCGGGCATGGCCTCGATGATGCGCGGACGGGGATTGCCGGTGGACTTTCGTAGAATCGACCAAGATCCCGCAGAGCGCGACTTCATAGCCGAGGTTCGCTCCTTCCTCGCCGAGGCCCTGACGCCCGAGTTGCGAGCCAGAATCCACGACTCGGGGTACCAACACGACGACGGATTCCACGAGGCCTTGGGGCAGCGTGGCTGGATCCTGCCGGAACGTCCCCCGGCCGAAGGCGGTGCCGGACTGAGTCGCTTGCGGGCGGAGATCCTTGACCTCGAACTGCTGCAGGCGCAGGCGCCTGTCAACGCCATGCTCACCACGCGCCTCGTCCTGCCGGCCATCGAGCAGCACGGTGCCCCAGATCTCGCCGCGGAACTCGCTCCACAGGTGGCTTCCGGCCACGTCCGCTTTTGCCTGGGCTACACCGAGCCGGACTCGGGCTCGGACATCGCCGCTGCGAAAACCAGCGCAGTCCGCGATGGAGATGGCTGGGTGATCAATGGGTCGAAGATGTTCACCACCGAGGCGCCCAACTGCCAGTACTGCTTTCTCCTGACGAGGACTGATCCTAAGGGCAGAAAGCATGAGAGCCTGACGATGTTCCTTGTCCCGCTCGAAAGCGACGGGGTGGAGATCAGCGCTATGCGGACATTGGGTAACGAGACCACGAGCGCCGTCTATTACACCGACGTTCGCCTCGACGATCGCTACCGCATCGGTGGTGAGAACGAGGGCTGGCGGGTGCTACTGGGCCCTCTCGAGGCAGAGCACACGGGAAGCGCAAGCGAGGTTGCTCCCCTGAGCCATCAGGCCGGCATCGCGCTCGCCCCGCTGCGACGTAGCCTCGATACCGCGATTCGTTGGGCCGCTCAGGCTCCGTCGGACTCCCGCGATGAGTTCGACCCCTACCCGACGCTGGCCTGGATCGCTACCGAGCTCGAGGCCGCCAGTTGCCTCAACGATCCGGAGGGCCGGGTGTACGGTTCGGATGCGTGCATCCGCGGCTGCGCCGAGATCGCCCGGCTAGTCGGTCCGGCTGCCGCCCTGCGGCGAAGCGCACCCGAGGCAGTGGAGGAGGGAGCACTCGAGGAGGCATTTCGCTTCGCGCACGGCACCGCGATATACGGTGGAACTGTAGAGATATTCCGCAATCTGATCGCTCAGCACGTCCTCGGTCTTCCCCGGCCACTTCCTCGCTGACGAAGAGTGCCATGGAGGAGAAATGGGGCGGACTCAAGTGAGGTGGGGGTCCTGACAATCGGCCGTCGGATTCGGTCGGCCGATCGCGAGACGTAGGCACGGCGGGTTGCCCAGCCGGCCAATATCAAGGTTAACAGCGAGCAGCGCACACCCTCCCACCCGCACGAAGGCCCGGGTGCTCGGCCTTCGCGCCGCCTGCTTGACACATTGGCGGATTATGGGTGCCTTCCACAAAGCACCTTTGCAGCGCGGCTGCGGTTTCCGACGAACCCGCCTGGCGTGCGGACGGCGCGGAGATCATTCCAGCTGGGGGCGATCCTGGCCTGCGAACCTCGACACGTTCGCCGTCATGCCGGCTGCAACAGGGCCGGCACCAACCGAAAAAGACCAACACTCGAAACGGCCGCGCCCCCCGAGCGCGGCCGTTTCATTTGCGAGTGTTGATCCGCGAAGAGTGGCTAGCCGGCCGAGCGGGTAGGTTTGTATTGGTCGGCGGTCGCTTTCGTGTAGACCGGCGGCCAGACGACGGTCCCCGACTTCACGATTTCGCCATTCTCCCCCGGCACGATCACTCGTGGTGCCGGCTTTCCTTCCACGGCATCGATGATGCTCTGCGTCGCGGCAATGGCGATCCATTCACTGTTGCTGTAGTTGTCGACCGTCACTTCCCCGGCCTTCACGGCGCCGATCATCTTATCGGTGCCGCCCGTTTGAGAGCACAGCTTGACGTCGGTGCCCGGCTCCTTGCCTGCCGCCTTGATCGCTTGGATTGCACCTTCGGTCAGCGCCGGATACGTCGAGGCGATCACCTTCAGGTCCGGATGCGCGGTCAGCGCTGCTGAGGTTTTTTCCAGCGCTTCTGCAGGAAGGTAATTCGTCGCGTAGTTGGCGACTATGTCCATCCCTGCGCTTTCATAGGCTTTCGTCATCCCCGCGTAGTTGGGAGAGCCCGCGATGCCGTTGAGCAGCACGGTTTCTCCGCCGCCCGTTTCCTTCGCGCAGGTGTCGGCAACGGCATCCTGTCCTTCGATGTTGGTGCCGTCTCCGACCATACTGAGCGTGCCGGGTGCCCACAGTCCGTCACCTTTGGCGGGTTCCAATTCCCGGTTGCAGATTGGTTGCAGCATGTTGCTCACGACGATGCCCTTCTCGGGTGCCGTCTTGGATAGGATGTCGCACACCTCGTTTGCAGCCAACGGAGTCGTGACAATCGCATTGTACTTGCCGCTGTCGATCACAGTTTGGTATAGCTGAAGCTGACGGGCGATGTCGAATTCACTGTCAAAGGTCGTCAGCGGTACCCCGTACTGGTCTGCGACCTTTTCTACGCCCGCTTTCTGTTCTAGGGTGCCCGGTAGGCTAAGGGCGGGCGCAACAAAGGCAAGGTTGAGGTTTTCAAGCGTCACGGGAATCGGCTTACCGATCCCGACGTCCACGCCTTCGCCTTCGGGCTCATCGCTGCTCGTCGTTTGGTTCGGAGGGGTCGAGGTTTCATCTGGGCTCGATGAGCTGCTCGAGTCGCCGGACCCACCGCATGCTGCCACACCAATGCTGAGAACGCCCACGAGGGCGATAAGTACCGACATCGCCCTGAGGTTGTGGAGTGAGATGCCTTTCACAGAAATTCCTCCTCTGTCGTTACGTGGGCCCGCGAGCCCGACGGTCGTTTTCCGTGTGCTGCGGCGAGCCCCAAGCACGCCTGTGGTGCCCGCCGGATGGAGGAAGCGGAAGCCGGCCGAGTGGCGGACGTAGCACACGTGAAATTGAGCGATTTGCGTAAGGGGGTTCGGGGTTTCGAGGCACCGAGTTGCCCGAGCCTGGCTCGGGGAGCGACGCCTGACTGATTGGCGCCTCAAGGGCCGTCAACCGCTGCCGACGACCTCGTCGACGCAGGACTTGCACATCGCGATGTGCAAGTCGGACCCTGCAACCGGTCCCGCAGCTGACCCAAGAGTTTGACTGCGTTGGCATCGATGCCTCGCAATTCGACTTGATCGTCAAAGTGTGTGGTTCTGTCTGCCCAGGGCGCGCGTGGCCAAGCGCCCGATCCCGGTGGTTCCCCACGCCGCCTTCCCTAGCCGGCCGTACCGGAGTATAACACGACGTCAGAGTTAGCTCAGGCGTTTCGTCGCCCTCGGGGGCGAGCGCTGGCGCGCGCCGCAAGGTTGGCGCGCCTCCATCCATCCGTGCCGGCAGCTTCCGCCCTCCCGACTACCTTCGGGCAGACGCTACGGTAGGTGTGCCTCAGACGCCGATCTGGCTTGGTCGAGCCGTTTGCGGCGTGTCCAGTCCGCGATCTATGCCCGTGATCGCGGGGCCCAGACCGGCGGGCGGGGCAGCGACAGCGGTGGCCGTCGCGGGCTCGGAAGCGGCGGCGGGAAAATTCGTAGTCGTGTATATTCGGACGTCATGATCGAGAATGAGACGTTTTCGCCGAATACGCAAGTCGGGCAGTTCGGGCGCGGCTGGACTTCGAAGGATTCGCTGCTCTATTCGGTTGGCGTGGGGGCCGGCGACAATCCTTTCGAGGAGCTAGCGTTCACTACGGAGAACTCGGTCGGAGTCGAGCAGGAAGTCCTGCCGACCTTCGCGACCCTTTTTCAGGATTGGGATTTTCTGCCCGAGGAGTTCGACCTACGCCGGACCGTCCACGCACAGCAGAAGGTGGAGCTTCATCATCCGCTCCCGCCGGAGGGATCGGCGGAGGTGGTTGAGACCCTGAAGGGCGTTTTCAACAAAGGCTCGGGTACGCTGGTCGAGGTCGAGTTCGCGATGGCCGGTGACGACGGCAGTGCGCTCGCGACCGTGACCTCGGCGCTGTTCTTTCGCGGGCTCGAGAAGAGCGATGCGCCGCGGGGTGCGAAAGCAACCTGGGAGCTTCCTTCCACCGAGCCGACGAAGGTGGTCTCCTACAAGACCGCTCGGGGACAGGCTCTGCTCTACCGGCTAAGCGGTGATCACACTCCGATCCACTCCGATCCGGTAAGCGCAAAAAAGGCGGGGTTTGAGGAGCCGATTCTCATGGGTTCGTGCACCTTTGGCTTTGTCGGTCGCGCTCTTCTTCAAGGCCTTTGTGACGGCGACCAGCGGAAGTTCGGTGCGATGGGCGCGCGTTTCGCCAACGTTGTCATCCCCGGCGACACAATCGACGTTTTGATGTGGGCAGACGACGAAGGTGCGAAGTTCCAGGCTCGCGTCGGCGAGCGCGTCGTGCTCGACCATGGTGAGTTCGAGTTCGCCGCTTAGGCTGGCTGCGAGCTCGGTGGCCGCGGCCTGAGGCATCAGTAACGACCTGAGGCCCACCCGGGGGTTCCCCCCGGGCCGCGGGTCCCCGGTCAGTGTGGGGCGGAGGGGCCGAGGCGCGTCGAAAGCTCCTCGATCACTTCCTCGGTGTGCTGTCCCAGAAGGGGCGCGCTTTCAACGGGTACGTTGGACCCGGACATCTTGACCGGCCAACCCGGCATCACGAAGCGGCCGCGAACCGGGTGCTCGACCTCGACGAACGCCCCGCGCTGCCGCAGATGCTCGTCTTCGGAGAGCTCCTGGGTGTCGAAGGTCGCCCCGATCGGAACTCCTGCCTCGCCAAGCTGGCGCATCACTTCGACCTTGTCGAGGGTCTTCGTCCAACCCAGGACGACCTCGTCGACCGCCTCAGAGTTCTCGTTCCGCAACTCAGGCGTTGCGAACCGCGGGTCGCCGATCAGATCGGTGCGACCCATCACCTCGAGCATCCGCTCCCAATCGCCATTGTTGGCGCGGGAGGTATACAGGAAGCAGTAGTCATTTGGACCACCGCCGCGGCACGCGAACACACCGCTGGGGTAGGTCCGGAGCGGGCTGCGGTTACCGTGTCGCCTCGCAGCTCGCCCCTCGATCATCTGCTCGGAGTAGGCGATTCGCGCATAGTTGATCATCGCCTCCTGCATCGAGACTTCGACCTTTTGTCCCTCCCCGGTCCGATCACGCTGGTGAAGCGCCGCCAAGATTCCTACGGTCAGGTGCAAGCCGGTACCGGTGTCCCCCAGAGTTGGTCCGGGCTTCAGCGGCGGGCTATCAGGTTCGCCGGTCGTGCTGAGAATCCCGCCGGTCGCTTGACCGATCGCGTCGAAGGCGCGGAAGCGCTCGTAGGGCCCACCGGTCGAGAACCCCTTGATCGAGCCGTAGATGATGCGCGGATTGATCGTTTTGACCGCCTCGTAGTCGAAGCCGAGCCGCTCGATCGTTCCCGGCGCATAGTTCTCGACCATCACGTCTGCCGTCTCCAGCAGCCGCCGCATGGTCGCCCGGTCACCGTCGTCGCGGAGGTTGAGCATCACCGACCGCTTGTTGGCATTGAGCAGGATGAAGTACCACGAATCCGCGCTGGGATCGTCTCGTGACGCGTTCCTTCCCTGCTCGCCCGTTGGCGGCTCGATCTTGATGACATCGGCGCCGAGCCATGCCAGCGCCTGCGTCACCGAGGTACCGGCCTCGAAGTGGGTCAGGTCGATCACCCTGACGTCGGCCAACGCAGCTTCGCTTGTGTCGAGTCGATTCATCGTCGCCCTCAGGTCTCGTACTTGGTGAAGGACGCGCCCGTCGCTCGGGCTTCCGGGTCGGTCAGCACGTTGACGACGGCGGGCAGCCCCGACTCGAAGGCCCGATCGATTGCCGCGGCGAGCTCGCCCGGGTCCTCGACGAACTCGGCGTGCGCGCCGATCGGCGCGAACATCAGGTCGTAGCGAGTGTTGCCGAGGTGACGGCCTGGCTTTCGCCAGCCGGGCGTATCCGCCGTCCAGCCGCCGTTGTTGGAGATCACGCAGACGATCGGCAGCCCGTGGCGAAGGGCGGTGTCGATCTCCATCGCGTTGAACCCGAACGAGCCGTCGCCGTGCAAGACCACCACCTTCGCGTCCGGTAGTGCGGCCTTCGCACCGAGCGCCATCGGAACCCCGACTCCCATCGTCCCGAATGGACCGCTGTTGAGCGAGCGTGGCGCGTAAAACGGGATCGATTGGCGACCGAAGGTGAGGATCTCCTGGCCGTCGACGACGAGGACGGCGTCTCGTGGAAGCGCATCGCGAACGGCTTTGCAAAGGCGTAAGGGGTGGATAGGGGTGGCATCGGTTGACATCCGCTGCTCGGCCTTCTCGAGCTTCGCGAGATGCTCTTGGCGTAGTTCCTCGACCCAGTCGGTGTGCCGGTCGGGACCGAGGTCCGAGACTTCGACCAGCTGACTGAGGACCGATCTGGCGTCGCCGACGATGCCGGCGTCCGCTGGTCGATTGCGTCCGATCTCGGTGGGATCGATGTCGATCTGAACCAGCTTCGCCCCGTCGCTCCAGCGTGGTGCCTCCGCATGGCTGATCACATAGCTCTGGCGGGTCGCAACCTCCACGATCAGATCACACTCGGCGAAAGCGGTTCCGCGAGCTCCCAGGAAACAGAGAGGGTGGTCCTCCGGGATAACCCCCCGGCCTTGGGGGGTTGCGAAGAAGGGAATGCGAGCCGACTCGACGAACTGGCGCAGCGCCTCGTCCGCTTCGGACCAGATAACGCCGCTGCCGAAGACGACAACAGGTTTCTCGGCCCGTGCAATCAGCTCAGCGGCGGCGGCGATTTCCGTTGCGCCGGCTTGCGGGCGTAAGCGTGGAGTCGGCGACGACGGCTGTACCTCGTCGACCGGCACTCGGCCGTAAAGCACATCAGCGGGAATGTCGAGGTACACGGGCCCGGGCCTGGATCCGAACGCCGCGCGAAAGGCGAGGTCGATGTATTCGGGTAGGCGACGGGTTTCCAGGCAGCGGTCCGACCAGACGGTGATCGGCTCGAACATGGCGACCTGATCGACCTCCTGGAAGACCAGCCGATGGTTGCCGCTTAGCGGCGCGGCACCGCCGATCGCGATTACCGGCGCTCCATCTGCCCAAGCGTTCGCGACCCCGGTCACCATGTTCGCCACCCCCGGGCCCGACGCTGCCATCGCGACGCTGGGGCATCGGCGTAGCCGCGAGTAGGCGTTCGCCATCATCACCGCCGCCTGCTCATGGCGCACATCGATCATCCGGATGCCTTCGTCACCGCAGGCCAGCTCGCAGTCGAGCATCGGGCCGCCCATCAGATAGAAGATGTCCTCGACCCCGCGTTCGCGCAGGCATCTGGCGATGATCTCGTTGCCGGTCATCGTCTGCGTGGCCTCGTCGTGCTCGACGGCCGTAGTCATTGCGACCTCCTTTGCCATGGATTGAAGCACCCGACCCTCCGCCAGGCCGGGCTTCGACCCAAATCCGATCTTCGCTCCTCGAGCGCCTGGGCGCCGAATAGAGAGGTCGCGCCCAGCTCCAAAGAAACTATGATAACACGGCACCAAGTTATGATGGATTTTGCTTGCGCAACAGGGCGGCGGGAAGCTTGACGTTTGCGTAACTCGACACCATCTCATAACCTTGTCGTCAGGCAGTGGGGTAGGACACCGAGAGGAGGATGTCGGATGGGATCGCAGAGCGAGGACCAGTCAGTCGTGGAGTCGGGCCCGCGTCCGGAATTTCAGGAGTTCGATCCGCTGGCACCCGATCAGCGAGGGAACCCGTACCCGGTCCTCGCTCGAGCCCGCGAGGAGCGGCCGATCTTCTGGATGCCGGCTGAGCGGATGTGGTGCGTCACCCAACACGAGGATTGCCTGGCGGTTCTTCGAGACCCGGAGACCTTTTCCAGCAGGAACATGGGCGGGAACCAGGTAGAGCCGCCATCGATGTTCCGGAAGGCGCTTCCCGACGGATTCCCCACCCGCGTCAACTTCGCTGGGATCGATCCGCCGGAGCACACTCGTCTTCGCCGGCTGGTTCAGCCTGGGTTTACCCCCAAGGTGCTCCGTCAGTACGAATCTGACTTCGAGGCGACCGCCGAAGGCCTCTTGGACCGGGCCGAAGACGACGGTGAGCTCGACCTGATCGCCGGGTTCGGGGGGCCCTATGCCGGCAGCTCGATCACCGGCATGTTCGGTCTTGCGATCGACGATTACGATCAGTACGAGCGTTGGATCGCCGCGAGCCTCGCCGTCATGTTTGCACCCCCCAGCGGCTATGACGAGGAGGAGGAGGAGACGCTAAAGCGGGCGGAAACCCTCGTCGAAGTCGACGAGTATCTCGAAGGTCTAATCAACGAACGAAGGTCTTCCGACGGTGAGGACTTCCTCTCGACTCTGATGAGATCCGGGGAGGGGGAGGAGTCGCTCACCGATGGCGAGCTCAAGGGGACTCTATGTTTGTTGCTGCTGGCGGGCACGCATACCACGTCGAACCTAATCGCGAACATGACGCTGAACCTGCTGAGCGACAGAACGCATTGGGATGCGGTGTTGAGCCACCCGGACACCATCCCCGCCGTGGTCGAAGAGTCGCTGCGCCTGTGCGGGCCGAGCCGTGGCGTCTATCGAGAGACGACCAGGGAGGTCGAGCTGTGCGGGCAGCGGATCCCGGCGGGAGAAGCGATCTACGTTTGCCTCGCATCGGCCAACCACGACAGGTCCGTCTTCCCGGACCCCGAGCGCTTCGATCCCGGGCGCGAGAACCTGAGCAGCCACATCGGGATGAGCCGCTGGACGCACTTCTGCCTCGGGGCCCCCCTCGCCAAGATCCTCGCCAGGATCGCGCTCGGCGCGTTCCTGCGCCGCTTCCCGGACATCGAGATCGTTCCGGGCCAGGAGTTCGAGTGGACTGAGAATGCGATCCAGCCAAAGCTCCTGAGCGCGCGGGTGCGGTTGGGATGAACAGCCCTCCAGCGGAGGATCTGGCAAACGTCGTTCCCTTTCGCATCACCGTTCCCGAAGCTGACCTAGAGGATCTGCGCAGGAGGCTGAACGCGACCCGCTGGCCGCTGGAAGAGCCGGGCGTGGGGTGGGAGGAAGGCGTCCCGCTCGCCTACATCCGCGAGCTCGCCGACTACTGGCGGACCTCGTACGACTGGCGCATTGCCGAGGCCCGTCTGAACGAGTTTCCCCAGTGCAAGACCGAGATCGACGGTGCCACGGTGCACTTTTTCCACGCGCGGTCTCCTGAGCCGGATGCCCTGCCGCTGATCATCACGCATGGTTGGCCTGGCTCGGTGGTCGAGTTCATCGATGTCATCGGGCCACTGGTAGATCCGCGAGCGCACGGTGGCGATGCGGCCGACGCCTTCCATGTCGTTGCACCATCGATCCCCGGATATGGCTTCTCCGGCCCGCCAACCGAGGCCGGATGGGATGTCTCGAGGGTCGGCCGTGCCTGGTCGGAGCTGATGTCACGTCTCGGCTACCACCGCTACGGTGCCCAGGGTGGCGACTGGGGCTCTGCGATCTCGCAACATCTTGGCCGAATCGACCCGGCGCGAGTCATCGGGATCCACCTGAACCTCTTGATCACCCCACCGCCGCCCGGGGGTTTCGATCTCGAAGAGCTCTCGGCGGAGGACCGACGCGCGGCGCAGGCGCATCAAGAGTTCATCTCGCAGAGATCCGGCTATATGCAGGTGAATGCGACCCAGCCGCAGACACTTGCGTACGCGCTGAGCGACTCGCCGGTCGGTCAGCTCGCCTGGATCGTCGACAAGATGATGGAGTGGTCATGCGCCCGCGCAGTACCCGAGGAGGCTATCGACCGCGACTTGATGCTCACCAATGTCATGCTCTATTGGTTGACCGGCACCGCGGGATCCTCGGCCCGCCTGTACCAGACCCTTACCGGGGAGCGATCGCCTTCGATGCGTGTGGAGGTGCCCACGGCGGTTGCCCTCTTCCCCTGCGACATCGCACGACCGGTGCGGGCATGGGCCAACCAGGCGGCGAACATCGTCCGTTGGACGGAGATCGACCGAGGCGGCCATTTCGCTGCCCTCGAAGCTCCGGAGCTGCTGGTGGACGATGTTCGGGCCTTCTTTCGAACCCTGCGGCCTTAAGCGCGATGTCGCCGGCGGTTCTCGGCTTCATCCCCGACGGCGAAACGTGAGGGGTGGCCTCTGGCGGGCGGAGCTGGCCGTGCGATTCCTACCCAGTAGGGCAAAACGATAAACTGACGGCGGTCTATATCCCGTTTTTTTACTCAACGGCGCCTTTGGTCTCTCCGCGCTTTCCGGCGGATGATCGGGCCGGACTGGAGCCAAGTTGGCAGTCGACACCAAGGAGATCGCCCACCTCGACGTCGAGCCGGGGACCCTGCCCGAGACGATGGCGGCATGGGTGATTCGCAAGGAGCGCGAGGGGGAGCCGAAGGACGCCTTCCAGCTCGAGCAGATCGAGGTGCCTGAGCCCGGCGCCTTCGAGGTGATCGTGCGGGTGATGGCGGCGGGGGTCAACTTCAACAACGTCTGGGCCTCGCTCGGCAAGCCGGTCTCGGTCTTCGGCTACGGCGACCACCCGCAGTTCGGCCACCACATCGGCGGCTCGGATGCCTCGGGGGTCGTCTGGGCGGTCGGCGAGGGCGTCAGCCGCTGGGCGCCGGGCGACGAGGTCGTGATCCACTGCAACCAGGCCTCCTACGAGGACGTCGAGGTCCACGGGCTCGACCCGCTGGCCGCGCCCTCGCAGCGGATCTGGGGCTACGAGACGACCTGGGGCTCCTTCGCCCAGTTCACCAAGGTCCAGGCCCAGCAGCTCCTGCCGAAGCCGCGGAACCTCTCCTGGGCCGACTCCTCGGCCTACGGCCTGACCTACTTCACCGCCTACCGGATGCTGATCGACCAGTGCAAGCTGCAGGCCGGCCACAAGGTCCTGATCTGGGGCGCCGCCGGCGGCCTCGGCGTCTTCGCCACCCAGCTCTGCAAGGCGGCCGGCGCCAACGCGGTCGGTGTCGTTTCTTCCGACGAGAAGGGCGAGCTGGTCAAGGAGCTAGGGGCCGTCGGCTACATCAACCGCGGCGAGTTCAAAGAGATGATGCGAAGCGACGCCAACCTCAGCGACCCGGCCGCCGACAAGGAGCGCTTCCGCGCCTCGCGCGAGTTCGCAAACCGGGTAAAGGAGATCCTCGGCGACTCCCCCGACATCGTCTTCGAGCACGTCGGCCGCGCCACCTTCCCGACCTCGGTCTACGTCTGTAAGCCGTTCGGCAAGGTCGTCATCTGCGGCGCCACCTCGGGCTTTCAGCTCGACTTCGACGTCCGCTACCTGTGGATGCGCCAGAAGCAGATCATCGGCTCGCACTTCGCCAACGCCTACGAGTGCATGCGGGCCAACCAATTGATGGCCGAGGGCAAGGTGCGGCCCGTCCTCTCGCAGACGATGGGCTTCGAGGGCGTCCCCACCGCCCACCAGCTGATGCACGAAAACAAGCACCTCGGCAAGATCGCGATCCTGGTCGGCGCGACCTCGGAGACCGAGGGCGCGCACGAGGAGGGTCCGGGGGCGATCCGGGCCGAGGTGGGGGCATGATGAACTTGAGGGTCCCCGTGATCGAAAGGAGCACCACCTGATGGCTGAGGTCTGCACGCTGGATTGGCACATCGCGCCGCTGCGCGCCGACCGCTGGCTCGACGTCTGGGAGCCGATCGCCGCCAGGTGCACCGCCTTCGGCGCCAAGAGCTGGTCGCTGATCCGCTCGGTCGACGACCCGCTCAAGTTCCAGCAGACGATGGTCTGGGAGAGCCGCGCCGATTTCGAACGCTACTGGTACTCCGACGAGGTCCGTCAGGCCCGCGAGCAGACCGTCGCCTACTACGACATCCTGCTGCTGCCCGAGTGGCACACCCTGCTCGGCGCCGAAGGCGAGCGCCTCTAACGGGCGCGAGGGCGGGCGGCGCTCAGCCGGCCACCGCGGCGCGGGTGGTGCCGATCTTCAGCGCCTTGTAGTAGACGGTCGCGGTCTCGAACATCCCCTCCTCGCGGTACTGCGCGATCCGCGCCGAGTTGGGGCCGCCGTCGTTCGACCAGTCGGCCGTCGCCATGTTCAGGCGCCGGGTCGGCGCGTGGTCGTTGCGGTTGTCGCTGTCGCTCATCCCGGAGCGGAAGAAGGTGATCGGCTGGCCGTCGATCCACATTTCGACCCAGCCGTCGTCGCCGAAGCGCTCGTGGAGGAGGACCGAGACCCACTGGCCGCGGATCAGCGGCTGCTTCCAGGGCGTGTCGAAGTCGTAGTGCTCGTTGCGTTCCCAGAGCATGCTGCGTCCGCTGAGGCCGACCTGCCAAGGGCCCGAGCCGTCGTAGGGCGGGCCATAGACCGAGACCAGCGTCATCCAGCCCGGGATCCGCGACGGGAAGTCCTCGGGGAGCAGGAATTCGGTCCGCAGCCAGAATTCGTCGCCGTCGTGGATCATCGCCGGCGTGATCGCCTGGGCGCGCGGGTTGTCGGTCGGGGTGATCGGCGCCACGTCCTGGTCGTGGACCGTCATTTTCAGCACTCTTTCGCCACCGCCGAGCGGGTCGGGCACTTCGGTGATCGCGTGCGGCGCGGCCTGGATTTCGGCGAAGTCGCGGATGTTGTTGCCGTTGAAGAGCAGCCCGCCGCCGCGTGAGGCCGAGGCGGTCGGGTCGGGCACGTGGCTGGCCTGCGCTGCGAAGGGCGAGCCCGTCAGCGCCAGCGCGGTCGCGCAGAGCAGCGCCCCGGCGACCAGACACGGGACGACGAAGAACAGCAGGCGCCGCATCAGGCGCGCTCCAGCGGCGCCATCGTCAGGCCCGCCGCCTCGAGCTGCTCCCAGTAGTGCTCGGCGGTCTCGCGCGGCCCGGTCCAGACGATCGCCTGGCCGCTGCTGTGGATCGCGTCGGCGATCCGGTGGCCTTGGTCGAGGCTGACTCCGGGCAGGACCCTTGCCAGGGTCCGCGCTACATGGTCAAAAGTGTTGTGATTGTCGTTGCGAACGATCACTCGCCAATTACCTCCAAGGCCGGACCCAGGGTCCGACGCGCGCGGTTTCTCGACCGTCGTCGCTGAGGACATCGGCTGCATGGTCGACGGCACGGGGGGATTATGCAATGCACTACGGCCAGCGGCATCCTAGCGTTCAAGGAGGGGCTGGATCCGAGCCGAACAATTGGGAGAGGTGTGAGCAGGCCGCTCGACAAGCGCTTCCCGTACATGCCCGGCATCGACGCGATGCGGGCGCTCGCCGTGCTTGCCGTGTTCGGCTACCACGCCGGGCTGGGCTGGACGCCCGGCGGCTTCCTCGGCGTCGACGTCTTTTTCGTGATCAGCGGCTACCTGATCACCTCGCTGCTCTTGCGCGAGTTCCAGCGCGAGGGCCACATCGAGCTGGGGCGCTTCTGGCTGCGACGGGCGCGGCGCCTGCTGCCGGCGGTGGCGGTGCTGATCGCGGTCTCGATCGTGCTCGCAGCGATCTTCGAGCCGGAGCGACTCGACTCGATGCGCGGCGATGCGATCGCTTCGCTCTTCTACTTCGCCAACTGGCACTTCATCTTCGGCCACGAGTCCTACTTCGAACAGTTCAGCAGCCCGTCGCTCTTCACCCACCTCTGGTCGCTCTCGGTGGAGGAGCAGTTCTACCTCTTCTGGCCGCTCGTCTTCGCCGCCGGGATGAAGCTGTTCGGACGCACCCGGCTGCTGCTCGGGGTGCTCGCCGGCGCCCTCGGCTCGGTCGCCCTCGCCTGGATCCTCTTCGACCCCGGCGGCGACGCCTCGCGGGTCTATTACGGCACCGACACCCACGCCGTCGGCCTGCTGGCCGGCGTCGCCCTGGCGCTCGTCTGGTCGCCGATCGAGCTGCGCCGCCACAAAGCGGGGCCGATGGTCGGCCCGATCCTCGACGCGGTCGGCGTGCTGGCGCTCGGCTACGTCGTGCTCAGCTTCCTCCAGGTCCATGACTACGACCTGGCGCTCTGGCACGGCGGCTACCTGTGGCTGGCGATCGCGACGGCGCTGCTGCTGGCGGTCCTCGCCCACCCGGCGGCCCGCCTCGGCCCGCTCCTCGGCCAGAAGCCGATGCTCTGGCTCGGCCTGCGCTCCTACAGCTTCTACCTCTGGCACTGGCCGGTGCTGGCGCTGACCCGCCCAGGGGTCGACGTCGCGCTGCCGCGGGGGATCCTGATCCCGCTGCAGCTGCTGGCGACGCTGGCCCTGGCCGAGCTCTCCTACCGCTACGTCGAGCTGCCGTTCCGCGGCAAGGCGAAGCTGCCGGGGCTGCCCGACGGCTGGCTGCGAGTGGCGCGGCCGGCGCTGATCGGCGTGGCCCTGGTCGTGGTCCTGTTCGTCGGCTGGAGCGGCCTGTTTGGTGGCAAGGACGAGAAGCTCGAACGGGCCGAGGCCGCGATCCCGGCGGCCGCCCATGTGCGGGCCGAACCGGCGCGCCACGAAACGCCTCCGCCGCCACGCGAAGTCGCAAATCCACCGCCGCACCGCGACGCTCATGCGCCGCCGCCGCAGATGGCCGCCGGCAAAGGGCATGCCGAGCGCGCTGGCCGGCCCCTCACGCGCCCGGAGCCGCTGCCGCCAGGATCGCCGTCGCCGCGGATCATCGCCCTCGGCGACTCGGTGATGATCGGCGCCGCCAACCCGATGGCAGCGCGGCTCGGCCCCGGGCTCTCCCTCAACGCCAAGGAGGGTCGCCAGGCCTCCGAATTCGTCGAAATCGTCGAGAAACTGAAACGCGAGGGTCACCGCCCCGACGCGATGATCATCCAGATGGGCAACAACGGCCCCCTCTACGGCGCCGAAATGGAAGCGATCCAGAAGGCGACCGCCGACATCGGCGAGCTGTTCCTGATCACCGACCACGCCCCGGTCAGCTGGGTCGACGAGTCGAACCGCGCGCTCGAGGAAGCGGCCGAGGACTGGCCGCACACGACCCTGATCGACTGGGCCGACCTTGCCGCCGAGCACGAAGGCGAGCTCTGGGACGGGATCCACTTGAAACCCGCCGCCGCCGGCCTCTACGCCCGCCTGGTCAACCAGGTCGTGCGCGAATCGGTGCCCTACCCGCGCCGGGCTAGGTCCTAGAACGCGACCGGAACGCGAACCACGAGGTCGTCGATAGAGCCGATCAGGCCCTCGGCGATTTTGTTGGCGCCGACCGAGGTGGCGGCGAATTCGCCCGTCACTTCGCTGGCCGCTTCGTCGGTCACTTCGCCGACGACTTCGGGGCCGATGAAGGCGGCGACCGAGGCGCTCCCGTCAGCGGGGCCTTTTTCGACCCGCAGCCGCACCACGGTCGGCTCGTTGATCCCGCCGATCGCTTTCAGATTTTTTTCGATCGCCAGGTATTTGGTCCCGGCTTCGGAGACCTTGATCAGCTGCGCCTTGCGCTGGACCGGGAAGGCGCGCAGTTCGTACTTGGCGCCGCCCCCGGCCCGCAGCTGGATCGCCACGTAGGCCTTTTGCTGCAGCGCTTTCGGGGTGCCGCTGAGAATCCGCTCGGTGGCGGCGAGTTCGAGGTTGCGGCCGATCACCGGCGTGCGGTAGGCGCAGGAGTCGGTTTTTTTGCCCAGCAGGACGCGGATCGCGTCTTCGCCACCGCCGCGCTTGCAGCTGCGGCCGAAGAGCTTCACCATTTCGGCCCGCTGCGGCGTGGTTTCGAGCCCGTTGCGGTAGATGCCGACCATCTCCGCGCCGGCGGCGGCGCAGACGAGCAGGCCGGCGGCGAGCGCGGCCAGGGAAGCGGCTGCAAAGCGGAACTTCATCGAATGCTCACCCTAAACACACATCAGCGCCAAAGCTGCGGGTAGGCGACCCTGAAATGAGGATTTCCACCCGGCGTGACCACGACCATTCCAAATAACATCTGACTCATGAGCGATCACCGACTGCCCCAGCGCGACCGGCCCTGGGTGATGCGCACCTACGCCGGCCACTCCGACGCCAAGCGCTCCAACGAGCTCTACCGGCGCAACCTCGAAAAGGGTCAGACCGGCCTTTCGATCGCCTTCGACCTGCCGACCCAGACCGGCTACGACCCCGACCACGTCCTCGCCCGCGGCGAGGTCGGCAAGGTCGGCGTCTCGGTTGCCCACAAGGGCGACATGCACCAGCTGCTCGACGGCATCCCGCTCGACGAGATGAATACCTCGATGACGATCAACGCGACCGCCGCCTGGCTGCTCGCCCTCTACGTCACCGTCGCCGAGGAGAACGGTGTCGACCGCGCCGAGCTCAAGGGCACGACGCAGAACGACATCATCAAGGAGTACCTCTCGCGCGGCACCTACGCCTTCCCGCCCGAGCCCTCGCTGCGGCTGATCGCCGACATGGTCGCCTTCAGCGTCAACGAGGTGCCGAGCTGGAACCCGACCAACATCTGCAGCTACCACCTGCAGGAGGCCGGAGCGACGCCGGTCCAGGAGATCGCCTACGCGCTCTCGACCGCGATCGCCGTGCTCGACGAGGTGAAAGCCCGCGGCCAGGTCGCCGAGGAGGACTTCGCCAAGGTCTTCGGCCGCATCTCCTTCTTCGTCAACGCCGGCATCCGGCTGATCGAGGAGATCGCCAAGCTGCGGACGATGTCGTTGCTCTGGGAGGAGATCGGGCGCCAGCGCTACGGGGTCACGGACGAGAAGATGCTGCGCTTCCGCTACGGCGTCCAGGTCAACAGCCTCGGCCTGACCGAGGCGCAGCCGGAGAACAACATCCAGCGGATCGTGCTCGAGGCGCTGGCGGTGACGCTCAGCCGCGACGCCCGCGCCCGGGCGCTGCAGCTGCCGGCCTGGAACGAGGCGATGGGCCTCCCCCGCCCCTGGGACCAGCAGTGGAGCCTGCGGATCCAGCAGGTGCTGGCCGAGGAGACCGACCTGCTCGAGTACCCCGACGTCTTCACCGGATCCGTCGTCATGGAAGGCCTCGTCGAGGAGCTGGCGACCGGCGCCCGCGAGGAGATGGCGGTGGTCGAGGAGCGCGGCGGCGCCGTCAACGCCGTCCCATATATGAAGGCGCGACTGGTCGAGTCGCACCGCGAGCGGGTCGCCCGGATCGAGAAGGGCGAGCAGAAGGTGATCGGCCAGAACAGCTTCACCGAGTCCGAGGACTCGCCGCTCACCGCCGGCGCCGACGGCGGCATCCTCACCCCCGACCCCGAGGTCGAGCGCGAGCGGATCGAGGCGCTCGGCGAGTGGAAGGCCGAGCGCGACGAGGCCGCCGTGGCCGAGGCGCTGGCGGAGCTCGCCCGGGTCGCCGCCGACGACGAGGCCAACGTGATGCCGGCCACCATCGCCGCCGCCAAGGCCGGCGCCACGACCGGCGAGTGGGCGCAGACGATGCGCGACGTGTTCGGCGCCTACCGCGGGCCGACCGGGGTCGACGGCGCCGGTGCCCCGAGCGACCGCGAGCAGCTCGCCGAGCTGCGTCGCCGGGTCGACGAGGCCTCCGAGGCGATCGGCCACCGGATCAAGATCCTGGTCGGCAAGCCCGGCCTCGACGGCCACTCCAACGGCGCCGAGCAGATCGCCCTGCGGGCCCGCGACGTCGGCATGGAGGTGATCTACCAGGGGATCCGCCTGACCCCCGCCGAGATCGCCGAGTCGGCACTGCAGGAGGACGTCGACGTGGTCGGGCTCTCGATCCTCTCCGGCTCCCACCTGGAGCTGATCCCCGAGGTGATCCGCCTGCTCGACGAGGGCGACGTGGAGGTCCCGGTCGTGGTCGGCGGCATCATCCCCGCTGCCGACGCCGCGCGCCTGCGCGAGGCCGGTGTGGCCGGCGTCTACACGCCGAAGGACTTCGACGTCAACCGCATCATGGGCGAGATCGTCGACCTCGTCAGGGCGCGCGCCGGCGCCGGCGCCGCGGCCTGACCGCGATCGGCGCTCGCCCACTCCGCCGGGGCGCCACAATGGGGATATGAACGATTTGAACGGGGACCGGTCGGCCTGGCTGCGCTGCTACCGCTGCTGGTCGCAGGACCTCGAGATCCAGCTGCACTACGACGCGATCCGGCGGGTCGACCCGGAGACGGGGGCCCTCGCCGAAGGGGTCGACGAGGTGCAGGAGGCGGTCGTCCAGTGCCTCGCCTGCATGCACGACCAGCCCCACCTGACCTTCGAGGAGGACCGGGTGGTGCCGATCGAGGACCGCTGGGAGCGGATGGTCGCCGGGACGCCGTGGGTGGCGTCCTGCACGGTGACCGTCGACCAGGACCGGGTCGAGAGCTGCTCGGGGCCGGAAGCGATCGAGTTCCTCACCTTCGGCGCTTTCGGCGACGCCGGCGTGCGCGAGTTCTTCACCCACGTGCGATTCCACAAGCATGACGAGGAGCAGATCGTCGTTCACCTGCTGGTCGAGCTCTACGCGCGCTCGGCCCAGGAGGCGACCGAGGTGCTCGAGGAGGCGGCGCAGGGGCAGCTCGAGATCACCTCGCTGGCGGAGGAGTCACGTCCCCCGGCACACGCCTCAGACGAGGCGCATTGAGACCGACTGAGGTCGGCTGACCTCAGCCGAAGGGGTTGACCCGGTGGTCGCCTACCGGGTTCATCGGGAACGGCACCGAGCTTTCGCCCAGGTAGGTCGCCCGCACCGAGCCCTTCCTGTCGGCCCCGTAGGAGGTGCCGAGGACGGTCGTGAACATGCCGTTGCCGGCCGCGCGCAGCGTCCGCAGCGTCTTCCAGCCGCCATTGCCCTTGGCTTCGATCCGGACCGTGCCGCCGGTGCTGTTCGGCGTCCGCCCCCAGACCATCAGGCCCTTGCCTTCGCGCAGGGCGACGAATGGGAAGCGGAAGGCATCGATCGTCGGCTTGGCTTGCTGTTCGGCCACGTTCGGGTTCCAGAAGTAGAAGCCCGCTTCGACGTTTTCGTTCGGCGGGATGACGCCGCGGCGGTCGAAGTCGACGATCGAGAACCAGAAGAAGTGTTCGACGCCCTGCTTCCAGGTCCGGTAGAGCGCTTCGGAAATCCACTGCGAGGCGAGCTTGAACGAGATCCCGTGGGGGTCGGGCGGCTTCGTGTCCCAGGACATCTCGACGATCCACAGCGGCGTCCGCTTGTGCAGGTTGCTCTTGATCCGGCCGGCGCGGTCGGCGGCGCGCAGCAGCTTCTGCAGCTGCGGGATGTCGCCGAGCTCGACGAAGTCGCCTTCTCCTTCGTGGGTCGGGCCGCCCGAGGTGTAGGGGTGGATGTCGAAGACGTCGAAGTGGACCCCGCCTTCGCAGTTGCCCTTGCCCTTGCGCGGATTGTCGGGGCCGCCGGTCATGCAGAGCAGTTCGCGGGCGAAGCGCAGCGGCGCGACCGTCTGGCCGGGGACCCCGATCGGCCCGAGGCCGGCCATCAGGACGATGTTGGAGGGGTCGACCGACTTGACCGCCGCGTAGAAGCCGTTGATCAGCTTGCGGTAGAGGCGCGGCGAGACCGGCTTATGGTTCGCGAACTGGGGCTTGAAGTAGAAGCCGTAGTTGGGCTCGTTCAGCCCCTGCCAATAGCGAACGCGCGGCAGGCCGTCGAAGTGACCGCTGAAGCGGGTCACGACCGCCGTCGTGAACTGGGCCAGCTTGGTCGGGTCGGGTTCGCAGGGGGAGTCGTAGCGGTACGGGCCGCAGTTCTGCGCCCAGGGCGGAGCGCCGCGCACCTGGAGCACCGGGGTGAGGCCGGCGGCGAGTGCGTTCTTCACCCAGGTGTCGATGAATTCCCAGTCGTAGTTGGGATCGGCCGGGTCCTGCGGATTCCAGTTCGCCGGTTCCGACTGCGGCACAACCTGGGCCCAGTTGAGCGGGGTCAGCACCAGCTTGGCGCCGGTCGCCTTGACGTGCGCGAATTCTTCGGGCTCGTTGCCGTAGACGTAGGAGATCCCGGTTTCGAGCGAACGCGGCGCCGCCTCGGCGCGTGCCGTCAGCAGGGTGACGCCAAGGGTCGCCAAGCAGAGCACCACCAGGCAGGCCAGCAGCGAGCGCTGTCGCGAGAAGGTCACAGGAAGTGAACCCGCGGGCGGGCTAAACGGCTCGCTCCGACCCCTCGTGCCGGCGCCAGACCATGAAGGCGGCCCAGAGGACCACCGCGACGAGGACGATCGGCAGCCAGAGGCCGAGCTCGCCGGAGGAGACGCCAGTCGCCTGGCTCGCGACCTCACCGACAGCCGAGGAGCCAGAGGGCCCGGAGCCGCCGGAGTTGGTTCCGTTGCCGTTGCCGGCCGGGGCGCCGCCGCCCGCTTCGGAGCTTTCTTCGCCACCGGTGGCCGGTTCCGACTTGGACCCGTTGCCCTTGTCGTTACCGGCTCCGTTGCCGTTGCTATTTGGCTTGCCGCCGCCGTTTTTGGTGTCCGCGTTGTTGCCACCGGACGATTCTTCCCCGCTGGCGCTCGTCGTGGGCGCCGTTTCAGCCGTAAATTCGGCCACTGCCGCGCCTTCAGGTCCCTGTTCCTCGAGCTTCTGCGTGTTCTTCGACCCGATCACTTCGTTCGGGTTGACGTGCTTCTTCGGCCCCTGCGCGTCTTTTTCGCCCTGGGAGGTCGGAATCGTCTCCGTGTACTGGGAAGCCGCCGAATTGCCGGGAGGCACGATCTGCGCCGCGGCGCCAGCCGGGAGGGCGAGCGCGAGCAGCGCGGAGGAGAGGAGGATCGCCTTGCGCATGCATGGATAGTACGTCCAGAAGTGGCGTTTCGGCACGTTTCGCCCGGAATTCCGGGGCCTCGCCAGATATAAGGGGCGGCGTGGAGGCCACTTCCAGACCTGCATCGCGCGGCCTACCGACCGTTGGACAGATGTCTGACTGGGGCTCGATCGCGACCTGGGTCCTCGCCTTCGTCCTGATCGTCTACCTCGGCACCAAAGGCGGCGGCTTCGACCCCCTCGTCTCCGACCAGGTCGGGATCGCGGTCTGGTGGCTGCTGCTGTTCGCCGTCCTGGTCGGCGCCGTCCCGCGCCAGCAGTTGGGCACTCTCGCCTGGGCGGCGCTGGCGCTGCTCGCCGGCTTCGTCGCCTGGACCGCGCTCAGTCTGACCTGGACCGAAAGCCTGGAAGCGACCTGGACCGAACTGGCCCGCGTCGCCGGCTACCTCGGGATCTTCGCCCTCGCGGTCCTCGCCCGCGGCCCGCAGGGAGCCCGGCGGATGGTCGGCGCGGTCGGCGCCGCGATCGCCGTCGTCGCCCTGGTCGCCCTGCTCTCGCGCCTGCATCCGGCCTGGTTCGGCGCCAACGAGGTGGCCGAATTCCTCAAATCCGGCCGCGAACGCCTCTCTTACCCGCTCAACTACTGGAACGCCCTGGCAGCGATGATCGCGATCGGGATGCCGCTGCTGTTGGCGGTCGCGGTCAGCGCCAAGCACGTCGCCTGGCGGGCGCTGGCCGCGGCGGCGATGCCGGCGCTGATGCTGACCGCGCTGTTCACCCTCTCGCGCGGCGGGATCGCGGCGATCTTCGTCTCGATCGCGGTCTTCCTCGCGCTCACCGGCGACCGCCTGCCGAAGCTGCTGATCCTCGCCGTCACCGCAGCTGGCGGTGCGATCCTCTGCGCCGGGGCGCTGAGCCGCGAGGAGCTGCGCCACGGCCTCGACACCAGCACCGCGCACAGCCAGGGCAACGAGCTGCTGCTCTGGACGATCGTCGTCTGCATCGTCGTCGGGCTGGTGGTGGCGGCAATCACGACCGCGATCGAGCGCCGCGCCCGGCCGAGCTGGACGCGGCCGACGCGTGAGCAGTCGCTGGTCGTGCTGGGCCTGGCGGTGGCGGCGCTGATCGTCGCCCTCGCCGCTGTCGACGCCCCCGGCCGGGTCAGCAACGCCTGGGACGAATTCAAGCAACCGGAGATCCCGGGTCACGGCACCGAACGCCTCAGCCGCGCCTCCGGCGAGAGCCGCTACCAGTTCTGGAGCTCGGCCTGGCGCGAGTTCGAAAGCGCGCCGGTCGGCGGCACCGGCTCGGGCACCTTCCAGTACTGGTGGACGCGCGACGGCGACAACTCCGACGTCGTCCGCGACGCCCACTCGCTCTACTTCCAGACCCTCGGCGAGCTCGGCCTGGTCGGCGCCGCGCTGCTGATCGGCTTCCTGCTGACCCTGCTCGTCGGCGGTGGCATCGCCGCGGTCCGAGCCGGGCCCCGCCACGGCGTGCCGCTGGCCGCCGCTGTCGGCGGTGTCACCGCCTTCTGCGTCACCGCGATCTTCGACTGGATGTGGCAGGTGCCGGTGCTGCCGGCGGCGATGCTGCTGCTCGGCTCGGTCCTCGTCACCCGGGCCGTCGCCCCCGACGAGAAGCGACCCCGCGCTGCCTTCCCGCTCTGGGGTCGGATCGGCACCGCGGCCGCCGCGCTGGTGGTGATCGTGCTCGCGATCGCGATCCCGCTGGCGACCGAATCGCTGGTCCGCGACAGCCAGAACGAGGCGGCGGCCGGCGACAACGCGGCGGCTCTGGCCGACGCGCGGTCGGCCCAGAACGTCGAGCCCGGCGCCGCGGCGCCGCGGCTGCAGGAAGCGCTGGTGCTGGAGAGCGAAGGCGAATTCGACGCCGCCGCCGAAGCTGCTCGGGCGGCAACCGACCGCAGCAGCACCAACTTCCGCCTCTGGATGGTCCGCTCGCGGATCGAGGCCGAGCGCGGCGACGCCGAAGCGGCGGTCGCCTATTACCGCAAGGCCCGCTCGCTCGCCCCGAACTCGCGCTTCTTCGAAACGCTGCCCCCCGGCTAGCGGCCCCAGTCCGTCGAGCCCTCTTAACTGAGTACTTCATTCTGGAGGGCTTGATAGGTAAAGCGTCCGGCTCGGGTGGCGACCGACGTTCGATTCTCGCCGCCCCGACTGGCGCCCCAGGCAGGCGCGGACGACAGGTGGGACGTGTACTCCACTTTCTCGGCCACCTCGCCCCGGCGCCGCCTCGGGGTCGCGATCGCGACGCTCGCCACCGCTGCTGCGGTCGCGCTGCCCGCCCAGGCGGTTGCCGCGCCCGGCGCTGACGGCAAGAGCGGCGGCGCGGCTGCTTCGCGCGCCGTCGCCAACGGGCACGGCGCCAAGGAGCGCAAGCGCAAGCGCCACGGCCACTCGCCCCGCGCCGCCAAGCAGGCGCCGAAGCAAACCGCGAAGCCGCAGACCGGCGGCAGCAGTACCGGCAATGCCGGCAGCGGCGGCGGCAGCACCCCGTCCACGCCTCCGGCAACGAGCGGGCCGAGCAGCGGCAAATGGTCAGGCGGCAGCGGCAAATCACCGACTACGACGACGCCGCCGGCAACCGCCACCCCGCCGGCGACCCCGCCCTCGAGCGGCGGCACGAACCCTCCCAACCCCGAACTCCTCTTCAGCGGCAGCCGGATCCGCGACTTCGCGCTGCTGCAGGCGGCGCCGAACGCGATCACCGAAGCCCCCGACCCGCTCGGCAGTGGCGAATCGGTGCTGAAGATGACCGTCAACGATCAGGACGTGGCGCCGGTCACCCCGACCGACAACCCGCGAGCGCAGGCGCTCTCGCCGGACATCATCAACCAGGGCCAGGAATTCTGGCTGGCGACCAAATTCCTGATTCCGGCCGACTTCCCCACCTCGGTGCCCGGTTGGATGTCGCTCGTCTCGATCTACGGCGCCCCCTTCGCCGGCTCGAGCCCCTGGCAGGTCGGGATCGATGGCAACCAGCTGAGCTGGGACCGCAACGCCAGCTACAACTGGGACACGCCTTGGAAAACGCCGCTGGTGCGCGGCCAGTGGACGACGATCCTCCTCCACGAGCGCTTCGCCAGCGACGGCTTCGTCGAGATGTGGGTGAACGGCGCCCCGGTCACCTTCTTTGCCCCGGGGTCCAGCTACAACCCGAGCCGCCACGCCGCTACACAGCACCTGGAAATGAAGACCGTCGACTCCTCCAACGGCGGCGGCGCCAACGCGGCCAAGATCATGCAGTACCGCCAGGCTGGGATGTTCCAGTCGGCGACGGTCTACTTCGGCGCGCTCAAGGTCGGCACGACTCGCACCGCGGTCGGAGGCTGAGCTGGCCGCCCGGCCAAGGCCGGGCTTCCCCATCCGCGATGATCCCGCGGTGCCGAGCCGCGGAGTCCCCCCGCCGAGGATCGCCATCGCCTTCCAGGGCGACGCGACCGACCCCGACTCGTGGTCGGGGACGCCCGCCGGGATCTGGCGCGGCCTGACCGAGACGGGGTTCGAGCCGGTCGCGATCGACGCCCGCTTCCCCGGCTACGCCCGGCTCGCCCGCCGGTTGCGGATGTCGTGGGCCGAGGCGACCGCCAACCCGCTGTTCGCCACCGGCGCCGGATTCGTCGCCAGCCGCGCCGCCGCCCGTTCCCGGATCGACGGGGCGATCGCGCTGGGCAGCGGCTTCGCGCTGCCGGCGAACGTTCGCGCGGTCACCTTCGATGACATGACCGTCGCCCAGGCGATGCGCACCGGCGACCCCGCCTACCGGTCGCTCTCCGAGCGCGCCAGGCGGCGCTGGCGCTCGCGCCAGCGGGCGGCCTACGCGCGCAGCGTCGCCTGCTGCGTCGCCAGCCACTGGGCCGCCGACTCGCTCGTCGAGGAGTACGGCGTGCCGCGCGAGCGGGTCCACGTCGTCGGGTTCGGCTGCAAGATGCCGTTTGCCCGCAACCCGGACCGCGACTGGTCGACGCCGCGCTTCGTCTTCGCCGGCTTCGAATGGGAGCGCAAGGGGGGTCCGGCGTTGCTACGCGCATTTGCGGCGCTGCGCGAACGGATCCCGGCGGCGACCCTCGACCTGGTCGGCAACCACCCACCGGTCGAGCTCGAGGGGGTCCGCGGCCACGGGCCGATGCCACTTGGCTCGGCCGAGGCCCAGCGCCGCTACACGGCGATCCTCGACCGCGCAACCTGCCTGGTGATGCCCTCCACCTACGAGCCGTTCGGGATCGCCTACGCCGACGCCGGCGCCCGCGGCGTGCCGAGCATCGGCACCACGGTCGGCGGCACCGCCGACGCGATCGGCGGTGGCGGGGTGCTGGTCGAGCCAGGCGACGACGGGGAGCTGCTGGGGGCGATGCTGGCGCTCTCCGAGCCGGCCGTTGCGGAGCGGCTCGGAGCCCGCGCCAACGAGCACGCCGAGGGTCTCTCCTGGGACCGGGTGACGGAGCGCTTAGTACGCGCGCTGCATCCGCCGGGGATCGAGACCGAGCGGTTTACCCAGTACTTACAGCGACCTTTGGTGAGTAATTGGCACGACCTTTGATTAGGGAGGCAACCCGATTCAAACTGCTGATTAAGCGGGGTCGAGAGGGGTATTCTCTGCGCTCGACCTATCAGGTCTCATGTCTCGCCGATGTGAATCCGACTTCCACTTCCTCAAGACCCCAAGAGACGCTGCCGACAGATGAAGCGGTGGCTATGAAGGATCTCACCTACGAGGAGTACGAGGCGACGATCGCCCCGCTGCGGGCGCTCGAGGCGCCGGCCGCAACTTCGCGCGCCCGCCGGCGCTCGGCCTTCCTGCACCGGCTGCTGCTGCTCGCCGACCTCGGCTCGGCGCTGCTCGCCGGGATCCTCACGGCGCTCGTCTTCGGACTGGCGATCTCCGACGCGGCGGTGCTGACCGCGGCGATCGTCGTCGGCTCGATCGGCTTCGCCTTCATCTTCGGCCTCTACAGCGACGGCGATCTCTCGACCTGGGCCAGCGGCCTCGCCGAGGCGCCGCGCTCGGTCGTCGCCAGCGTGCTGCTGACCTGGCCGGTCTTCGCCGTCGCCGCCGCGCTCGACCTCCAACACGCCGCCTTCGTCGCCCTCGTCGCCACTGCCGTCACCGCGACCCTGACCAGCACCAGCCGGGCGCTGGCCCGCGGCTGGGCGCACCGCGTCGTGCCGCTGCGCCAGCGGACGGTGATCGTCGGCTCCGGCCTCGTCGCCGACCGCCTCGCCGAGCGGCTCGAGCGCCACGGTGAGTTCGGCCTCGAAACGATCGGCCTCGTCGACGACGACGTCCACCGCACCGATGACTCCTCGCAGCGGCTGCCGAAGCTCGGCTCACTCGACCAGCTCGGCGAGGTCATCGACGAGTGCGAAGTCGACCGCGTGATCATCGCCTTCTCGCGTGCCAGCCACCAGCAGCTGCTGAGCTGCGTCCGCGTCTGCCGCGACCACCGTACTGCGATCGACATCGTGCCGCGGCTGTTCGAGCTGCTCGACGGCGCCCGCTCGCTGAACCAGATCGGCGGCCTGCCGCTGCTCTCGCTCGGAGCGCCGCCGCTGAGCCCGATGGCGCGCGCCGCCAAGCGCGGCCTCGACATCGCCGTCTCGGCGATCCTGCTGACCCTGCTGAGCCCGATCCTGCTGCTGGTCGCGGCCGGGATCAAGCTCACCTCGCGCGGCCCAGTGCTCTTCCGCCAGACCCGGGTCGGTCGCCTCGACACCGAGTTCGGCGTATACAAGTTCCGCTCGATGTACATCGACGCGGAGGAGCGCAAGAAAGAGCTCGAAGAGGCGAACGAAGCCAACGACGGGGTGATGTTCAAGATCAAGCGCGATCCACGGATCACCCCGATCGGCAGCATCCTGCGCCGCACCTCCCTCGACGAGATCCCGCAGCTGCTGAACGTCCTCAAGGGCGACATGAGCCTGGTCGGGCCGCGGCCGCTGATCATCGCCGAGGCCCGCGCCGCCGGCCCCGCCTGGCACGCCCGCCGCCTCGACCTGCGCCCCGGGATCACCGGCCTCTGGCAGATCTCCGGCCGCTCCGACATCCCGTTCCAGGAGATGGTTCGGTTCGACTACCAGTACGTCGCCGGCTGGTCGCTGGCCCGCGACATCGAGATCCTGCTGGCGACGATCCCCGTCGTCCTGTCTGGCCGCGGCGCGTACTGAGCGGCGATCGCCCCCGCAAGACCCTGATCCCTAGCCGCAGGCCTACTGCACCGTCCCCGGCTCCGGTCGTCCTCGCACCCGCCTGACCAACCGTCGTGCTGACGCCACTCGCGGCGAAAGGAAGAGCTCCTTGCCATGCGGCGTCAGCTTCCGCCGCAACCGCTTCTCCTCGTCCCGATAGTCCACATTGATCCGCGGAATCGAGTGCTCCCCCGCCCGCCGCTGGCCGATCGCGGTCGGCAACGTGAAGGCGAATCGGTAGCCACACTCGCCGGCCGCCGCCGCGACCGCCGGGCTCCACTCGCCAAACGGATAGGCGAGCGTGTCGCAGCGGCCGAGGCGCTCGCGGATTCGCGCCCGCGAGTCGGCCAGCTCCTGGCGCAGCGGCTCGCTGTCGAGGTGCTGCAGGTGGGGGTGGGTGAGGGTGTGGCTGCCAACCTCGAAGCCGGCTTCGGCCATCTGCCCCAGCTGCTCCCAGGTGAGCGAGCGCATGGTCGCCGGGAAGCGCTCGCGGTCGGCGGCGACCTCCGGCCAGGCGAAGGCGCCGCCGTCGTCGAGCAGCGGCGGCAGGACGAATATGAAGGCGCGGGCGCCCTGCTCGCGCAGCAGCGGCAGCGCCGCGTTGTAGTTGTCGAGGAAGCCGTCGTCGAAGGTGAGGAAGGCGGTCGGCGGGCCGCTGCGGCCGGCGGCCACCTCCTCCAGCTCGGCCAGGCCGCCGGTGGCGACGCCGAGGCGGCCGAGCTCGCGCAGCTGGCGCTCGAACAGTTCCGGGCTGACGGTCAGGTAGCGCGGCCCTTCGTCGGCGATCGAGTGGTAGCAGAAGAAGGTCGCGCGGCGGGAGCGGTTGCGCAGGGGCGAGGCGGACACCGGCGCGCAGTCTAGGCAGCGGGAAGGGCGACTAGTCTGCGGGCCGTGCGCGTCCTCCTCGTCTGCTCCCCCGGCGGCCACCTGCAGCAGATGCTGGCGCTGGAGCCGGCCTGGCGCGACTTCGACCGTGCCTGGGTGACGCTGCCCGGCGCCGACGTCAGCTCGCTGCTGGCCGAGGAGCGGGTGACGCTCGGCCACAGCCCGACCAACCGCAACCTCAAGAACCTCGCCCGCAACGCGATGCTCGCCTGGCGGCTGCTGCGACGCGAGCGCCCCGACGCGATCCTCTCCACCGGCGCCGGGCTCGCGGTGCCGTTCTTCATTGCCGGTCGTGTTCTCGGGATCCGCAGCGTCTACGTCGAGAGCGTCACTCGCACCGAGTCGCTCTCGCTCAGCGGCCGCATCGTCTATCCGATCGCCAGCTCCTTCTTCGTCCAGTGGCCGGCGGTCGCCGAGCGCTTCAAGAAGGCCCGCTACGAGGGGGCGGTGCTTTGATCTTCGTCACCGTCGGCACCCACCATGACCCCTTCGACCGGCTGCTCGACGCGCTCGACCAGCTCGACACCGCCGAGCTGGTCGTCCAGTACGGTCCCGGCCAGCCGCCGCCGGGAGTCGCCCGGGCCGAGGCCTACCTGCCCTTCGAGCAGATGGTCGCCTGCTTCCGCGAGGCGGAGAAGGTCGTCACCCACGCCGGTGTCGGCAGCATCCTCCTCGCCCGCCGCGAGGGCCACACCCCGATCGTCGTTCCCCGCCGCCACGATCTCGGCGAGCACGTCGACGAACACCAGGCCGAACTGACCCGTGCCCTCGCCGCCCGCGGCACCGTCGTCCCGGTCTACGACCTCGCCGAGCTCGGCCAGATCGTCGCCGACGCCCCACCCCGCCGGCCGCCGGCCGAGGCGGTCGAACCACCCCTCTGCCCCAGCGTCCGCGCCGCGCTCAGCGGTTAGGCGAGCAGGGAGTCGTAGATGCGGCCGAGGCGGGCAGCGACCTCGTCGGCGTCGAGGGCTTTGGCGCGGTCGCGGGCGGCACTGGCGAGGCGGTGGCGGAGGTCGGGGTCGGCGGCGAGGCGGGCGAGGGCGGCGGCGAGGGCCTCGGGGTCGTCGGGCTCGACCAGGAGGCCGGTGACGCCGTCCTCGACCAGCTCGGGGATGCCGCCGGCGCGGGTGGCGACGATCGCCATCCCGTAGGCCATCGCCTCGAGCAGCGCCATCGGCATCCCCTCCGAGAGCGAGGGCATGACGAAGCACTCGGCGGCCCGTAGCAGGGTGTCCTTCTCCCCGGGACCGAGCCAGCCGGCCCACTCGAGGCGCGGCTCAGCGACGAACAGGGCGGTGGCGTCGGCGGGCGGCTCGCCGGGACCGGCCAGGGTCACCCGCAGGGAGGGGTCGCCAGCGAGCGCCGCCGGCAGTGCCGCGACCAGCACCTCTCCCCCCTTCACCTGGTTGGCGAAGCCGCCGAGGTAGGCGCAACGGACCTCGCCGGGGGAGAGTCCGCGCTTGATGGGTGGCACCGAGGGCGCGGCGTTGGGGACGACCTCGACCCCGCTCACCCCGTAGGCGCGCTCGAGCGCCGCCGCGCTGGCGGTGCTGACCGCGAGGACGAGATCGGCGGCGCCGGTGGCGGCGCGGAAGAGGCGCAGGCTGAGCCGGTCGCGGCTGCCGGCGAAGAAGGCGATCTCGGCGGCGCCGGAGTGGATGTGGAAGACGACGCGGCGCCGCAGCGCCTTGGCCACCAGCACGCAGACCGACTTGCGGTACATGCTGCCGCGCACGGTGCCGTGGACGTGGACGATCCGCCCGCGGCCGGCGAGGCTCCAACCGAGCAGCCGCAGCAGCGCCCAGCAGAAGGTCGCGAGGCGGCGGGGAAGGTCGGCGCCGCGGTCGGCGGTGCCGCCGTAGGTCGCGACGAAGTCCAGCTGGAAGCGCTCCCCGAGGCTCGACCCGAGCAGGCTGCGCAGCGCCGACGCCATCCCGCCCCCGGTCACGAGGTCGGGCCCCATCTGCAGGACGCGCGGGCGCTCAGGCATTGCCGACGTCACCGATCCCCGGCAGCCCCGGCGGCGGTGGGCCCCAGTGGCCGCGGAAGCGGTCGACGATGCCGCGGCCGGTGCCGACCGCGAGCGCCCAGGGCTCGGCCGGGTCCCCGGGGCGAATCCCAAAGCGCCGCAGGGCGGTCCGCAGCAGGTTGAGGGCGACGATCCGCAGCGCCCTGCCGGTCGCTACCGCCACCCCACGCGCCCCGGCGACGCGGCCGGCGTACTCGATGCCGTTGCGGGTGATCAGGTAGGCCCAGGCGCCGGGGCGCTTGCCGGCGCCCGAGTCCTGGTCGGCCCGCGCCGCCGGCACGACCCCGACCCCGAAGCCGGCGCGGCGGGCGCGCAAACAGAGGTCGGCCTCCTCGACGTAGCCCCAAAAGCGGGCGTCGAACTCGCCGACCCGCTCGAAGACCGCGCGCCGGACCAGCATCGTGCCGCCATCGACCCAGTCGGCGTCGATCACCGCCGGCGCGTCGGCCGGTAGCTCTTTGCGGTGCCAGGTAGCCCCGTCGCGGCCGGTGACGCCGCCGAAGGAGTAGGGCTCCTCGCTGCCGGTGACGAGCAGCGCCGGCGCCAGCACGCCGTAGCCGGGCTCCGCGGCCAGCGCGCCGCGCAGCGCCACCAGGGCGCCGGGGCGCAGCCGCGCGTCGTGGGTAAGCAGCAGAAGCTCCTCGCTGCCGCGGGCGAGCAGCCGGTCGACCCCGGCGTTCATGCCGCCGGCGTAACCGGGGTTGCCGCCGGTCGCCACCACCTCGACGCCGGCCGGCGCCGCGGGCGGTGCTTCGCCCGGCACGGCGGCGTTGTGGACGAGGACGATCTGCTCCGGCTCGACTCCCTCCCCGCGCAGTGAGTCGATCAGCGCCGCGAACTCGCCGCCGCCGCCGTAGGCGAGGACGGTGACGCCGAGCCCGTCATTCGCCACGGGCGCTCCTCGCGCGCCGCTCCAGCGCGGTGCGGACGGCAACCAGCGAGCGCACCGGGTGGCCGCGGCGGGCCAGGGTCCAGCTGGCGGCGTCGCGGCGGCCGGTCTCGAAGCGCTCCTTGTAGCCCTCGTCGCCCCACATCAGGTCGTAGATCGCCGCCCCCTCGGCGGCAGCCTGCTCGATCGTGAACGCCAGCAGCACGGTGCCGAGGGCGAAGCTCTCGTACTCCTTGGCCAGCCCCGAAAGCGCGTAGCAGCAGCGCTCGCCGATCCGCCAGCCGTACCAGGCAGCGCGCGGCGCCCCGTCGGCTTCGGCGACCCAGAGCCGAAGCCAGCCCCGCTCGAGCGCCGCGGTCGCGAAGCTGCGCTGCAGCTCGCGCGCCTCCGGCGCCCCCGAGGAGGAGCCGCCTTTCGGGTCCCAGCGCTCGTCGTGGAGGGCGAAGAAGGTGTCGAGGTCGGCTTCGAGCTGCTCGGGCCCCTCGGTCTTGCGAAACGAGAGCTCGTGCTCGCGCTCGAGCTTGCGCCGCCGCCGGCCGAGCTGGCTGCGGAAGTTGCGGCTGCGGGCGGCGAGGTAGCCCTCGTAGCCGTCCTCGCCGAAGGCGACGTAGGGCAGGACGTCGGTGCGGCGCGGCTGGTTCGGGGCGACAGCGGCCGCGACTCCCTCCCCCCACAGCGCCTGCGGCCAGCTGCACTCCCGGTCGACCCGGTCGAGGACCAGCTGGTGCCACTCCCCCCGCCGCTCGCGCAGCAGCGCCGCGCAGGCCGCCGCCATCGCCGCCTCGTCGGCGGGGTCGCAGGCGGGGGTGAACCAGTCGCCGCGGCGGGCGCCGGTGAAGCGCAGTACCTGCCAGGGCCCCTTGCGCACCCGGACCAGCGGCAGCACCCCGCGCACCTCGCCGTCGCGCCGCCAGACCAGCGTGAACGGTTCCTCCTCGGGCGCCGCTGCGAGCGCCGCCTGGTTCCACTCGGGAGTCAGGAAGGGGTTGGCGCGGGCTTCGGCCAACCGCCTCCAGGCTGCCGCCAGCTCACCCTCGACGGGCACCGACTCCTCGATCAGCTCGGCTCGGTCCGCCTCGGGCACCGGCCCACTCTAGGGACGCGCACGGCGGCTTGCAGATCAGCCGTGCGTCCACTCCGGCCTGGACGTTTGTATGAGCCAGAGACCCGACGCTTCATCGATCGCGGTCCGCGCCCGAGTCATCAGGCATGGCCATCCGGGCGCATTTCTCCGCTATTTACCTGGCTTTTATGCTGGTCGTTGCAATCGTTACGAGCGCTGCCGTGGCGGCACCGGCGCAGGCTCGCGAGAGCCGGACGATCGGCCTCGGCGACGCCGTCCGCGTCGCCGGCCCGATGCGGATCACCGCCGCGCAGCGCCCCCGCGCCAACGACAGCAAGGCCGCCAAGCAGCGCACGGCGGCCGCGCTGTCAGCCCCTGCCCCAGCACCCGCCCTGGCACCCGCCAGCAGCCTCCTCTTCAACGGCGAACACATCGGCGACTTCCCCCTGCTGCAGGCGGCTCCCGGCGCGATCGCCGAAGTCCCGAACCCGGCCGGCGCCGGCAGCGCGATCGAGATGACCGTGCACGACTCCGACGTCGCCCCGATCACCCCGACCGACAACCCCCGCGCCCAGGCCCTCTCGACCTCGGTCATCAACCCCGGCGACGAATTCTGGCTCTCGACCAGCTTCTACATCCCGACCAACTTCCCCAGCGTCCCCGGCTGGCTCTCGCTGGTCTCGATCTACGGCCCTCCCTTCGACGGCTCGAGCCCCTGGCAGATCGAAATCGCCGGCGACCGGCTGCAGTGGATGCGCAACGGCACCTACGGCTACGACGTGCCGTGGCAGGCGCCGCTGATCAAGGGCAGCTGGGTCAACGTCCTCCTCCACGAGCGCTTCGCGACCGACGGCTGGGTCGAAATGTGGATCAACGGCCAGCAGGTCAGCTTCTTCGGCCGCGAAGCGAAGCTCTCGATGCAGACGATGGACTCGAGCAACGGCGGCGGCGCCAACGCGGCGAAGATCATGCAGTACCGCCAGGCCGGCATGTTCGAATCCGCCTCGGTCTTCTTCGGCCCGCTGAAGCTCGGAACCACGCGCGAATCGGTCGGCGGCTAAACGGCGCCGCGGGCGCCTGTTAGTTTGCGGCGCCAGCGATGGCGGACCTGCTCGCGATCATCTCCGAGGACCGCTCGCGCCAGGTCTCGATCGCCGATCTGCGGGCCGACTACGAGGCCCTCCGGGGCGCTCCGGCGACCGCCGAGACGGCGAGCGCCGGCTGGGCCGAAGTGGCGGTTCTGGACCATCCCCAGCCGCCCAGCGTCGGGATCGAGCGCGCCGCGGACGGCGGCTGGACCGCCTGGGCGGGCTCACTGCTGACGCCGGGCGAGCGCGAGGCGCCGCTGCCGGCCGAATTCGAAGGCCAGTTCGCGCTGCTGCGTTTCGATCCCTCGGCCGCAACGCTTTCTCTCGCCACCGATCCACTCGGCCTGAAGCCGCTCTACCTGGCCCGGGCGGGCGGCCTCGCCTATGCCGCGACCTCGAGCCTCACCCTCGCCCGCCACCTGGGCCTGTCCGCCTCGCGGGCAGGTCTCGAGGCGTTTCTGCGAGTCGGCAACCAGTTCGGCCGCGAGACGCCCTGGGAGGGGGTCGAGCGCCTGCAGCCGGCTGAAGCCATCGCTTTCTCGACCAGCGGCAGGGCGCGGTCCGTCTACTGGCAGCCGAGAATCGATCCGGAGGTGCGCCGGCTCGGCTTCCGCGAGACCGCCGAAGCCTGCGCCGCCGCGGCCAGCACCGCCATCGCGGCCCGCTACGGCGGCGCCTCGGAACGGCCCTGGGCCGACCTCACCGGCGGCTTCGACACCCGCCTGCTCGATCTGCTGGCGGACCGCGCAGGAATCGAGTTCGAGGCCAACACGGTCGGCGACGAAGGGTCCGAGGACGTGCAGATCGCGCGCGAGCTGGCCCTCGCCGGCGGCTGGCCGTGGACGCGGCTCGACCTCCCCGCCGACTGGGAGGAGCTGCTGCCGCAGCGACTCTCCGAAGCGGTCGCCTGGGGCGACTGCAACCTCGACGCGATGCAGCTCGCCGAGGTGCTCGAGACGCATCGCGCCAAGGCCGCCAGCGGAACCGCGCTCCTCACCGGCGGCGGCGGCGAGCACTTCCGCGACTACCCCTGGGCGCAGGAGCTGTGGAAGGCAAACCGCTCGAACCGCGTCGACTACGACCGCCTGCTCGCCTGGCGGCTGCTCGGCCCGCTCGATCTCTCGGTCTTCCGCCGCGATCCGACCCCGACGGCCGCCGCGATCCGCCGCCAGGCGCTCGAAGACCGGGCCGCCCCTTTCTCCTCCTACCGCAACACCTTCCAGTGCGACCTCCTCTACGCCTTGAAGTCGACCGGCCACGGCGGCGCATACCAGGCGGCGGCCGGCGCCTGGGTCCACATGGAGATCCCGTTCTACCTCCGCTCGGTCTTCGAGACGGCGATCTCGGCGGCGCCCCGATACCGCAACTTCCACCGGCTGATGCGCGAGATGATGGCGCTGCTCGACCCGCGCCTGGCGGCGATCGGGACCGAGACCGGCGGGCCCGCCGAGCCGCTCCGCCTCGGCAACCTGAGCCGCTTTGCTCCCTACTTGACCCGCCGCGCCGCCCGCTTCGGCTACCGGCTCCGCGGCCGGGTCCTGGGTGAGAGCGGGGCGCCGACCGCCGACCCGCGCCAGCAGGCGCGCGCGGCCGAGATCGCCGCCCTGCGTGCCGTTGGCCGGCTCGACCCGGCGCGGATGCGCTCGGCCGCCCTCTACGACCCAGCCCGGCTCGAGCAGGTCCTCGCGAGCGCCGCGGTTGCCCCGGCCGCCGCCGACTGGTCGCTGATCGGCCGCGTCGTCACCGTCGAGCTGGCGCTCGAGGCGGCCGACGCCGCGGTCGAGTAGCCGCGCCGGCTCAGCCGAGGTACCGGCGGTAGGCCTCGAGCGTCATCGCCCCGACCTGCTCCCAGCCGGCGTCGGCGACCTGGGCGACACCGTTGCGCCCCAGCTCCTCGGCCAGGCCCGGAGTCGTCAGCACCTCGACGATCGCCGCCGCCAGCGTCGGCGGGTCCTCGGCCGGCACCAGCCGGCCGCTGTCGCCGGCAACCAGGTCGGGCAGGCCGCCGACGTCGGTGACGATCATCGGCCGGCCGTACTGCTTCGCTTCCGACCCCACCCCGCTCTGGCTCGCCTGCCGGTAGGGGAGGACGACGCAGGTGGCCGCCTCGAACAGGCCGGGAACCGCCTCCTCGGCGACGTGTTCGTCGCGCAGGGTCACCCGCGGGTCCTCGTAGGCCGGGTGCGGCTCGATCTCGCCCGAGCCGGCGACGGTCAGAGTCGTCTCCGGCACCTGCTCCCAGACCGCCGGCATCGCGTCGAGCAGCGTGTCGAGGCCCTTGTAGTGGGAGATCCGGCCGAAGAAGAGAAGCGACGGCTCGGCCGGCAGCGGCGTCGGGCTCGGCGCCGCGAAGCCGTGAGGGACGACCGCGGTCGCGTGCTTGACGTCGCCGAGCGCCCGCAGCTCCTCGATCAGCACCTCCGAGTGGGCGAAGATCAGGTCGGCGTGGCGGCGCAGATGGCGGCGCACGGTGAGAATCCGGAAGCTGGCCTGGGGGTCGCCCGGGTGCGGCGCCGGATCGTGCACCGTCAGCGCGTAGCGCTTCCACGGGTAGCCGCCGGCCGCCGCCAGCCGCATGTCGTGGGTCAGCGAGTCCTGGATGTGGACGTAATCGGGCCCCCAGCGCGCCAGCGAGCGGCGCAGCCGCCCGACCTCGCGCAGCCGCTTCGGGTCGCGGACCCGGCCGCCGATCTCGACATGGCGGGCGCGTCCGTCGAGGGTCGCAGCGACGAACTCGCGCATCGCCCCCGGCTCGCCGCCGAACTCGAGGTCGTGGTCGCGGCTCAGCAGCACCACCTCGCAGCCGACGTCGGCGAGACCCCGCGCCAGCCCCGCCGTGTACTTGACGAACCACTCGCAGGCGAGGAGCACCTTGGGGCGCTCGCTGCTCACGCCGGCCTCGCCCGGCCGCTCAGCTTGGCGCGGATGAAGCCGGTGCTCAGCTTCTCGGGCAGCATTTTCAGCCGGCTGCCGAGCAGCCAGCAGGCGACCGAGTAAACGCCGCCGGTGGCGATCGCACCGAGCAACGCCGGCAGCCGCGAGTCAGGGATGTCGACGCCGATCACGTAGATGGCGGCGAAGGGTAGGGCGACCAGCAGCGCCAACATCGCCGGCGGCCCGACCGCGACCCGGAAGTCGCGCCAGCCGAAGCCGTAGCGACTGTGGAAGCGGAAGAGGAAGACTGCGCTGGCGACGATCTCGGCGCAGACGGTGGCGATCAGCACCCCCCAGAGGCCCCAGATCGGTGCCACGATCAGGGTCGAGGAGACGTTGAGGACGACGACCAGGAACGCGGTCTGGGCGACCAGACCCGGGTGGCCATCGCTCATCACCAGGGTCATCGCCACCCCCGTGGTCAGGCTGCAGGAGAAGGCGAGGGAGAGGAGGACGACGATCTGGTCGGTCTCCGGCGGCCGTTCGCCGAGCCAGGCGACGAGGAGGAACGGGCAGCTGACGCAGAGCGCACCGAACAGCGGCAGCGCGATCGAGAGCGTGCGCTGGGTGTAGCGGGCGTAGAACTCCTCGATCACGGTGCGGCCGCGCTCGACGATCTCGGCGGTCGCGGTCGGGATCAGCGCCGAGAGCGTCATCGTCCCGAAGGCGAGCACTCCCTGGACGACCCGGTTGGCGATCTCGTACGCACCCGCCGTGGTCGGCCCCAGCATCGCGGCGATGATCACCTTGTCGGTCTGCACGTTGACCAGCTCGGCAACGGTGACCAGCTGGCTCTTGAGGCCGAAGGAGACGATCTCCCGCGCCCGGCCCAGCTGCGGCCGCCGCAGATAAGGCCGCCGCCAGGTCCAGACCAGCGCAATCAGGGCGAGGAAGATCCCGACCACCGCCGCCCCGACCTGGACCAGCGCGTAGTCGGTCAGCCTGGTGCTGAGGATCAGGACGACGAGGCTGCCGACGAAGTTGACGATCCCGGCGACGACCAGCGCCAAGTTCGGCGCGTCCATCTGCCGCATCCCGACCGGGACCGCGTTGATCACGGAGACCAGCAGGGCCGAGATCAGGATCCCGACCGAGCAGAGCAGGACGGTCCGCATTTCGTCGGTGCTGAGGACGCCGAGTGAGTCGTGCAGGATCGGCGCCGCGACGAAGGCGGCGGCGAAGACCACGGCGCCGATCGCGGTCACCACCACGACCCCGATCGCCAGCGACTCCTCGATCGCCCCGCGGTCGCCTTCGGCGTCGTAGAGGGCGACGAAGCGCGCCAGCGAGCGGGTCACCCCGAAGTCGAGCAGCTTGGCGTACTGGGCGATCGCCCCGGTCACCGCCCAGACTCCGAACTGGGCAAGGCCGAGCTGGCTGAGCATGACCGGCGCGAGGATGAAGCTGAGACCGAAGCTGACCACGGTCGGCGCCGACTGCGCCGCGGTGTTGCGGAACAGGCTGCGCTGCTCTCCGCGCCGTCCCCGGCTGCCGCCCTCCCCCTCGCCGCCGTCGCTCACAGCGCGGCTCCCGCCGCCGCGGCGACGGCGAGCGCAGCTTCGAAGCCGCTCAGCGAGCGTTCCCAGGTGAAGAGGCGCAGCCGCTCGGCGCCGGCCGCGGCGAGCCGCAGCCGCAGCTCCTCGTCGTCGAGCAGGGCCAGCGCCCGGTCGCCGAGCTCGCCAACCTCCTCGGGCGGCAGGACGAGCGCCGTCTCGCCGTCGAGCGCGAACTCGCGACTGCCGCCGTTGTCGAGGGTGACGAGGGCGGCGCCGCAGAGCAGCGCTTCGCTCGCCGGCAGGCCCCAGCCCTCCGAGCGACTCGCCTGGAGGAAGATCGAGCAGGAGTTGAGCAGCTCGCGCAGCCGCACCGCCGTCGGCAGATGCTCGTACTCGATCCACTCGGGCAGCGCCTGCGGCCGCGGCGCGGTGCCGAAGAAGAAGGCGCTGACGTCCGGCCGGCGCTCGCGCACCGCGCCCATCGCGGCGATCACGTCGCTGCAGCCCTTGGCCGGCGCCGAGCTCCAGATCGAGCCCAGCCGCGGCGTCCGCTCGGCCGGCGGCCGGTCGATTCCGAGCCGCTCGAGGTCCATCCCGAGCGGCACCCGGGTGGTCCGCTCGGCCTCCCCCAGCTCGGCGGCGATCTGCTCGAGCCAGCCCGAGATCACCACCTTGCGGAGCGGCAGCTGCCAGGTCTCGCGCACCCTCTCGACCTCGCCGTCCCAGGTCTCGTAGCCCTGCACGTAGTAGGCGCCGCCGCCGCGCTCGGCAACTGCCGCGGCGACCAGCGGCGCCGTGTGCCAGGCGGTGGCGATGGTGACGTCGGCGGCCGGGATCGCATCCGGCGAGGGGTAGGCGACGGCGAGCATCCGCACCCGCGGGTCGAGCTCGAACCAGGGCGCCAAACCGGCACCGCCGTGGCGCGAGGCGCGCGTAGCCCAGATCCGGGCCCGCACCGCCTCGGCCAGCGACCCGGCCGGCTGGCAGTCCCAGGGGTGGACGACGCTGACCTCGTGGCCGCGCTCGACCAGCCGGTTCGAGTACTCGTAGACCATCTTGAAACCGCCACTCGGCCGGCCGCTCGCCGAGGGCAACAGGAAGACGATTCTCATCGCTCCGGCCCCCGCTTCCCAGACGGCTCGTGGTGGCATAGGTGACGCCGGGCCAGACCTATAATTGCGCGGTGTCGGGGCAGCCACGAAAAGTGCTCCTGGTTGTCAACTGGCTGAAACCGGGGGGCGCCGAGGTCCAGCTCACGCATCTCGCCGAAGGCCTCGCCAAGTCGGGCCACGAAGTCACCCTCTGCTGCATGAACGACGCCTTCATCGACGTCGAGTCGCTGCACGAGGCCGGCGTGGAGATCGTCTCGCTTCATGCGGAAAGCCGGTTCGCCCGGCTGCGGGCGGTGCCGCGGCTGCGCCGCCTTGCACGCCGTGCGGAAATCGTCCACTGCACGATATGGGACGCCAGCCTCTGGGGGCGCATCGCGGCAATCCTTGCCCGCCGGCCGGTCGTCGTCGCCGACCACGCCACGGACCGCTCGATCCACACCTCCGCCAAGGGGGCGTCGCGCGAAAGCTGGGTCGCCCTCCACAACAAATTTCTCGACCCCTTCACCTTCGCCACCGTTTCGGTCGCCGCCACCCAGCGTGCGGTGCTCCTCAACGAGGGCGTCGACCCGTCGAAGATCGTTTACATCCCCAACGGGCTGCCGATCGCGGCGATGAAAGCTGCGGCGGCGGCGGGCCCGCCGCGCTCGGACTTCGGCATCCCCGACGACGCCCCGACGGTGATGCAGGTCGGCGTCTTCCGCGAGGAGAAGAACCAGATCGGGGCACTTGATGCGGTCGCTGGGATACGGAAAAAAGGCTCGGACGCCCATCTGATTCTTGTCGGCGACGGGCCGAACAAACCTGAAGTCGACAAGCGCGCAGCCGAGCTCGGCGCCGCGGATTGGGTCCACTTCCTCGGGATGCGCGACGACGTGCCGGCGATGCTCTCGCTAGCCGACGTTCTCGTCCAGCCCTCGCACGCCGACGCGATGCCGCTCAGCGTGCTCGAGGCGATGGCGGTCGGCGTCCCGGTCGTCGCCACCGCGGTCGGCGACGTCCCGGCGATGCTCGCCGGCCGCGCCGGGCTGACCGTCCCTGCCGAAGACCAGGCCGCGCTCGAAGCGGCGCTGATCGAGCTGCTCGCCGACCCGGCCAAACGCGCCGAGATGGGCGCCGCCGGTGAGGAGATCGCCGCCGCCCGCGACTCCTCGAAGATGATCGACTCCTACGAAGCGCTGTTCGAGGCGGCGCTTGGCGGCACCACCCCGACGGTCGCGGTGGCGACGTGAACCACGCCCTGCGCTCGCCCTTCGGGGAGTGGGACAAACTGCTCCTCAGCCGCGCCGGCCAGATCCTGATCGGGGTCGTGACCGGCGCCGTGATCGGCGCGATCGTCGCCTCGCAGCTGAAAATCATCATCATCCTCGTCGGCGCGATCGTCGGCGGGATGCTGGTCTCGCTGGCGCTCACCCAGCCCGCCCGGGCGTTCGTCGCGCTGGCAGCGATCGCGGCCCTGATCCCGACCTATGCGGCACCCGAGGTCGGCTCGCTCCTCTTCATCCCGGCCGGCGCCCTCGCCTGGGCGATCGCCGCGGCGATGATGTGGCGCAACGCGATCGAGCGCGGCGTCCCCTTCCGCCCTACCGCGATCGACGTCCTCGTCGCGGTCTTCTTCGTCCTGATGTGGATCTCGCTCTCGTTCTCCGAGCAGGCGAAATCGCAGGAACTGCAGAACGACCTCTTCGTCTGGCTCGGGCCCTACCTCGCCACCCGGCTGCTGCTGGCCGAAGTGAAGCGGCCGGTCGTCGTGATCGCCGCCGCCTTCGCCGCGGTAACGGTGATCGTCGCCCCCTTCGCCCTGCTGGAGACGATGGGGGTCAAGAACGTCTTCTCGAACCTCAAATTCAACAACGCCGAGGCGGAAGCCTTCGGCAACGAACAGCTGCGCCTCGGCGAGGTCCGCGCCCAAGCCTCCTTCGGCCACCCGATCGCGCTCTCGATGTGGGTCTCGGTCTCCGCCCTGCTCTCGCTGGCGATGGCGATCTACGCCCGCACCCCGAAAGAGCGCTGGCTCTGGGTGGGCCTGGCGGCAATCGGGGTCGGCGTCCAGGTGATGACCTACTCGCGCACCGGCTGGCTGATCATCGTCTTCGGCGTCTTCATGCTCGCCCTCACCACCGCGGTGCGGGCGGCGCGCAAACGGCTGAGCTGGGTGATCGGACTTGCAGGGGTGGCGGTCTTCGCTCTGATGCTGAGCGGCAACGCGCCCAGCGCGCTGCAGATCATCCCCTCCTCGGGGGGCGGCGGCGGCACCGCCGAAGAAGCCGCCAACTTCCGCGACTCCGGCGCCTACCGCGAAAAACTGCTCGAACGGGCGCTCGAACCGGGGGTGCTCGGCCTCTGGGGCAATCCGTTCAACAAGGTGACGCCGGCGGTCAGCTCGACCAACAGCGCCACCGACAACGCCTACATCATCCTCGCCGACACCTGGGGCCTGATCCCGACCTTCGCCCTGTTCGCGGTCGCCGCCGGGCTCTTGACCGCGATCACGCTGGCGCGGCGGCGCGACGCCGGGCCGCTGGTGGCGCTGCCGATCGCCGCCCTGACCAGCCTCGCCGGGCTCTTCTTCGTCGCCTTCATCACCAACGAGCAGGTGATGATCTGGATGCTGATCGGCGCCGCCAGCGCCGCCTCGGAGCGGACCCTGCGGCGCAGTCGCGGCGAGTACGGGCCGGGCGAGGACCCCGAACACGAGCAGGCCCAGGCGCTCGAACTGCCGCCCGACCCCGACGAGGAGGATCAGCGCTTGGCGGCGACGCCGGTGCGCTGGTAGTAGCTGTAACGCTTGCGGTCCGGGTCGGTGAAGGTGGCGATGATCCCGGCCGGTTTCCGCCCCACCAGCGAGAGCTGTTTGATGAAGTTCTGCGCCCCCTCGTAGGTGGTCCGCCGCACGCCGCCGATCACCAGGATCTCGGAGGTGTAGGGAGCGAGCGCCAGTGCGTCGGAGACGACGCCGAGCGCCGGGCTGTCGATCACCACGACTTTGAAGCGGTCCTCCAGGTCCTCCATCAGGTGCCGCATCCGTTCGCTCTCGAGCAGCTCCGAGGGGTTGGGCGGCACCGGCCCGCTGGGCAGGACGGTCAGCGGCCGTGGTTCCTCCGAGGCCGGCTCGGCCAGCTGAACCCGCAGCAGCGCCGAGTCGACCGGGGTGCCGGAGAGGACGTTTGAGAGGCCGACGACGGCGAGCCCGTTGGGGCCGCGGAACTCGCTCTCCTTGCGCAGGTCGGCCTCGAGCAGCAGCACGTCTTCACCGACCTCGGCCATCGCAGCGGCGAGCCCTTGGGCCACGGTCGTCTTGCCGTCGCCGGGTTCGGCACTCGCCAGCAGCACCGACTTGAGTTCGCGGTCGACGTTGAAGTAGCGCAGGTTGGTGCGCAGGATGCGGAAGTCCTCGGCCTCCGAGGACATCAGGATGCCCTTCAAGCCGAGGCTGGGGATGTCGCTGCTGCGCGCGATTTTGGCGATCAGCGGCGCCCCATAGATCTCTTCGAGCTCCTCGATGTTGCGCACGCGGCGATCGATCCGCTCCATCAGCGCCGCCAGGACGAAGCCGAGGATCAAGCCGATGATGACGCCGATGATGACGTTGCGTTTGGTCCGTGGCGAGGAGGGGGTGCTCGGCACCCCGGCCGGCTGGACGAGCTGCGTTTCGCCGGTCTGCAGCGCCTGTTCGACTTTCAGTTCGTTGAGCCGCTCCTGCAGGTCGGTGCCCTGTTTGCCTTCCAGTTCTTCCGGGCTCAGTTCCGTCAGCGTTTTTTCGACCAGGTCGATCCCCTTCTGGATCTTCGCCTGGTCGGTCTGCTTGCGGAAAGCGATGTAGGCGCGGCTGTAGCCGTTGGCGATCTGGGCGGCGCGCTCGGGCGAGGGGCTGGTCGCCTTGATGTTGACGACGTTGGCCTGGCCCTGGCCCGGTTCGGTGCCGATCGCACCGAGCACTTCTTCGGCGCTCGTTCCCTTGCCCATTTCTTCCGCCGCCTGTTCGGCGACGACGCCGAGCTTCGAGAGCGCTTCGTTGGTTTCTTTGACGGTCCCTGGGGCAGCCGGGTTTTCTTCGCTTTCGAACAGCAGCGTCGCGGTCGCCGTGTAGAGCTTTTCTTTCGAGGAAGAGATCAGGAATGCGACGAGCGGCACCGCGATTACTGCGGCGAGGAAGATCAGCCAGCGGCGGCGGAGTACGCGCGAGACGTACTCCAGCGCGCCTTCAGATTTGGCCATGCCGGGACCTTTCGTCGGCTGCATCGCGAAACCTTCCGTTTCCGGTTACCCGGCAGACGCTGCTCATTAGCGGCCTCGGAGTCGCCGCATCGTCTGCAGCACGAAGTGCGGCTCGAGCCGGCGGGTATGCGCCCGCAGCGCCACCCGGCGCGCGCTCTCGCCGTTGTAGACGCCGACCCGCGGCCATTGCAGGGCGAGCGCCGGCGCCGGCCCGGTCGGGACCGTGACCGCGAAGCGGTAGCCGGCTTCGGCGGCCGCGCGCACGGCGCGGTCGTCGTAGTCGCTGTAGGGGTAGGCGATCGACGTGCAGGGGGCTTCCATTCGCTCTTCGCATTCGCGGCGAGATTCGGTCAACTCATCCTTAATCGGCTGTTCTGAGATTTTCGATAGCCGTGGATGGTTTTTGGTGTGAGACCCGATCTCCCAGCCGGCGGCGGCGAGCTCGCGCAGCTGGTCCCAGCCCATGCATGCGAGCTCCGGCTCGTGCTCGGTGCCGAGCCAGACGTCGTACCCCTCCCACCCCATCGGCTTGCCACTGTCGGGATAGGCGGTGGGGACGAAAACGGTGCCGGGGACGCCGAGCCGCGCCATCGCCGGCGCCGCCAGCTCGTAGACCGAGCGGTGGGCGTCGTCGAAGGTGACGACCATCGTCTTCTCGGCCGGGGGCACGTCGAGCGCCTCGGTCAGCGTCGCGCCCTTGTAGCCGCGCCCGAGGAAATGCTCGAGCTGGGCTTCGAAGTCACCCGGCCGGACCGTGGTCGGGGCCGGCCAGGTCTCGCTGATCCCGTGGTAGCAGAGGACCAGCAGGTCTGACATCGCCGGCTACTCGCCCGGTTCTTTGCGCGGCACCAGCACCAGGCGCTTGAACTCGGCGACGAGGACGCCGTCCTGGTTGAGGACGCGGGTGTGGACTTTGACCGTGCCGCGGTCCGGTTTCGATTTCGAGGGCCGGACGTCGAGCACCTCGGTCTCGCAGAACAGGGTGTCGCCGTGGAAGACCGGGTTGGGATGGCTCAGTTCCTCGGTCGCCAGGTTGGCGATCGCCTTGCCGGAGACGTCGGAGACCGACATCCCCAGCGCCAGCGAGTAGACCAGCGGCCCGACCACGACGTTGCGGCCCTGTTGCGATCCCTTCGCGTAGACGTCGTTGATGTGGAGCGGGTGGTGGTTCATCGTGATCAGGCAGAAGAGGTGGTCGTCGGCCTCGGTCACGGTCTTCGCCGGCCAGTGCTTGTAGATGGCGCCGACCTCGAACTCCTCGAGGTAGCGGCCGTAGGAATGCGCCCCGCTCGCCTCGCGCTCGGCCTGGTCGGTGGACAGCTCGTACGTCTCGGTCATGCTCGGTTCGGTCTCCCTTCGGTTTGCCGGCGGGATGCTATCCGCCGCCCGCGCCGCTTGCCCCGGCGCCACGCCACGCTGCAACCGCTGCGCCTCTATCTAGACTCGCCGCATGAGAATCGGGATCGTCGGGCTCGGCTACGTCGGGCTGCCGCTCGCCGTCGCCTTCGCCGAGGCCGGCCACGAAGTCGTCGGCGTCGAGGCCGACGCGCAGCGGGTCGAGGCGCTGAATGAGGGTCGCAGCTACGTCGAGGACGTGCCCAGCGCGGCGATCGACGGGGTCGGCGGACGGCTCGAGGCGAGCTCCGAGTACACGCTGCTGGCCGAGTGCGAGGCGGTCGTGATCTGCGTGCCGACGCCGCTCTCGAGCTCGCGCGAGCCCGACCTCGCCTACGTCCTCGCCGCTGCCGAGGCGCTGGCCGGGGTCCTGCGCGAGGGCCAGCTGGTGGTGCTCGAGTCGACCACCTACCCGGGAACGACGCGCGAGCGACTGCTGCCGATCCTCGAGCGCTCGGGGCTGCGGGTCGGCGAGGGTTTCCACCTCGCCTTCTCGCCGGAGCGGATCGACCCCGGCCGCACCGACTTCACGGTGCGGACCACGCCGAAGGTGGTCGGCGGCATCACCCCCGCCTGCGCCGAGCGCGCACGCGCGCTCTACGCGACGATCGTCGACGAGGTGGTCGTCGTCTCGACCCCCGAGGCAGCCGAGCTCTCGAAGCTGCTCGAGAACATCTTCCGCTCGGTCAACATCGCCCTCGTCAACGAGCTCTCGCAGCTCTGCGACCGGCTCGGGATCGACGTCTGGGAGGTGGTTGACGCCGCCGCGACCAAGCCGTTCGGGTTCATGCGCTTCGACCCCGGCCCCGGGATGGGTGGCCACTGCCTTCCGGTCGACCCCTTCTACCTCGCCTTCAAGGCCCGCGAGGCCGACTTCTACCCCGAGTTCGTCGAGCTGGCGGGCAAGCTCAACCAGACCCAGCCGGCGTTCTGCGTCGAGCGCATCGCGCGGGCCCTGAACGACACCGGCAAGCCGGTGCGGGGCTCGCGGGTGCTGGTGCTGGGCGCCAGCTACAAGGCGGGGATCGGCGACACCCGCGAGTCGCCGGCGCTGAAGATCATCCGGCTGCTGCGAGCGCGCGGCGCCGAGGTTTCCTACCACGATCCCCACGTGCCGGAGCTGCCGCAGCTCGGCCTGCGCTCGGTGCCGCTCGCCGCGGCACTGCCCGAAGCGGACCTGGCGGCGATCGTCACCGCCCACCACGAGGTCGACTACGCAGCGCTGGTCGCCGAGGCGGCGCTGGTGATCGACTTCCGCGGCGTCACCCGCGAGCTCTCCGGCGAGAACCTGCTGCGGCTGTGAGCGAGCCCGAGGCCGGCAGCGCTCTCTACGAGACCCTGCTGGTCGCCGAGGAGCGGCCGGTGGCGTTGGAGCGGCACCTGCAGCGGCTGGCCCGCAGCGCCCGTGACCTCTACGGCGCCGAGCTACCGCCACAGCTGGCGGCCGACGCGGTCGCCGCCTGCGCCGGCGTCAGCCTCGGCCGCGAGCGGATCGACGTCCGTTTCGACGCCGCCGGTGCCGCCGAGTGGGAGGCCGTCGTATCGGCGATCGACGCCGATCAGTTCTTCCCGCCCTGGGAGCGCGGCGCGGCGCTCCGCAGCGTGGCGGCGCCGCAGTGGTCAGGCGCCCACAAGCACGCTGACCGCGACTGGCTCGACGCCAAGGAAGCCGAGCTCGGCGAGGCGGTGCCGCTCTTGATCGGCGTCGACGGCGCCGTGCTCGAGGCCGGCCGCGCCAACGTCTTCGTGGTCCTCGACGGCGCCCTGGCGACGCCGCCGCTCGACGGTCGCATCCTCCCCGGCACCGCCCGCGCGGCGACGGTCGAGCTGGCCGGCGAGCTCGGCATCGAGGTCGTCGCCCGGCCGCTGCGCCCAGAGGACCTGCAGCGCAGCGGCGAGGTCTTCCTCACCTCCTCGGTTCGCGGCATCCGCCCCGCCCGCTCGCTCGACGGCGAGCCGCTGGGCGGCCACGCGACCACCGACCGCCTCGCCACCGAGCTGCGCCGCCGCTGGCTCGAAGGCCCCTAGCTAGGAGCCGGTGCGGGTGCGCGTCTGGGTTTGGCCGCGGCTGCGGGTGTGGGTGTTGGAGTTGGTCTGGGTGTCGGTGTCGTCCTCGTCGCCACGACCGCTCGGCCCGGGCCCGCTGCTGTCGTCGTCATCGTCGTCGCCGCTCGAGCCGGGGCCGCTGTTCGGGCCCTTGGCGAGGGCAGCCGGGGCGTCGCCGAACAGGCCACTCGAGCTCGCCGCCAGGTACAGCGGGAAGGCCGCGAGGACGAGCAGGGCGAGCGCGGTGGCGCCGAGGCGGCGCCGCGCTGACGGACCGTCGCCTGCCGTCGTCGCGTCGTCCCCCTGCAGGGCGGCGGTTCGGGCTCCATAAACGGCTTCGTCCCGGCGATCGCGTGGAACAGGGTCGCTCCCAGACCCCAGGCGTCGGCGGCGGGGCCGATCGGCTCGCCGACGAACTCGCCGCCGACCTGCTCGGGCGCCAGGTAGGCGTCGGTGCCAAGCGGGCCGCCGCTCTCTGCGGCGCGCTCGACCGTGCGGGCGATGCTGAGGTCGACCAGCCGCGGCGGCAAGCCCATGATGATGTTGTCCGGCTTGACGTCGAGGTGGAGCCAGCCGCTCTGCGCCATGTACTGCAGGGCGCCGGCGACGTTGGCCGCCAGCGGCAGCAACTGCTGCAGCGGGATCGAGCCGTCGCGACGGATCAGCCGCCGCAGCGAGGGACCGTCGAGGTGCTCGATCAGCAGGTGAGGCCGGGGCCGTCGAGCACCCGATCGAAGCCGCGCACCAGCATCGGGTGCGCCAGCGCGCCCAATGCCTCGGCCTCGCGGGCGAGGTCGCGGAGCGCCTTCTCCTCGCCGACGCGGTCGGGCCGCAGGACCTTGGCGACTGCCAGCGCGTAGAGGTCCTCGTCCCAGACCAGGGAGACCTCGTAGAGGTTGCCGCCGCCGATCGTCCTCAGGACGATCCGCCCCGGTTGCAGCGCCTCCCTTCCTCGAACTCCCAGCTGTCGTGCGCGGACACGCCTGCAGGGTAGGCTTCGGCCCAGGATGGCGTCGACGAAAGAGCTGATCGAGACCGCCGTCGAGCGCTTCCAGCAGGAAGTCCCGGCGCTGCAGAAACTGAAACTGATCTTCGGGCTCGAGCTGAAAGCCAAACACGACATCCAGCTCTACCGGGTCGAGCTGCCCGGGCCGAAGATCACCAAGGACCTCGCCCAGGACGAGCGGGTGTTGGTCCAGGTCGACCGCCCCCAGTTCAATGAGCTGGCCGAGAAAGGGACGATCCGCAGCTACCGGCGGGCGTACGAGACCGGCCACATCAAGGCCAGCGGCGACTCCAACGTCCTCAAGCTGATCGTCCAGGTGGTCGACCGGCAGGAAGCGCGCAACAAGCTTCGTAAAGTTCACTGAGCGCGGCGCCGATACAGACCGGCACCTATCCCCGCTACGTAATATTAAGTAGCGCTGAATGCCGCCTCCGGACCTACATCCCGAAGAGACGCGCCGTCTGACGGCGCTCCACGCCCTCAACATCCTCGACAGCGAACGCGAGGAGCGCTTCGACCGGCTGACCCGGCTCGCCCAGCGCGTCTTCAAGACCCAGGCGGCGCAGGTCAACCTGCTCGACCGCGACCGGGTGTGGTTCAAGTCCTCGCTCGGCATGGACGGCGGCGAGGCGGAGCGCAGCACCAGCTTCTGCGGCCACACGATCCTCGAGCCGGGGACGACCGTGGTCGGCGACGCGACCAGCGACGAACGCTTCGCCGACAACCCGTACGTCAACGGCGACCCCAACATCCGCTTCTACGCCGGCCACCCGATCACCGCCCCCGGCGGCGAGCCGATCGGCACCTTCTGCGTCTTCGACGACACGCCCCGCGACACCGCCGAGTTCGACGAGGAGACCCTGCGCGAGCTGGCGGCGATGGCCGAAGCCGAGATCGCCTCGCTCTCGCTGGCGATCGGCGACGAGCTGACCGGCCTCTCCAACCGGCGCGGTTTCGAGATGCTCGGCGAACGGCTGCTCGAAGCGGCGCGGCGGGTCGGCCTGCCGGTGACCGCGGTCTACGCCGACCTCGACAACATGAAGCCGATCAACGACCGCTTCGGCCACGACGCCGGCGACCGGGCGCTGATCGAGACGGCGACGATCCTCGGCTCGGTGCTGCGCAACTCCGACCTCCTCGCCCGCCTCGGCGGCGACGAGTTCTGTGCGGTGCTGGCCGGCGCCGAGGCGCGCGAGGCGGCGGTCGCGGCGGCACGGATCGAGGAGGCCCTGCGGGCCCGCAACGCCGCCACCGCCGAGCCGTTCGAGCTGGCGATCAGCGTCGGCATGGCAGAAGCGGATCCCGGCAAGACGGTCGACCTCTGGGACCTGACCGCCGCCGCCGACGCGGCGATGCTCGCCGCCAAGCGCGCCAAGAAGGCGGGCCGCAACGGCGCCGAGACCGCCGGCAGCGGGCTCCCCTAGCGGGCCCGCCCGCTAGATCTTGTGGCGTTGCAGGAGCTTTTTGCCGATCACCATGCGCTGGATCTCGGAGGTGCCCTCGCCGATCAGCAGCAGCGGCGCGTCGCGGTAGAGGCGCTCGATCTCGTACTCCTTCGAGTAGCCGTAGCCGCCGTGGATGCGGAAGCACTCCTCGACGCACTCCTTGCCGGTCTCGGAGGCGAGCAGCTTGGCCATCCCGGCCTCGAGGTCCGAGCGCTGGCCGGCGTCCTTCATCCGCGCCGCTTTGCGGGTGACCAGCCGCGCCGCCTCGATCTTCGTCGCCATGTCGGCGAGCTTGAACTGGATCGCCTGGTGCTGGGCGATCGGCTTGCCGAAGGCTTTCCGCTCCTGGCTGTAGCGGAGCGCCAGCTCGAGCGCCCGCTGGGCGATGCCGACGCCGCGGGCGGCGACGTTGACCCGCCCGACCTCGAGCGCGTCCATCATCTGCGAGAAGCCCTGACCGACCCCGTCGGGGCCGCCGAGCACCCTCTCCGGCGGGCACTTGTAGCCGTCGTAGACGAGCTCGGTCGACTCGACGCCCTTGTAGCCCATCTTCTTGATTTTCGGCGGCACCGTCAGACCCGCGTACTGGCCCTCGTTGACTTCCTTCCAGGGCTCCTTCTCGGTGATGAAGCAGGTCATCCCCTTGTAGGCCGGTTCGGCTTTCGGGTCGCTCTTCATCAGCACGAAGACGACGCCCGAGCCGAGCCCGTTGGTCACCCACATCTTCTGCCCGTTCAACTCCCAGTTGCCATCGCCGTCCTGCTTGGCGGTTGCCTTGATGCCCTGCACGTCGGAGCCGACCTCGGGCTCCGAGAGCGAGAAGGCGGCGCGGATCTCACCGGTCGCCATCTTCGGCAGGAAGTAGTCCTTCTGCTCGTCGGTGCCGAACTTCATCAGCAGGTAGGAGCCGATGAAGTGGGTGTTGACGACGCCGGAGATCGAGATCCAGCCGCGCGAGAGCTCTTCGACGATCATCGCGTAGGTCGCCAGGTCGAGCCCCATGCCGCCGTACTCTTCGGGAATCGTCACCCCGAACAGGCCGAGCTCCTTCATCTGCTCGACGATCGGCTCGGGGAACGAGTCCTCGTGGTCGTAGTGCTCGGCGTTGGGAATGATCTGCTCGTCGGCGAACTGACGGACCATCTCCAGGATCGCCTGCTGGTCCTCGGTCACTTCGCTGTACGCGGCGGTGTCTACGGCCATTTCTCCTGCCTGGTTCTGGGATTGCTCTGAAGGTGGAGGATATCCCGACGAAAAAGGCCGCGCCGGGCGATCGAGAGGCAATCGCCCGGCGCGGCCGGATTGGTGGTTTGTGACTGGGAGCTACTGCGTCAGGGTCACCGCCCAACGCAACGTGCCCCAGCCGCTCGGGGTGTTCGATGGCGACGACTGCAGCGAGATCAGGTCGCCGGCAGCGAACGTCTGCGTCGTAGTGCTCGAGCAGGACGTTTCCGACTCCGAGATTTCGCAACTGACCGAACCGGACGAGTTGCCGTTCTTGCGGACCGTGAAGGTGTACTTCTGCGTCCCGAACGAGTTCTGCGGGGCGGTGCCCAGCTTCACGGACAGGTTCGACAGCGTTCCGGCGGTCGGAACGACCATCTGCACGGTGCTCTCGGAGCTCGACACCGTGGTCGAGAACAGGCCCAGGTAGCGCGTCGAGCCCGTTGCGCCAGACCCGCTTTCGTTGGTGAGGCCGCCGACCATCATCACCGTGCTGCCGTCAGCGCCTTTCGCTCCTTCTTTTCCTTCTTTGCCCTGTAGGCCTTCTTTGCCCTGGGGCCCTTCTTTGCCCTGTTTACCTTCGGGGCCTTCTTTGCCCTGGATGCCCTGGGCTCCAGTGTCGCCTTTCGGACCCTGGGCACCGGTAGCACCGGTATCGCCTTTCGGACCCTGGGCACCGGTCGCGCCGGTGTCACCTTTCGGACCCTGGGGGCCGGTGGCACCGGTGTCGCCTTTCTCGCCCTGCGGTCCCTGCTCGCCTTTCGGACCCTGCTCGCCTTGCGGACCCTGCTCGCCTTGCGGACCCTGGGGGCCGATCAGCGACATCGATTTGGTCCATTCGTCGTTGGCCTTCGGGCCGTAGAGGGTCCCGGTCTCGGTGTCGAGGGCGAAGTCGCCGTTGACGCCGAGCGAGTTGGGCGGCACGCCGTCACCGTTGAGAATCGTGTTCCCGTCGATGCCGGGGTCGCCTTTCGGGCCCTGGTCGCCTTTCCCGCCTTCGGGACCGACCAGCGAGGTGCCTTTGGTGGGCCAGGCACCGGCTTTCTTCGGGCCGTAGATGGTCATCGTCGCGAGGTCGATGGCGAAGTCGCCGTTGAGGCCGACTTCGTCAGGCGGAATGCCGACGCCGCTGTGGATCGTGCGACCGTCGATGCCCGGGTCGCCTTTCAGACCCTGCGGACCGATTTCGCCTTTAGGACCGATTTCGCCGGGTTCGCCTTTCTCACCCTGCGGACCCATCGGGCCGGTGTCGCCGGTCGCGCCTTTCTCACCCTGCGGACCCTGGGGACCCATCGGGCCGGTGTCGCCTTTCTCACCCTGCGGACCCTGCGCGCCGGTGTCGCCGGTCGCACCTTTATCGCCCTGCGGGCCCTGCGGACCCATCGGGCCGGTGTCGCCGGTGAGGCCTTTCTCACCCTGCGGACCCTGGGGGCCGACCAGCGACATGCCCTGCGCGGGCCATTCGCTGTTGGCCTTCGGGCCGTACAGCTTGGCGTTGGCGGTGTCGATGTAGAAATCGCCGTTGTCGCCAATCAGGTTGGACGGGGCGCCGTCACCGTTGAGAACGGTGCGGCCATCAGCGCCGGCCTCGCCCACCTGGCCCTGCGGACCCTGCGGGCCTTTCTCGCCGGCAACACCCTGCGGGCCCTGCGGACCCTCGGGGCCTACTGCACCCTGCTCGCCTTTCGGGCCCTGCTCGCCGGTCTCGCCTTTCTCGCCTTTCGGGCCAGCGGGACCGACAGGACCGACATCGCCCTGCTCGCCCTTCTCGCCTTTCGGACCGACGGGACCGTCGGGACCGACAGGACCGACATCGCCCTGCTCGCCCTTCTCGCCTTTCGGACCGGCGGGACCCTCAGGACCAGCTGGGCCGATCGGACCGACAGGACCAATCTCGCCTTTGTCGCCCTGGGGGCCGACGGGACCGGCGGGACCGGTGTCGCCTTTCGGACCGGCGGGACCATCAGGGCCAGCGGGGCCGACGGGACCGGTGGGGCCGGTGTCGCCCTTGTCGCCGGCGGGACCGGCGGGACCAGCGGGACCGGCATCGCCCTTCTCGCCGGCGGGGCCAGCGGGACCAGCCAGGCCAGCGGGACCGGTAAGACCGGTGTCGCCCTTGTCGCCCTTCTCACCCTGCGGACCCTGCGGGCCAGCTTTGCCTTCGGGACCCTGTTTGCCTTCCGGGCCCTGTTTGCCTTCGGCGCCGGCTGCACCAGCCGCGCCGGTGTCGCCTTTGGCGCCCTGCTGGCCGCTGCTTTCCTGCGCGCCTAGGACCCCCTGCGGGATCCCGGTCAGGACTTCGAGGGCCTTCTCGGTCGATTTGCATTTGGCGCCACCGGCGCCGGCAATCCGAACCGAACCCTGCTTGGGGCCGCTCTTGGTGATGCAGAGCGTCATCGTCGTCGGCGTCGACTGCGCCGCCGCCGCGGACCCGGCTCCGAGCGCCAGCACCAGGATCGCCAGAGCGGCGAACGCGGTAATGGCCGAGCCGATCGTCTTACGAGAGGTGTGGGTCATCAGTGTTCTCCTGAATCGTTTTTGCGAGAGGAGCCCACTTCCGGCGGCCCCCAATCCGCGGCAAGCTTCCTCTGAAAAAGCGATCCTTTGGAGCGGTTTCGATAGGACATTCGGCTACTCAGAAGGCTTCCCCTAAAGGTCCGGCACGGCCCTTCCGAGCAGCCCGCGACGCCTGATCTGGTGCGGAATCCGCGCACTACCGTCGAGTCGGCGCGGCGCCTACCCAACTCCTCTTAGTACGCCCGTCCAGAATCGCGTCGGGCCTTCCGTCCAAGCTTCGGCCCAGTGCGCGAGCGAGGGCCCGAAAAGGCCGATGAAGGCGTCGTGAAGCCCCGGTTCGCGACCCTCCTAGCCGCCCTCGTGGCCGTCTGCGTCGTCGCTTGCGCCAGCGCCGCCGGCGCCTCCGCGGCCGGCCTCGTGGCGCCGCCGGGGACCTGTCCCGAACCGCGGGGCGACACCGCCGCCGAAGAGGCGACGATGCTCTGCCTGACCAACTACGCCCGCGCCCAGGCCGGGGAGTCGCCGCTTGAATCGGCCCCCGTCCTGCAGGACTCGGCCGCCGAGAAGGCTGAAGACATCGTCAACTGCGACAGCTTCAGCCACTTCGCCTGCGGGCGCGAATTCACCTACTGGATCCGGGCCAACGGCTACATGTCGACCGACTGCTGGCACGTCGGCGAGAACCTCGCCTGGGGCACCGGCAACTACGGCACGGTCAGCTCGATCTTCCGCGCCTGGCTGCGCTCGACCGAGCACCGCGAAAATTTGCTCGACGCCCGGTTCACTCAGGTCGGGATCGATCTCCGGGTCGGGCGGTTGGAAGGTGAGCGCGGGGCGCATATATGGGCGCAGGCATTCGGCGCGCACTGCTGATGGGGGTGGATTCGAGGGCGAGGCGAGCCCCGAAGGTTCGGGCACCCCCACTTTTCCTTTAGCTTCTTCTCCTTGGGGCGCTGGCGGTAGAGCCTGGCGAAACGTCCCAGCTTTCAAGGGGGGAGGTGCCCCGGCCCCCTGCGGATCTAGGGCGGGGGCGGTTCAGGCGCGGGTCTGCTCGAACACCGTCTGCACGTCGACGCGCGGGTCGATCGCCTGCATCGGCGCCCGGCCCTTGAGCAGGATCTCCTGGTACTCCTCCTCCTCGTCGGACTGCATCACGATCGCGCCGCCGACCCCGAGCGTCGTCTGCTCACCGTCCATCACCACGGTGCGGATCACGATGTTGAGGTCGCAGCCGCCGCTCAGGCCGAGGTAGCCGATCGCCCCCGAGTAGACGCCACGGGCTTCGCCCTCGAGCTGGTCGATGATCTCCATCGTCCGCTTCTTCGGGGCGCCGGTCATCGAGCCGCCGGGGAAGCAGGCGCGGATGCAGTCGGGCGGCTCGAGCTCCTCGCGCAGCAGGCCACGAACGGTCGAGACCAGCTGGTGGACCGTCTCGTAGCTCTCGATGTGCATCAGGTTCGGCACGTGGACGGTCCCGATCTCGCTGACCACGCCGAGGTCGTTGCGCAGCAGGTCGCAGATCATCAGGTTCTCGGCCCGCGACTTCTCGTCGGTGCGGAGCTCCTCGGCGAGGCGCACGTCCTCGGCCGGCTCGGAGCTGCGCCGCACCGTCCCCTTGATCGGTTTCGCCTCCGCCCAGCGGTCGCGGCCGATCGAGAGGAAGCGCTCGGGCGAGGAGCTCAGCACCGCCGCCTCCCCGACCCGCAGGAAGGCGGAGAACGGCGCCGGGTTGACCCGCCGCAGGGTGCGGTACAGCGGCAGTGGCTCGGGGCTGACCTCAGCGGTGATCTTGTTGGTCAGGCAGATCTCGTAGCTCTCGCCGTCGATCAGCTGGCGCTTGCACTCTTCGATGTCGGCGATGTACTGCTGGTGGGAGCGGGCGAGCTCGAAGCGGACCGGCTCGCGCTCGGTCGCCACCTCGCTCCACTCCGGCACCTCGATCGGCGGCAGCGAAGCGAGCCGCAGCGAGGTCTCGGAGATCCAGCGATCGGCCGCCTCGGACTGCGAGCGCGGGCAGACCGCGAGCACGTAGGTGGCGCCCTCGACGTGGTCGAAGGCGATCATCCGGTCGGCGAAGACGAACCAGGCGTCGGGCATCGTCGAGGAGTGGGCGTCGTCGCCTTCGACGTCGGCCTTCAGCTCGTAGCCGAAGTAGCCGGCAAAGCCGCAGTTGAAGTCGAACGGGAGGTCGTCGGAGAGGTAGCGCAGGCGGCGCATCTCGCGCGAGAGGTAGTCGAAGATCGACTCCTCGAGCACCCGCTCCTGGCCCTCGGCGGTGACCGTCAATTCGCCGCTGGTGACGTCGTAGCTGACGGTCGAGGCGAGCGGCCCAGAGGCGTCGCCCATGAATGAGAAGCGGGCCCGGCCGTCGAGCATGCTGCTGTCGAGCCAGAAGGCCTGATCGCTCTTGCCGTAAAGGTGATGGAAGGCGCGCTCGGTGTCGTAGGCGGTGTCGAGGCGCTTGACCCGCAGCTCGAGGTCGGGGCCGCCGCCGTGGGAGCGCGGCACGCTTTCGTCGATCCGCACCGCGCCGCCGTTGCGCCGCCCCGAGTGCTCGATCGTCAGGTCGCGGAAGCGGGCCAGCATCGCCCGCCCGTGCTCGGTCGAGATCGACTCGGGGTGGAACTGCAGGCCCCACTGCGGCTTGGTGCGGTGGGCGACGCCCATCAGGATCCCGTCGGTCGTCCAGGCCGTCGGCTCCAGCTCATCCGGCAGGTCCTCGACGCAGAGCGAGTGGTAGCGGACAACCTGGAACTCGCGCGGAAGCCCGGCGAAGATGCCGCCGTCTTCGTGGGTGACGGCGCTGAGCCGGCCGTGCATCGCTTCCGGTGCGTGGACGACCTTGCCGCCGTAGGCCGAGCAGAGGCCCTGGTGGCCGAGGCAGACGCCGAGCAGCGGCACCTCGGACTCGCGGATCGCCGCCGCGCAGACGCCGAAGTCGGCCTCGCGGTCGGGGTTGCCCGGCCCCGGTGAGATGACGATGTTGTCGAAGTCGCGGCTCGCGGCCAGCTCCTCCCAGCTCATCGCGTCGTTGCGGACGACGATCGGCTCTTCGCCGTTGGCCTCCGAGAGCAGCTGGAAGAGGTTGTAGGTGAACGAGTCGTAGTTGTCGATCAGCAGCGTCTTCACGACTCTGGTGTCCTCCTCAGACCAGGTACTTTCTCAGCACCTTGCCCAGCGGGCTCTTCGGGATCTCGTCGCGGAATTCAACTTCCTGCGGGACCTTGAAGTTGGCCAGGCGCTCGCGGCAGAAGATGATCAGCTCGCGCTGGTCGGGCTCGCCGCTGCCGACCACGACGGCCTTGACCCGCTGCTCGCCAGCGACCTCGGTGTCGACGCCGACGACCACCGATTCGGTCACCGCGGGGTGGGCGTTGAGCACCGCCTCGACCTCGATCGGGTCGACCTTGAAGCCGCCGGTCTCGATCAGCAGCTTCTTGCGGCCCTCGAGGAAGAGCATCCCGTTCTCGTCGATCCGGCCGAGGTCGCCGGTGAAGTAGCGGCCGCCGCGGAAGGCGATCGCATTCAGCTCGGGCAGGTCGCCGTAGCCCTCGGTCATCGCCGGGCTGGCGACGGTGACCTCGCCGGTCTCGCCGTCGGGGACGGGCTCGCCGTCGTCGTCGAGGATCGCCAGCTCGACCCCCTTGACCGGCGTCCCGACCGACTCGAAGGTCGAGACCGGGTCGCTCGAGAGGTTGGCCGAGATCATCCCCGTCTCGGTCGAGCCGTAGAGCTGGCGGACGAGGACGCCGAAGCGCTCGCCGAATGCCTCGAAGGTCTCGCGCGGCATCGCCATCCCAGCGGTGAAGCAGAGTCGCAGCGAGGAGAGGTCGGCGTCGGCCGGTGATTCGGCCATCAGCCGGTAGTTGAAGGGGACGCCGGGGAAGACCGTGATCCCCTCACCCTCGATCAGCTCCAGCGCCCGGTGGCGCTTGAGCAGGAACGGGTGCGGGTCCTCGAGGATCACCAGGGTGGCGCCGGAGATCGCCGAGCCGAAGATGCACGCCCCCATCCCCCAGGTGTGGAAGAGCGGCACCGCGGCGAGGATCTTGTCGTCGCTCGACATCCCCAGCCCGAGGTAGGCCTCGGCCTCGGCGACGCACTGGGCGTTGGTGCGGTCGAGCCGCTTCGGGCGGCCGGTCGAGCCGGAGGAGAACTGGCCGACCAGCGGCTCCTCGGGCGCGCGCGGCGCCAGCCGCTCGGCGCTCCCTTCCTCGACCAGGCTGGCGAGGGTGACCGAGGAGCCGTGCCCGGCGCCGGAGCCGATCACCTGCACGGGGTGGTCGAAGCCGGCGACGATCCGCTCGCAGACGCCGGCCGTGCGCTCGTCTGAGATCACCGCCTTGACGCCGGTGCTGCGGAACCAGAATTCGAGCTCGGCCTGCTTGAAGGCGGGGTTGGCGGGGACGACTTTGGCGCCCAGCGCGGCAACCGCGTGGAAGGACGCGAGGAACCAGGGGTCGTCGCGCAGCACCAGGCCGACGGCGTCGCCGGCGCCGATCCCGCGCCCGGCCAGCCCGGAGGCCAGCCGCTCGATCCGGTCGACCAGCTCGCCGAAGCCGAGCCGTTCGTCGCGATAGACGACGGCGGTGCGGTCGGGCTGGGCGTCGGCGTGCTTGTAGAGCAGCTCAAGCAGCACGGAACTAACCGCCCTTGCGGTCGACGAAGGCAGCGATCGCGTCGACGCTGCGGAAGTTGTCCGGGGTGAGGTCCTCGTCGTCGACTTTGATCCCGAACCGCTCCTCGACGAAACCGACCAGCTCGGTGATCCCGAGCGAGTCGATCAGGTCGGCGGCGAGCAGGTCTTCGTCGTGGGCGATCGGGCCGGGGGCCAGGTCACCGGTGATCTCGTCGACGATGAATTTTTCGATTGCGTCGGCTTTGTCGTTGCTACTCATTGGTCGATTCTATTTCGGGACGGGGGACGTTTGGACAGGGGTCGGTACGGGGGTTGCCTCGAGGCGGCGGGAGAAGACGGTGCGAACGGACACGTCCCTCATCGGCTCGTAACCGCGAGAGCTGTAGAGCCAGCGCGCCTCGCGGTTGCCGCTCTCGACATATCCCCAGATCCGGTGGTAGCCGAGCGCGGCGATCGAGCTCTCGATCCCAAATAGGAAGTGGTTTGCGGTGCCGCCGCCGCGCGCCTCGGGCAGCAGGTAGTTGTCCGAGCCGTAGACGTCGCCGGGCTCGATTTGAAACGAATCTCCCAGCCAGCGGGCGTCGGGATGGGTCGCGAAGCGCTCGCCCTCGACCCACCAGTAGTAGCCGACGACCTCGCCGCCGAGCAGGGCGACGAAGCCGTGCAGACCGCGCTCGAGGTCAGCTTTGAAGCGGCGGTCGACGCCGGGCCGGCCGCGGCGGCGGTTGAGCTCGGAGAGGCCCGGCAGGTGGGCTTCCTCCATCGCCACCACCTCGAGCTCGGAGGGCCGGCGCGGCACCTTGACGTCGTCAAAGTCCTTGAGCAGGATCGTGATCGTGTTCGCCGAGAAGGCCCGCCGGCGCAGCTCGGCTGCGGTCTTGGCGACCGCCGCCCGGGTCCCGTTTTCGCGGGCATATCGCCGGAACCGGCCTATCATCGCCGACACCTTGTCACAACCGGCGAGCGCGATTCAGAGCCCCCGCCCGGATGCGCGCGCGGGTGTATTCGAGACGATCCTGGTCTTCGAAGACCGGCCGATCGAGCTCGAGGCCCACCTGCGGCGGCTTGCCGCAAGCGTCCGGGCGCTCTACGACCAGGACCCCCCCGAGGGCGTCCGTGATCAGGTGCTGGCCGGCTGCCGTGGCGGCTGGTTGGGACGGCTGCGGCTGACCGTCCAGCCCGACCGGGCCGGCGAGCTGCACAGCTCGATCGTCGTCGCCGCCTTCGATCCCAACAACGTCTTCCCCACCGGCCCTTTCGCGACGGCGCTGCAGAGCTTCTTCGTCGACCGCGGCTACGGCGCCCACAAGTGGGCCGACCGCGAGATGCTGGTCCGGGCCGAAGCGAACGCCGGCCCGGGGGCGGCGCCGCTGTTGGTCGAGGAGGACGGGACAGTGCTCGAGGGCTCGCGCGCCAACGTCTTTGCGATCGTCGAGCGGGCGATCGTGACGCCGCCGCTCGACGGCGAGATCCTCCCCGGCGTGGCGCGCGCCGGGGTGATCGAGGTCGCCGAGGAGCTCGGCTTCGAGCTGCGCGAAGAGCGGCTCGAGCTCGACCAGCTGCGGCGTGCCGACGAGGCCTTCATGACCAACGCGCTGCGCGGAGTCGAGCCGGTACGCGAGCTCGACGGCGAGCCGATCCCCAGCGACGGACCGATCACCACCGCGCTCGCCGCCGGGCTGCGGCAGCGCTGGTTCGCCGGCGCGCCCTAGGACGCTTAGACGCCCTGTAACCGGACGAGGCGTTCGCTCAGGGCTTCGGCCCGGTGGGTGAAGCTGACCAGCCACTCTTCCTGCTGCGGGGCAGCGGGCTCGGGCTCCAGCCTTGGCGCCGGCTCGGGCGGCGACTGCGGAGCCGGAGCGCTCGCCGCCCGCTCCGCCGCGTCCTGCGCCGAAGCCGCCGCGCGCGCGGCCAGTTCGGCCGCCTGGCGGGCCTGCTCGGCGGCCTCGATCGCGGCCGCGCCGACCTCGGCGACCGCCGCTTCGGAGGCCCGCGCCGTCTCGACCGCGAGCTCGACCCGCGATTCGATCTCGGCGAAGCTGCGCGGCCGCGCCGCCTCGGAGAGGACCCAGTCCTCGGTGTTGTCACGTGCCTCAGCGGCCATCGAACCCAGGTTCGCCGCCCGCCGCCCCTCCCCTCCCTTTGAATAGATTCCCTTCGACCTGAACCAAGCGAGGAGACGCCTTGAGAGCCCCACGAGATTTCTTCAACCCGCTGGCGATCGGCGCCCCGGAGCCGCTGCGCGAGATTCCGGTGACGCCGTCGCGGATGATCCACTTCCTCGACTTCTCGAACGAGAAGATGGTCGCCAAGGCGGGCGACATCGCCAAGCAGACCGACATCCTGCTCGGCAACCTCGAGGACGCGATCCCGGTGGACCGCAAGGAGGCGGCGCGGGCCGGGCTGATCAAAGCGGCACGCGAGTCGGACTTCGGCGCCACCGCGCTGTGGACGCGGGTCAACTCGCTCGAGAGCCCCTGGGTGCTCGACGACCTGACCGAGCTGGTCGGCGCGATCGGTGACCAGCTCGAGGTGGTGATGGTGCCGAAGGTCGAGGGCGCCTGGGACATCCACTACGTCGACCGCCTCCTCGCCCAGCTCGAGGCGAAGGCCAAGCTCGACCGGCCGATCCTGATCCACGCGATCCTCGAGACCGCGCA